>Ga0265293_10013183_pt1 | contig 10782 bp, 8 predicted proteins | sample Munlanlewell138R_FD_192505 | JGI IMG/M metagenome (GOLD analysis project Ga0265293, IMG submission 192505) | Leachate microbial communities from a municipal landfill in Southern Ontario, Canada - Leachate well 138R | ecosystem: Engineered > Solid waste > Landfill > Unclassified | place: Canada... | reverse complement strand
TATGTAGTATTAAAAATCACTGCAAAGTAAATAAAAAAAATAGAGAAATCAAATAAAAAAATTCATTTATTTCGAATTACTCTTATTTGATTCAAAACCAACCCTATTTGAATACAAAAAAATATAACTAAATTCCATTTCAATATAATGCCATTAAATGGGCAATATAATGGCATTATACTTGTTAAATAATGCCATTAAATGGAGGAAATAATGGCATTATATTAAAATGTAATCAAATTCCATTAGTTTGAAACTTGATTCTATTAGTTTGGAACTTGATTTTGTAATAATAATTTGGCTTATATTTCTGTTATCTCCTTTATTTGGTAAAACAAATTGGAGTTTTGATTAAACAATTCCTTAAAAGGATTGTTATTTTATAGATTTTGTAAATATGTTAGTTGATATCTATTATGGAAAGAAAAAAAGTCTTTGTGAAAAAGATAGAACCCTCGTTGGATGGTAGTTTTTTTAATTTGTTTCTTCAAGAGGATGATGGAGTAAGAGCAATAAATATTACCATAGGTGAATTTGAGGCTTATAGAATGGCAATAGAGATTGACGGAATTGAAACACAAAGACCACTTACTTACGATTTGTTTGCTAAGATACTTAAAAAATTCAATATTCAAGTAACAGAAGTCGAGATAACTAAGTTTAAGGAGGGATGTTTTTACGCAAAGATAATTTGTAAACAGAAAGACAGTGTTTTAGAGTTCGATTCCAGAAGTTCTGATGCAATAAATATGGCTCTTAAATTTAAATCCCCTATCTTTGCAAGTGAAGAAGTCTTAGATAAGGTTGGTTTCCCGTATTATGAGATTGAAAATAAAGGAGAAGAACCTGTGAATAAGAATCTAATAATTCAAAAGACCAAGGAAGAATTGATAATGGGCTTAGAATTATTATTAGATGTTGCGGTGAAAAAGGAAGATTACGACCTTGCAGCAAAATTAAGAGACCAATTGAATGTATTAAAAAACGAAAAGTAAAACATATATATGTCATTAATTGAAATTAAAAACCTTCATGCCTCAATCAAAGGCAAAGAAATACTTAAAGGAGTTAATCTTACAATAAATAAAGGAGAGGTTCATGCATTAATGGGACCTAATGGAAATGGGAAAAGTACCTTAGCAGGAATAATAGCAGGTAAAGAAACCTTCGATATTACTCAGGGAGAAATTCTATATAATGGAAAGGATATAATGGGGCTTTCAGTAGAGGAAAGAGCCTGTGAGGGAATATTCTTAGGATTTCAATACCCTGTTGAGATACCAGGAGTAAGCATTACCAATTTTATGAAGACAGCAATTAACGAGCAAAGGAAACATAAGGGCTTGGACCCTATCCCAGCAAGGGAGTTTATGCAGATGATGGAAGAAAAAAAGAAACTTGTTGAGATGACAACCAACCTTGCAAACCGTTCTGTTAATGAAGGTTTTTCGGGAGGAGAGAAAAAGAGAAATGAAATATTCCAAATGGCGATGCTAAACCCAACACTTGCAATCTTAGACGAAACAGATTCTGGCTTGGATATAGATGCGTTGAGAATAGTTGCCTCTGGGGTAAATGCATTACGCTCAAAAGATAATTCTACCTTGGTAATAACCCACTATCAAAGACTATTGGATTATATTATTCCAGATTATGTTCATGTTCTTTTTGAAGGAAAGATTGTAAAAAGCGGAACAAAAGAGCTTGCTCTTGAATTGGAGAACAAGGGATACGAATGGTTAAGAGATTAATTTAAGATATTGAGATGAATCAAGAAATTATAAAAGCTCCAAGACCAAGGGAAGAAGATTTTCTTAACTTTGAATGCAATATTCCCCAATTAGTAACTAACCGTGTTGTTCAGGCAAACGGTTATTTCTCTGAAAAGAATAGTGTTTCAATAAAAGAAACCAAGGGTTTTGAGGATATAATCATAACAAGTGTTTTAAACTCTAAGGATAAGTACAAAGATATACTTAATAAGTATAATATTGCTTTGGAAAGCATAGATGGTAATGGTCTTTTTATTTATATTCCAGACAATAAGCAAGTGGATATTCCTTTGCAGATGTTGGATATTATCAGAGCTAACTTTCCAGTTAGTATAGAGACAAATAATATAATAATATTAGGAAGAGATTCTAAGTTAAAGCTAATTCACTGCGACGATTCGGTTAATAATAATAAGAGTGTTTCAGATATTCGGTCAAAATTTTATCTCGACAAAAGAGCTTCTTTGGAATACTACAAGATGGAGAACATAAACAATGACTCTATTATATCTATAGACTCGGAATTTAATCTTGAGCAAGAGGCAGAGTTAATTACTTTCTGGTTAAGTATTAATGGGGGAGATATTAAGAATAAACTTGAGGTTAACCTTAATGGAGAATATTCAAAAGCTGATTTAAACGGATTGTATCTTACCGATAAGGAACAGATAGTAGATAATAAAATCAAGGTAAATCACCATAAACCGAATTGTTTCTCTAACCAATTATATAAAGGTATATTGGACGATAGTGCAAGGGGAGAGTTTAATGGTCATGTTTATGTAGAGAAAGGAGCAACCAAAACCATAGCATATCAAAATAATAAGAATATACTTTTAACCGATAAGGCAGTGGTTAATACTCAGCCCTTTCTTGAGATTTACAATGATGATGTAAAATGTTCTCATGGAGCAACAATAGGACAGCTTGATGATAATGCAATGTTCTATCTTCGTTCAAGAGGAATTTCGCAAAGGAGTTCAAGAATGTTATTAATGTATGCTTTCTGTAATGATATACTGCTAAAAGCTTCTATTGAAGAACTGAAAGAAAGATTAGGAGATATTATAAAGAGACGTTTACACGGAGAACTTTCAACTTGCGAGAATTGTGTCTTGCATTGCTCTACTCCTGATTTAGCTTTTGACATTGATTTATCGAAAATATAGACAAGGATGAGAATAGCTCTTTTTGGAAGAACACCTAAGGAGGAGGATATAATATATGTACAGAATTTAATTGATAGAATTGATAGTGCTTATAAACTTATATTTATACATGAAAGATTCTATGATAAGATTTCTTCAAAAGTAAAATTCCCAACCTCAGTTAAGGTTTTTAATTCAAAGCAAGAGTTAATCGAAAATGCTGATATCCTTATTTCCCTTGGAGGAGATGGGACGTTTTTAGATACCCTGCCCATAGTAATGGATTCAAATATTCCTGTTCTTGGAGTTAATCTTGGGCATTTGGGTTTTCTTACAAGTGTTGGTAGGGAGGGGATAGATGTTTTATTAGAAGAATTAGAGAATAATAACTATAATGTAGAGAATCATTCTCTTATTAAACTTACTCAAAAAACTCCTGACTCAAAAGAGATATATGCCTTAAATGATATATGTATTAAGAGTTGCAATTCAGGAGATTTATTAAATACTAAGGTGTTTGTAGATAATGAGTATTTAGCAAATTATAAAGCAGATGGAGTAATAATTACTACTCCAACAGGTTCGACAGCATATAATTTGAGTTCAGGTGGTCCAATTATCTCTCCCAAATCTCACTGCTTAGGAATAACCCCAATTTGCCCTCACAACCTAACTCTTCGTCCAATAATAATTCCGGATAATTCAATTATCACCTTAGAGGTTGAGAATATAAAAAATGAGATTTCTATCTATATCGATTCTAATTCAATTCTTCTTAAATCTCCTTTTAGAGTTGAGATATCTAAGGCAGATTTTGAAATTAAGGTTATAAGACTCCAGGGTCAATCCTTCTTTACAGCTATTAGAAATAAACTAATGTGGGGAACAAATATTAGATTCAAGTAATGAGATATAAGATTAGAGGGGTTAGAAGAAAATGGAAGAGGATTTATCCGCAATTCAAACATAAGCATAAGCTTATTGTTATGGATGCTAACTCATATGTGGAGAAGTTTAGCTTTAACCTAACAGCCATAAACCTCTTTACAATTATAGGTTTAAGCACCATCTTATTAATAATTATCACAAGCATCATAATTGCTTTTACTCCCTTAAGAGAGTATATTCCAGGGTATTCAAATCCTAAGCAAGAGAAGATAACTTATGAGAATAAGCTAAGGATAGATTCTTTAACTAATTATATAAGGCTTCAGGAAATGATGATAGATAATATTCGCCTTGTAATAAATGGAGAAGATATTCCAAGTGCAGATAATTATATTTCTTCAAAGGATAGTGTTAATAATTATGATAATATTGAGATAAACCCATCTAAGAAAGATTCTCTCTTTAGGCTTTATGTAAGGAAGCAAGAAGAGAAATTGAGAGGAAAATCAAAATACGAAACAATTAAAAATTATAATTTCCATCCTCCAGTTAAGGGTGAAATAATTAATTATCAGGAAAAGAATATAGGTATAGATATTAGAATTGAAGCAAATAAGGCTATTAATTCTATAGATGATGGTGTTGTCCTATTAGTGATTAATTCGTCAAACGAAAACTCACTAATTGCAATCCAGCATAAGAATTCCTTTGTATCTATATATAAGAATTGCCAGAATATTCTTAAAAAACATTCTCAAGAAGTAAAGAAAGGAGAGGTTATTGGTTTTACTTCCCCCATAGGGAAAAAATATAATTTTCCTTACCTTTACTTTGAATTATGGGAGGACTCTAAAAATGTTAATCCTCTCGACTATATAAAATTCTAATTATGACAAATAAGAAAAGAATTGCTATTATTGGGTCAACAGGTTCAATAGGTACACAAGCACTTGAAGTAATTTCTCATCATAAGAATAAATTCACCGTTGAGGTGCTTACAGCAAATACTCAAAGCGATTTATTAATAGAACAAGCCCTTAAATATAATCCAAATTCGGTAGTAATAGCAGATAAATCACATTATGAGAAAGTAAATAATGCTTTAGCTGATAGAGATATTAAGGTGTTTGCTGGAAGTGAATCAATAGAAGATATTGTTGAGCTTTCAAGCATTGATATGGTCTTAATGGCATTGGTAGGTTTCTCAGGATTGAAACCAACTCTAAGGGCGATTAAAGCCAAGAAGCCAATTGCTCTTGCAAATAAAGAAACCTTGGTTGTGGCAGGGGAGATAATCACTAAGCTTGCAATAGAGAATAATGTGCCTATAATACCAGTGGACTCAGAACATTCAGCAATTTTTCAATGTCTTGTTGGTGAATATGACAATCCTATTGAAAAAATTATCCTTACTGCTTCGGGAGGTCCTTTTAGAGATTATAAAAAGGACGAATTAGAAAAGGTAAGTGTTAAGCAAGCCCTAAATCATCCAAATTGGAATATGGGCAAGAAGGTTACTATTGATTCTGCAACCTTAATGAATAAGGGGCTTGAGGTTATTGAGGCTAAGTGGTTATTTGATTTACAACCAAAACAAATCCAAACCATTGTTCATCCGCAAAGTATAATCCACTCTTTCGTTGAGTTTGAGGATGGTTCGCTTAAGGCTCAATTGGGTTTAGCTAATATGAAGCTCCCTATCCAATATGCTATGACCTACCCCTTAAGACCTAAGACAGCCTTCCCTAAATTCAATATTTCTCAGTATCCAAATCTTAGCTTTGAAGAACCAAATAGGGAATTATTCAGATGTTTAGACCTTGCATATATAGCTATGGAAAAGGGAGGGAATTTGCCAACAATAATGAATGCTGCTAATGAGATTGCCGTTGAAGCATTTTTAAAGGAGAAAATTGGCTTTATGGATATTGCCAGAATAATAGAGGATTCTTTTACAAGATACAATTTTATAAACACCCCAAGCGTTATTGACTTTTTTGAAACGGATTTACTTGTGAGAAACTCATTAAGAGGGAAATTAAAACTATAGATTTAGAATAAAACAAAACTTATTATTATATGAAAATTATTGCCTTATTGCTTAGCTTATCCTTATTGGTATTTATCCATGAACTTGGGCACTATCTCTTTGCAAGGCTATTTAAAACAAGGGTAGAAAAGTTCTACCTATTTTTTAATCCCTATTTTTCTCTTCTTAGAATGAAGAAGATAAATGGGAAATGGGAGTTTTCCTTCTTTAGTAAAAAATCACCAGAAAGCTTTGAAAATAATAAAGAAAATACTGAATGGGGTATTGGTTGGATTCCTCTTGGAGGCTATTGCTCAATTGCAGGGATGATTGATGAGAGTAATACTTCGGCTGAGGCTCTTGGCTCAGAGGCTAAACCTTGGGAATATCGTTCCAAACCAGCATGGCAGAGATTATTAATTGTGCTGGGAGGAGTTATTATGAATTTTATTGGTGCAATTGTAATATTCTCATTTATCCTATTTACTTGGGGAAGAGAAACCCTTCCTGTTCAGAGTGCAAGTATGGGCTATGATTATACTGAGGTTGCTTTAAGAAATGGATTTGAAAATGGGGATATAATTATTGCAATTAATGCAAAGCCTGTAACAGAGATGAGCCAAATAGTTGAAGAATTGCTTTTGGATGGTTCTTCTCATTGTACAGTTAAGCGAGGGGAACAAATAATTAGGATAAATCTTCCTAAGGATTTTTCTAAACAATTGATTGCTGAAAATTCTCCTGCTTTTGCTGTGCCTCGTTTTCCTTTTATTATTGATAATTTCGCTGTTGGTTCTTTGGCTAAAGAAAAGGGTATGATGGTTGGGGATAGTATTGTTGGAATTAATGGTGTAAGTACTCCAACATTTAGTGACTTTGTAAATGAAATTGCTAAATACAAGAATAAAGAGATTAATCTTGATTTTTTTAGAGAGGGACAAGAGCATGAAGTCCTGATTAAACTCGACGAAACTGCTAAGATTGGTGCTGTTTCAAGAAGTCCTTATTTGATTTATCCAACAAAAAAGATAGAGTATAATTTCTTTGAATCTATTCCTGAGGGAATTGCTCAAGGAGCTAATAGTCTTGTAAGCTATGTGAAACAGTTTAAATATGTATTCTCAAAAGAAGGGGCATCTCAAATTGGAGGCTTTGGAACAATAGGAAGCTTGTTCCCTTCAACTTGGAATTGGAATATATTTTGGAATATGACCGCCTTCCTTTCAATTATTCTTGCCTTTATGAATATTTTACCAATACCAGCTCTTGATGGAGGTCATGTAATGTTTACCCTTTGGGAGATGATAACAGGAAGAAAGCCAGGAGATAAATTTATGGAAAGAGCACAGATGGTAGGAATGGCATTATTATTTGCCTTACTGATTTATGCAAATGGAAATGACCTATTCCGATTCCTTGGTTCAAAATTCTAATACTTGAATAAATAAAACCTAAATATAAGAATAGGGAGTAGATAATGAAAATCAACTCCCTATTTTTTTATCCAGCATTTTATATCTCCACAATCATCCATTCAAAAAATAGAATCAAATTCCAGCGAAATAGAATCAAATTCCAGAAAACTAACTCTTGATTCTAAAAAAATGTAATTTGATTCTATTTTCGTAGAATCAAAAGCTATTTTTCTTAACACAAAGGTTAATTAAGAATAGGTTATAGCTGCTTAAAATAATCAAGCAAAAACAAGATAAATAATAAATAAAAACAAAAATTGTTTGATATTCCAATTTATTTTATTACATTTGCAGCCAGATATTATACAAAAGTAAACTAATATGTTACTAAAAAAGCAAATAAATACACTACTCAGAGAGATAATCCAATCTTTCCAACAGTACTATAAATGTATCAGTAATACAGCAGAGAACTATTCAGTAATTTAAAAAATAAAATATTATGAGAATTAAAATGTTTTTTCTTTCCATCTTTGTACTTACATGTACAAATTCCCTTTTAGCTGAAGACTTTAAAGTTGTAAATAGTTATGGAGATACAATTTATTATAATATTTTATCTAATACAAGTCCCTATTCGGTAGCTGTTACTTACAAAGGGGCGCATGGCCTAAGTGATTCTAATGAATATACTGGTTCTCTGATTATACCCGATACTGTTAGTTATAATGGTATTACTTATTCTGTCAATAGCATTAATTCAAACACTTTTTTTTATTGTAAAGGACTTACCTCTGTTGTTATTCCAAATTCTGTTAAATCAATTGGTAGTTATGCTTTTTATAGATGTTCTAATCTTGAGTTTGTTTTGATTGGAGATTCCGTAATCTCTATAGGGAATAGTGCATTTGTAAATTGTACTTTATTACAAAAAATAACAATTCCAAATTTAGTAACTGATATTGGTCAGCAAGCTTTTGCTAATTGTGTCAATTTAGATACAGTTTTTCTTGGATATTCACTCATAACTATTGATAAATCAGCCTTTGGTTCTTGTTCTAAATTAAGTTCGATAATTGTAGACACAAGTAATGTTACTTTTTTTTCAATAGACGGAATATTATATAAACAAGATACCTTGTATATATGTCCAATTAATAAACAAGGGATAGTTAATATATCAAACCTAGTCACTACAATTGGAGCAAATGCATTTTCAGGTTGTACAGGCTTAACTTCAATACAAATTCCAAATTCCATAATTTCAATAGAAAAATTTGCATTTTTAAATTGTACAGGCTTAACTTCAATACTAATTCCTAGTTCAGTAAGTTCAATAGGATCATATGTTTATAATGAATGTATAAGATCATATGTTTTTAATGGATGTACAAATTTATCGTCAATTAATGTTGATACTAATAATACAATATTTTCATCTAATAATGGATTCTTATATAAATCAGATACGCTAGTAGTATGCCCACAAGGAAAGCATGGCGATATTATTATCCCGAATAATACAAAATATATAGGGAGACAAGCTTTTTCGAAATGTGTTAATCTTACTTCCTTGAATATTTCTAATTCAGTAATTGAAATAGATAAACAAGCATTTGAACATTGTAGTGGCTTAACTTCGATAATTATTGGTGATTCTGTTACAAGTATAGAAGAATCAGCATTTTGGCATTGTAGTAGCTTAGACACTCTTACATTAGGAAAATCAGTAAATAAAATTCATGAATATGCCTTTTATTCCTGCTCAAATCTTATACTCATTAACTGCAAGGGTGTTATTCCTCCAATTATTACTCATCCAAGTGTCTTTTGGGGAGATCGTGCTGATATAGTTATTAAAGTTCCATGTAATTCTGTTAGTGTATATCAATCGGCTTCATGGTGGATGAGCTTTTATATTTTAGGTGTTTCAGATACAATTATTAATTATACTTTATGTGATGGTGAAGTATATGATCAGAATGGCTTCGATGAAGAATTATCAGGAGTGTATACAATTTATTATCAGACTGCACAGTTGTGTGATAGTGTAGTTACATTGAATTTAAGTGTTAATCCAATGCCCGCAACTCCCACATCTATAGTTATTAATTCAGTAGATAATTATTTTGAAATCACTTGGAATGGGAGTGCTACAAGTTATGAAATATACAGAAATGATTCATTAATATCTATAACAGATAAGTTATCTTTTATAGATTCAAGTCTTGTTTCAAATTCAGAATATTGTTATAAGATTATTGGGGTAATAGGTAATTGTAAAAGTGATTTTAGTAATATAGTGTGTGAAAAATATTCAGATTTAGTTGATATTACATTAAAAGATATAGGTTTGAATGTTTATCCTAATCCTTCTAAGGATATTATTAATGTGGATATTGAGGCGGATAGATTTTCTTCTTCTGAGATTGAGCTTTTTGATATTCAGGGTAGATTGGTTAAGAAGAGTAAGTTAAATGCTCAAATTGGCAATAGGATTGATGTTTCAACGCTTAATCCTGGTGCTTATACTTATCGAGTTGAAATTAATGGGAAAGAAATTAGTGGAAAGGTTATTATTGGGGAGTAAAACCTGTTAAGTAATTATAAATATTAATGCGGCTTGATAAATATGTTTATCAAGCCGCTCTTTATTTGATAATCTCTAAAATCTCTTTATTAATGTTTCTTGAAATAGAATCAAATTACACAAAAACCTTAATTAAGAATAGGTTAAACCCTCTGAAATACAAGCCTATATCCACTTCCAAAAAGGACTTAGTCCTTTACCCCTAAGGACTAAGTCCTCTGCCCTAAAGGACTAAGTCCTCCGACCCCAAGGACTAAGTCCTTTTTTGAGGTAATTTATAATTGCCCATTTCCGTTATTATTACTAACTTTACTATCCAGTATTAACCCCAGTACCCAAAGGACAGCCTCGATTTTTATCAAAGAAAACACATAAAATAATCAAGCAAAAACAAGATAAATAATAAATAAAAACAAAAATTGTTTGATATTCCAATTTATTTTATTAGATTTGCAGCCAGATATTATATAAAAGTAAACTAATATGTTACTAAGACAGCAAATAAATACATACAAATAAAGATAATCTCAGTACAAAAGGGTATTATAGAGAAAAATTTAAATCCCTCAAAGGAGTATTCTTTATTTGTAAGACAAACTTGGCACCCACTTGGCGTTATATTTTAAAATAACGCCCACCAAAGAGAACTTTATATTTTTCTGTATAAAGTATAAAACAGACAGAAAACTTTGTATCTGTTCAAAGTGATAAAAAACAGATTATTAATTTAATAGATTCAAATCATGAATAAAATAATAAATAAGTTATTTTTAGCTACAGCATTAGTAGCATTAGTATTAACATCTTGCACTGATGAGGCAGATTTTATAGACAATAAAACTTCAAAGACCAATAAGAATATTATTAATAATGAAAGACTTTTTCCCGAGTATGAAGAAATAGATATCTCTCATCAAGAAGCATTTGATTTGCTTCTTCA
>Ga0265293_10013182_pt1 | contig 10783 bp, 7 predicted proteins | sample Munlanlewell138R_FD_192505 | JGI IMG/M metagenome (GOLD analysis project Ga0265293, IMG submission 192505) | Leachate microbial communities from a municipal landfill in Southern Ontario, Canada - Leachate well 138R | ecosystem: Engineered > Solid waste > Landfill > Unclassified | place: Canada... | reverse complement strand
GGAATTCCCGGGATCGTGGCCCCGATCACGCCGCCGCTTTCGAGTTCCAGCCGCGCCAGATACCACAGGCCGGGCGCGGAAAAGGCCAGATGCGGATCATTGGCCAAAAGCGTCGCCCCCGAGGCCGAGCGGTTGGGCGCCGCCGCCCAGGCATTTGACGCCCCCCCAAAGGGCGCCGGGCGAAAGGGCGACAGCGGATCGGGCGCGGGGCTGATTGCGGCCAGTTCCGTGCCCCCCGGCGCATCCGGAAAAAGCGCCGCATAGCTGGGCAGGGCCGCGTGACCGGGGCCGGGCACATCGGGCAGGATATCGATCAGCCGGTCTTGCGGCAGCACAAGCGACAGCCGCGCGCGCAGCACTTCGAATTCCAGATGCGATGTCATCTGCAGCGCCATCAGCTTTAAAAGCGCCACGGAATCGGCGGGCATCCACGGGGCGACCTGATTGGAAAACAGAAAGAATTCCGGCGCGCCCCGACCACGTGCCCCGGCGTTGACTTCGTTCAGCCAGGCATTCACCCCGTCGGCATAGGCATCAAGCGCCGCGCGGGTTTCGGGCGCAAGCGCATGAACCGAATCCTGCGACAGCGCATAAAGATCGAGCCTGCGCATCAGCGCATCGCTGTCAAACATGCGCGGGCCAAATACCTCGGCCATGCGGCCCTGCACGGTGCGGCGCATCATCGTCATCTGCCACAGCCGATCCTGCGCATGGGCAAACCCGAGGCCAAAATAGACATCTGCATCGTTTTCGCCAAAAATATGCGGGACGGATGCGGTATCGCGCACGATTTCCAGCGGCGCGGAAATGCCGTTCAGCTCAAGCGTCAGGTCGTAATCGGGCAGCGATCGCGCCATGAGCCAAACGCCCAGCGCCAATCCTGCCACGCCCAGCACGATAAGCCCGCTTGTCAGGCGGATCAGCCAACGAAAGATACGTGCCATCGGTCGCACCAGTGGATGCCGGACGGGGCGGCGGTTTGCATTGCCCGCTCTCTAGGCCAAAGCGCGCGCGGGGGAAAGACGCGCTTGCGCATCAGCCGCCCGATCAGGGAATGATGCGCGTGTATTTCGTGCCGGCGATGCTGGCGCCCGCGATCAGCCCGGCCTGGCCAAAGACAAAGGCCACGACCGGCGACAAGGCGGTGGTGGTCTCGGCGGAAATATTTTCGCCGCGATCGAGCAGCACATATTCCACATCCGCGCCCGCCGCCCAGCCGGGCGACCGGCGGAAATCGGCAAGCGCCTGATCGGTCATGAAAAACAATGCATGGGCATATTGCTGCGCGCCGATCTGCAACCCGACGCTGGCGCTGGCGGATGAGTAATAATCCACCGTCGTATTGCCCACCCGCAACGCGCCGCGCCCATAGGCGCCGCCAATCCCAAGCCCGGCCTTGGTCACAAGCGGCATGACCAGCACACCGGCGGCCTTGTCGCGCAGCGATGCAGTGCCGGGATAATTGGTGTAAAGGAAATCAAGCGTGGAATCGACGCGTGCGTCAATCACATCGGGGCCGCTGCCCCCCAGCCCGTTATCGCAGCCAGCGGCGGCCAAAAGCCCCACACTGCCTGCCGCGATCAGAAATCTGCGACGCGTGGATTTTTGCATGTGTTCTGCCCTTATGTTGCCTCTGGCCCGTTTTCGCGCCGGGTTTTTTGAAAACTATAAATGCGCGCGCCCATCGTGTCACGTCAAAGAAGTGGATCGGCGGGCAACCGCCGGTGCGCGGTTCAGCCGCGCAGCAGTCGTGCCGCCTGGGGGGCGAAATAGGTCAAAATCCCGTTACAGCCCGCGCGTTTGAACGCCATCAGGCTTTCCATCATTACCGCTTCGCCGTTGATCCAGCCGTTTTGCGCAGCCGCCTGGATCATCGCATATTCGCCCGACACCTGATAGGCAAAGGTTGGTGCGCCAAACTTTTCGCGCACGGTTTTGCAGATATCGAGATAGGGCAGGCCGGGTTTGACCATGACCATATCGGCCCCTTCGGCCAGATCGCGGGCCACGAGGCGCAGGGCTTCGTCGCGGTTGGCCGGATCCATCTGATAGGTTTTCTTGTCACCGCGAAGGGCTGCGGATGCGCCCACGGCATCGCGAAACGGGCCATAAAAGGCCGAGGCATATTTGGCCGCATAGCTCATGATCGCGGTGTTGTGATGGCCACCCTGTTCCAGCGCGGTGCGGATCGCGCCGATCCGGCCATCCATCATATCGGACGGGCCGATGATATCGGCACCCGCCTCGGCCTGCGCGAGGGCCATTTTCACCAGCGCCTCGATGGTGGGATCATTGACGATTTCGCCGTCCACGACCAACCCGTCATGGCCGTTGATATTATAGGGATCAAGCGCCACATCGGTCATGATCGCCAGATCGGGCAGGTCGGATTTCAGCGCCCGGATCGCGCGGTTGATCACATTATCGGGGGACCACGCCTGTTCGCAGCTCTCGGTGCGGGCCTCCATGCTGGTATAGGGAAAGAGGCAGATGGAGGGGATGCCCAGTGCATGGGCCTCGGCCGCCTGGCGGCGCAGCAGGTCGATGCTAAGCCGCGACACGCCGGGCATCGAGGGCACTTCGGTCGCGACATCGGTGCCATCTTGCACGAAAACCGGCCAGATCAGATCGCCCACGGCCAGTTCGGTTTCGCGCACAAGATCGCGCAGCGCGGCGGATTTGCGGGTGCGGCGCAGGCGGGCCTGCGGAAAAGGGGCGACGATCGGCGACATGGCGGCTCCTGCAATTGGGATCATGCTTGGGTGGCATGGATTTTCTCGCGGCTCAAGGGTAGGAATCGCCCGCAGGTGGTATTAACGTCAGCCGGAGGACACGCCCGGCGAAGGATGGCTTGTGACTTTTGCCCAAATGATCTTTGAAGTGATCGATATGCGGTCCTTTTCCAACCTGTGGTATTGGTTGATGCTGGCCGTGGCCTGGTCGATGGCCTCGCATTTCGTGCTGGGGGTGCCCTTTGACATGATCATCCGCGCGCGCCGTCACGGCGGCGCGGCCGAGGCCGATTTGCATGAACTGGTGCGTATCAACTGCGCAAGGCTGCTCTATTACGCGCGCCATGGCGGGGTTTGGATCGTGGGCTTTGGCATGGCGTTTTTGACGATGCTGGCGCTTTTGGGTTTCGTTTACGGCATTGAATTTGCGCAGGCGCTGTTTTTACTGATCTTTCCCTTGTCATTCGTCAGCGTGCTGAGCATGGCTGCCGCTGAACAGATCGCCACCACCGGCCTTGCGGGCGAAGCGCTTTATCGCAAACTGCGCCAACACCGCTTTATCACCCAGCTTGTGGGGATGTTTTCCCTGCTGGTGACCGCGCTTTGGGGCATGTATCAGAATTTCACCATCGGCCCGTTCGGCTGAGCGCGGAGGACAAATGAGCAAAACCGGCCATATCACGCTCGGGGGCGCGCCCGAGGGGTTCGATGCATTGCTGCTGGCCGAGGAATTGCGCCGCGCCGGCACGCCCGTTATCCATATTGCCCGCGATGACAAACGTCTGGCGGCGATGCGCGCTGCACTTGCGTTTTATGCGCCTGATCTGCCGGTTATCACCTTTCCGGCGTGGGATTGTCTGCCCTATGACCGGGTGTCGCCTAATGCCGAAGTTTCCGCCCAGCGCATGGCGACGCTGGCGGCGCTGGCGACGGGGGCGGTGCCGAAACAATTCGTGCTGCTAAGCACGCTTAATGCCGCGACCCAGCGCGTGCCCGCGCGCGATGTGCTGCGCGAGGCTGCCTTTTCCGCCCGGGTCGGCACCAGGATCGATGAGGATGGCCTGCGCAATTTTCTGGTGCGCATGGGGTTCAGCCAGACCCCCACGGTGATGGAGCCGGGCGATTACGCGATCCGGGGCGGGATCATCGATGTCTATCCGCCCGGACATGCGGGGCCGGTGCGGCTTGATCTGTTCGGCGATGTGCTTGAAGGGGCGCGCCGCTTTGATCCCGATACCCAACGCACGACGGAAACCCTGACCCAGATCGATCTGGCGCCGGTATCCGAAGTGATGCTCGATGAGGCTGCGATCACCCGGTTTCGCCAGAATTACCGAATTGAATTCGGCGCCGCCGGCAGCGATGATCCGCTCTATGAGGCCGTCAGCGCCGGGCGCAAACATCAGGGCATCGAACACTGGTTGCCGTTTTTCCACGAACGTCTGGAAACCCTGTTCGATTTCCTGCCCGAGGGCGCGATTTTCCTTGAACATCAAATGACGGCGATGCGGCTTTCCCGGTGGGAAAGCATTGCTGATCAATATGATACCCGCAAGATCGCGATGGGGCAGAAAGGCCGGCTTGATACCGTCTATAAACCCGCGCCGCCGGGGCTGCTTTATCTTGATGACGCGGCATGGGAGGGCGCGATCGCCAGCCGCCGCGTCATCGGGCTGCATCCATTGCCGCAGGCCAGCGGGCCGGGGGTGCTGGACGCCGGCGGGCGGATCGGACGTAATTTCGCGCCCGAGCGTCAGCGCGAGGATGTGGCCCTTTTCAGCGTGTTTCGCGATCATATCGAGGCGCGCAGGCGACTTGGGCAGGTGGTCATCGCATCCTATTCCGACGGGGCGCGCGACCGGCTTGGCGGGCTTTTGGCGGACGAAGGCTTGGTAGGCGCCGTGCCGATCACCGATTACCGCGATGTGCCCGATGGCAAGGGCGGCGTCTATCTGGCGGTCTGGGCGCTGGAACACGGGTTCGAGGCGCGTGGCAATACCATCATTTCCGAACAGGATGTTCTGGGCGACCGGCTGATCCGGCGCGCCGGGCGCAAACGCCGCGCCGACAATTTCCTGACCGAGGCGCAATCGCTCAGCCCCGGCGATCTGATCGTGCATGTCGATCACGGTGTAGGCGTTTACCGCGGGCTTGAGGTGATCGAGGCGCTTGGCGCGCGCCATGAATGTATCTTGCTGGAATATGCGGGCGGCGATCGGCTGTATCTGCCGGTTGAAAATATCGAATTGCTCAGCCGCTATGGCCATGAGGAAGGGTTGCTTGACCGTCTGGGCGGCGGCGCCTGGCAGGCCAAGAAGGCGCGGCTGAAACAGCGTATCCGCGAAGTGGCTGACCGGTTGATTCGCCTGGCTGCGGAACGGCATCTGCGCAATGCGCCGGTGATCATCCCGCCCGATGGCATCTGGGATGCGTTTTGCGCCCGCTTTCCCTATCAGGAAACCGAAGATCAGTTGCGCGCCATCGATGATGTTCTGGCCGATCTTGAGGCCGGCGTGCCGATGGACCGGCTGATCGTGGGCGATGTGGGTTTCGGCAAGACCGAAGTGGCGATGCGGGCGGCCTTTGTTGCCACCATGTCCGGGATGCAGGTTGCTGTGATCGCCCCCACGACCTTGCTGGCGCGCCAGCATTTCAATTCCTTTGCCGAACGGTTCCGGGGCTTTCCGGTCAGCGTCCGGCCACTGTCGCGATTCGTATCGGCCCGCGATGCGGCCAAGACCCGCGAAGGGCTGGCGGACGGCAGCGTCGATATCGTCGTGGGCACCCATGCACTGCTGGCCAAGGGGGTGCGGTTTCAAAATCTCGGCCTGTTGGTGGTGGATGAGGAACAGCGCTTTGGCGTTGGTCACAAGGAACGGCTGAAACAATTGCGCAGCGATATCCATGTGCTGACGCTTTCGGCAACGCCCATTCCGCGCACGCTGCAGATGTCGCTGACGGGGGTGCGTGATCTGTCGATCATCGGCACCCCGCCGGTGGACCGGCTGTCGATCCGCACCTATGTCAGCGAATTTGATGCGATCACGATCCGCGAGGCATTGCTGCGCGAACATTACCGGGGCGGGCAGAGTTTCATCGTTGTGCCCCGCATCTCGGACATCCCCGAGATCGAGGATTTCCTGCGCGATCAGGTGCCCGAGGTCAGTTTCGTCGTGGCCCATGGCCAGATGGCGGCGGGCGAGCTTGATGACCGGATGAATGCCTTTTACGATGGCAAATATGATGTGTTGCTGGCGACCACGATCATCGAAAGCGGCATCGATATCCCTACCGCCAATACGATGATCATCCACCGCGCCGATATGTATGGGCTGGCGCAATTGTATCAGATCCGCGGCCGGGTCGGGCGATCGAAAACCCGCGCCTATGCCTATCTGACGACGAAACCGCGCGCACCGCTGACCCCTTCGGCGGAAAAGCGGCTGCGGGTTCTGGGATCGCTCGATGCGCTTGGGGCGGGGTTCACGCTGGCGAGCCAGGATCTCGATATCCGGGGCGCGGGAAATCTGGTGGGCGAGGAACAATCGGGCCACGTGCGCGAAGTGGGCTATGAGCTTTACCAATCCATGCTGGAAGAGGCGATCGCCAAAATCCGCTCGGGCGAGGCCGAGGGGCTCAGCGATGAAGATGACGGGCAATGGGCGCCGCAGATCAATCTGGGGGTGTCAGTGCTGATCCCCGACGGCTATGTGCCCGATCTCGATGTGCGGCTGGGGCTTTATCGGCGGCTGTCAAACCTGCATACGGCGGTGGAACTGGAAGGCTTTGCTGCCGAGCTGATCGACCGTTTCGGCAAATTGCCCAAAGAGGTGAATACCTTGCTGCTGGTCGTGCGGATCAAGGAAATGTGCAAACGCGCCGGGATCGCGCGCCTTGATGGTGGGCCAAAGGGCGCGACGATCCAGTTTCACAACGACAAATTCGCCAATCCCGCGGGCCTTGTGGCTTTTGTTCAGGCGCAGGCGGGGAATGCCCGGGTCAAGGACAACAAGATCGTCATCCGCCGCGACTGGGCGCGCGAACGCGACCGGATCAAAGGGGCCTTTGCCATCGCGCAGGAATTGGCGCGATACGCCAAAGCGGCTGGCTAGGGGCGTTCGGGCTGTTCGATCGTGGTGCGCATCAGTAGATAGGCGGCCCCCGAACAGGCAAGCGTGCCCACCAAAAGCGGCACCAGCGTGCCGTTAAAGGCAAGCCCGATCGGCGCGGCAACCGCCATCGCAAGCACGGTGGAAATCGCGCCCACAACCGATGCGGCCAACCCCGCGATATGGCCCAAAGGCTGCAGCGCCAGCGCATTGAGGTTGCCAAAGGTCAGGCCGGCCATGAAAAACACGGAAACCGACCACAGGAAATAGACCGAAAATCCCCATCCAGCCGGGATTGCATCCAGCAGCGTCGCCGCCAGCAGCGCGATGGAAATCAATGCCTGTCCGCCATAGGCCCACATCGCCAGTTTGCGCATCCCCAGTTGCAACACCAGCGTTGCGTTCAGGAATGTGCCCGATCCCGCGATGATCGCGCCAAAGGCGAACCAATAGGGAAAGCTGTCGGCCTTGTCGAAAATCACGTCATAGATTTGTTGGGTCGAGGATAGCATCGCAAACATCTGGCCAAAGCCCAGCGTGATCACGATCGTATAGATCACCACTACCCGATGCGACAGGATCTCGCGCGTTCCGCTGATCAGATTTGCGGGCCGGAACGGGCGGCGGCGGGTGGCGGGCAGGGTTTCGCCCTGACGCAGGTTCAGCCATGTGGCCCCCATGATGCCAAAAATCACAAAGGCCGCAAACACGCCCCGCCAGCCGAAACCGGCGATGATCAGCGTGCCGATGGCCGGCGCCACGGCGGGAAACAGGATAAAGATCATCATCACAAAGGATGTGATCCGCGCCATCATCCGCCCCTCATAAAGATCGCGCACCATCGCCACGCCCACGATCCGGGGTGCGGCGGCACCGACACCTTGCAAGACCCGCGCCAGCAACAGCAGTTCAAAGGTGGGGGCCATGGTCGCCAGAATCGAGCCGACAAGATAAATGCCGATCCCCGCCGTGATTGTGCGCTTGCGCCCGAATGTATCCGACAAAGGCCCGGCAAACAGCGTTCCCGCACCCATGCCTAGCATGAAAAACGTCAGCACAAGCTGCGCGCGATTGACCGCGCCATCGGCCAGTTCATCGGCGATCTGGGGCAGGGCGGGCAGCATCGAATCGATCGAAAAGGCCACTGTCGCATAGAGCATGGCCAACATGACGATGAATTCGGTCTGTGATAGACGACGTTCCGGCATGGCGGGTCTTTCAGATGCGGGGACGGGGTCGGGGCGCGGGATCACTCGTCCTGTTCGGCGAGGATCGCGTCAATGATCTGTTCCCACAAATGGGTGGGTTGCGCGCCCGATACGGCCTGACGGTGATCGATGATAAAGGTCGGCACCCCCGTCACCCCACGCGAACGGCTATGGGCATCGCGCGCGCGGATGTCATCGGCATCGGCGTCGGATGCCAGAAGCCTGCGCGCGACTTCCGGGTCCATGCCGATCGCCCGTGCGATATCCACCAGAACATCGTGATCGCTGATGTCATGGCCGTGGACGAAATTGGCCTCGAACAGGGCGCTGACGGCCGCATCCTGCAACCCCTCAAGCCCGGCCCAATGGATCAGCCGATGGGCGTCAAGCGTGTTGGGAATCCGCTTGGCCTTGGCGGGGTCGAAATCGAGCCCTGCGGCACGGGCAGCTTCGCGCAGCGACGCGTTCATCGCGGCAAGCCGTTCGGGATCGCCGATGCGCGCGGCCAGATAGGCTTCGCGGTCATAGCCTTCGGGCGGGGTGTCGGGGTTCAGCTGAAAGGGATGCCACTCGATCTGAAACGGATGGGCCGGGCGTGCATCCAATGCGCGGGCCAGATTGGCTTTGCCAATATAGCACCATGGGCAGATCGGATCGGAAAGGATGTCGAGTTTGACCATGATGCGGTCTCCTGTTTGCCCAGTGGCGTAGGGCGCTTGCCCAATGGCGTAGGGCGCGGCGGCGCGCGGGTCAAGGGGCGGGCGGGCATGGCCGCCCTGCACTGAGGGAAAATATTCCGCCTGATCACATTTGCGCGTGGGGCCGGTGTTCCCCTTGCCCTATATGTAGCGTTAGTGAGGTTTGCAAACTTTGCAAAGCGGCTCGCGTTCCGCATTCGTTCACGGTTCACCCCAAAAGGCGGCGGCGGGTATGTTACCGGCGCTCTTGCGTGACTCGGGATGCGCATTTTGCTAGATTTCGGTTTCAGAAGAAAAGGATCGGGCAAGCCGATGACCCAGGTGTGGCGCATTCCATCCCCTCCACAGCAACCAAAGTGGCGAGGCATCGTGACCCAAAAACAGCGCCTGAAAACGCCGGTCGCTGTGTTGCTGGTGGGCGCGGTCATTGCGCTGGCCACGGGATTTGGCGCGCTCAACCGTTATCTGGAACAGGGCACGCCGTTCCATGATTTCGGCGAAATCGAACAGATCGAGCCGGCCGCGCTGGAATTGATCGCGGATTAGGCCTGTTCGTGCAAAGCCCGGCGCAGCAGCTTGCCATTGGCATTGCGCGGGATGCTATCGATATGCACGAAGTGGCGCGGCGCCTTGTAACGCGCCAGATGGGTGGCGCCGTAGGCGTGCAGCTCATCCAGATCGATCGGTGCATCGGCGGTGTAGAAAAGCCAGATCGCCGTGGCATCGGCCTTGACCTGTTGTTCCACCGCGGCACAATCGCGGATGCCGGGATGGGCGCTGAACACATCCTCGACCTCAGCCGGGGATACGCGAAAACCGCCGGCATTCATCATGTCATCGGCGCGGCCCAGATAGGTGATGGCGCCATCCGCGTCCATGCGCGCCTGATCGCCGGTCACGAACCATTCGCCGCGAAAACGCGCCTCGGTCGCCGTCGGATCGTTCCAATAGCCCAGCATCAGCCCCGGATCGTCGCGGGAAATCGCCAGCACACCGTCGGTGCCGCGCGGGGCCGGGCCGTCTGGCCCCAACACCGCCACGCGCCGCCCCGCTTGGGGATAGCCGATGCTGCCTGCGGGGGCCGGGCGATCAGGCGCGGCGGAAATAAAGGTGGAACATTCCGACATGCCAAAGGCCTCAAAAATCGGGGTGCCGGTTGCATCCTGCCAGCGCGCGCGGGTGCTTTCGGGCAGTTTTTCGCCAGCCGACAGGCCATGGCGCAGGCGCGGCAGCGGCGCGATATTGCCGCGCAACATCTGGCGGTAAACGCCGGGGGCGGCGGCAAAGATCGTCGCATCATGGCGGCGCAGCAGCAGTGGCAGCATCGCACTATCCACCCCGGCCGCCGGGATCAACGCCGTGGCCCCCATGGCCCATGGGTCCATTAGCCCGGTGCCCAGAGTATAGGTCCAGTTGAACGCGCCCGCATGCAAAAGCCGATCGGATTCGCGCAGCCCATACCAGCCGTCAAACATCATCTGCCGCGCCCAGATGGCGCGATGCGCATGGGTCACGGCATGGGGCTTGCCCGATGTGCCCGACGTATAGACGATATAGGCGGGGCGGTCAGAAGCGCCCAACACATAATCGGCGGGCGCCAGATCATACAGCGCCGGCAGATCGGCGGCAGGCAGGGTGGGAATATCGCCCTCGGGCAGGGCAATACCAGCGCCCGCCACGATCAGGCGCGGGGTGGTTTCCTGCGCGATACGGGTGATTTCGCGCGTGGTCAGCTGCGCCGAAGTGGGGATCGGGATCAGCCCGGCAGCGATGGCCGCCAGATAGGTGATCGGAAAATCGATATCATTGCCAAGCCGCATCAAGACCCGATCGCCCGGCTGCAACCCCCGCGCCTGCAACCCGGTGGCAAGCCCGCGCACCGCACTTTCCAGCCGCGCATAGGACCAGCGTTGCGCCCCGCCGGGGGATAAAACCGCCAGCGCGATCTTGTCGCCCAGCCGGGGGGCATGGGCCAGCACATGGGCGGCCATGTTGAACGCCGCGGGCGGCGGGGCAGGCGGGGTGGGTCGGATATC
>Ga0265293_10013180_pt1 | contig 10784 bp, 14 predicted proteins | sample Munlanlewell138R_FD_192505 | JGI IMG/M metagenome (GOLD analysis project Ga0265293, IMG submission 192505) | Leachate microbial communities from a municipal landfill in Southern Ontario, Canada - Leachate well 138R | ecosystem: Engineered > Solid waste > Landfill > Unclassified | place: Canada... | reverse complement strand
ATCTAGCATCGTTCTAATCTGTTTTTCAATGGAATGTTCATCGAAGTTGGCGTTGGTAATGGTACTAAATAAACTATTTAAAATTTCGTGATTCACGGTACCAAGCTCGCCTACTTCTAGGCTATTCTGTTGAATGATATTAGCTATGCCCTTGGCAGAATAGATCAATAGATCCTGGAGATTTGATACCTCTGGACTCTTACCACATACTCCTTTAACACTACAACCAATGCCTTTGGCAGCTTCTTGGCATTGGAAACAAAACATGCTCAATACGATTCTACCTCCTGTTTGTGAACTTGTTCTCTTGCTAATATTACCTGTGCACTAAGGAATTGTCAAGCTGCTCGTTTTGGATACAAAAAAGCAGCTCAGGTACGAGCTGCTCTTTGCATTATCTCCAGTTTCTTATGTCTCCCAACTCTTTATACGTAGCGGTCAAGGCTTCGACCGCTTCTCGATCTACTCCTTGAGCATAGAGCTCGGCTTGGAAACTGCGCAGTGCCTTCCTACGCTTGTGAAGCAGTTCAGGGGCCATAATGCCTAACTTCCCGATTGTTTTGCAGGCACCCATGACAACTGACAGCATGTTTACGAGTTTCCAAATTGCGAGGTCATTGATTTAAGCGTTGCCATGTACTCCTGGGTTAGGAGCATGGCGTCATCCTTGTTCATACCTGTATCTAACAGGTTCTTGTAGAAGGTGGCTATGGCCTTGCTCATTGTTGCCGCTCCCTCTTCAGAGTAGAGGATTTGAAATACTTCCTTGAGCAATGCTGGGAGTTTGCTGGACATCATATCGAGCATTTCACCGATCTCTTTTGTTGAATAATCAGGGTAACTCATTCGCACAAACACTCCTTTCGAGTAATCCAAAAATGGGCCTTGTGATGCTGGGTAAAGTCGCCTTAAGTATGGCTTGGAGCACACTCTTGTAGAGTAGTTGATGGCAATGGACTGTAAGATTTCCATAGACGCGCAGTTCTACAGATTTTGGGAGGGCTTTTTTCAGTGATTTCACTTCACTCTTCAGGGCAACTTCCAGCTTCAGAGCCTCCAAAAACTCGGGACTGTCCATGACGAGTTGCTGCGCTCTACGCTTTTGCACGTCTGGCAAAGTATTCTGAACCAGACCGTAGGCTAGAGCGGATAGGTCTTCGTGTTCGACTCTCATCAAGTTCCCTCCTGTAGCCATTGGTATAGTTTCTTTCGTGCATAGTGGGCCTTACTCTTCACTGTTCCTTCGGGAATATCTAGAATCTGTCCTAACTCGCTGCATGTCAATCCCTCGGCGTATAAACCATAAATGATGGTACGTTCGGTTTCTGCGAGCTGGGTCATGGCTTCTGCAAAAACTAAGTTTGACGCAGTTTCATAGCTCCCATCAGGAATAGTCTCCACAGGCACGGTCTCTACCGCAGTCCTTTTTCGGAGTGCGTCGACCATTTTGTTGTGTGCAATCGAGAGTATCCAAGCTTTTGGCGATACGACTTCAGGGAGCCTGTGTATGCTTTGATGAACAGCCAGGAATGTCTCCTGCAGAACGTCTTCCGCAAGCGAACTTTCCCTCAACTTAAACATCAAATAGCCATAGACCACGCTTGCATACTCTTCATAGAGCTCCCCAAATGTCATCTCCCTCAGCCCTTTCACTTACTTAGTCGTTGAAGTGTCCGGTTGGGTTCAAAGTTAAATGTTAAATTTCGATCTCAAGCTCTACGGGGCAATGATCGCTTCCGAAAATTTGATCATGAATGCGGGCGTCAATGAGCTGGTCTTGCATGCCTTCGGATACAAGGAAATAGTCAATTCTCCAGCCAATATTGCGCTCTCTGGCATTGGAGAAGTAAGACCACCAGGTATAAGCATCCGTCTTGTCAGGGTAGAAATGCCGGTAGGTGTCAATAAAACCAGAGTCTAGAAGATCAGAGAACTTGTTGCGTTCCTCATCGGTAAATCCAGCATTCTTGCGATTGGTCGAGGGGTTCTTCAAATCAATTTCCTTATGAGCTACGTTGAGATCTCCGCAGACGATGACAGGCTTTTGCTCAGCGAGATCCCCTAAGAACGCACGAAAGTCATCTTCCCAGGTCATCCGGTAGTCTAGGCGTGCTAACCCCCTCTGGGAATTTGGCGTATAGCATGTGGTTAGGAAGAAGGAGTCATACTCCAATGTAATGAGTCGCCCTTCCTGGTCATGTTCCTCAATACCAAGCCCATAGAAAACCGATAGTGGTCTATGCTTTGTGAAAATGGCCGTACCCGAATATCCCTTCTTGACGGCACTATTCCAATATTGCTCATAACCTGGCAACTCTAGTTCAAGTTGTCCTTCCTGCATCTTCGTCTCCTGGACGCAGAAAAAATCGCTATCTATGTCATGAAAGAAATCCATAAAGCCCTTATTTACAGCCGCTCTTAATCCATTAACATTCCATGAAACAAGCTTCATTTTATCCCTCCTACAGGCATGGTTCTCTATCTGTGAAAGGCATTCCTGCCCATAACTGGTGATGTTAAGAAGGATTATGGGTACCCAAGGGAGAAAAAACAGGAAACCGAAAGGGAGGCGAGTTATGGCTACGATAATTATCGCCATTGTGGCAATAAGTGCCGTGTTGAGTATTCTAGTGGCCATCAACCAGCTAAGCCAGCGGGTTGAACAGGCGAACCAGACATTACGGACGATCAGCAAGCACCTTGGTGTCCACGACTCTATGTTGGAAGGTCTGAAGACAGAGTTGGGTGTTTTGTTGAAACAGGGAAAGAAGATTGAAGCCATCCGCTTATATCGTAAAACGACGGGGCAGAGTCTAAAGGAAGCTCATGACTACATTGAAGAGATAAGCTTGGGGGAGAAAGATGAAGGTGTATCAGGTTAAAATAGAAATAAAGGACTCCGAGCCCCTGATCTGGCGCAGAGTCCTAATCTCCGCGAGCATGAGCTTTCAGGGCTTGCACCGCGTGATCCAAAGGGTTCTAGATTTTAAGGATCAACATTTGTACATGTTTCATCTTCCCGATCATACATTGAAAGTAACCACCGATCCGGAAGCCTTGGAGGTGTATCAGGAGTATCTGGAGAACAAGGAGCAAATCGAAAAGACTCTCGGTGCCTTAAATACACCCTTTGCTAGGGAGCAACTGGAAAAGCTACGCACGGAGGTGCGCAGGCCTTCTGAACTAGCGATCGCACCCTACGTTCAAGTAGATGGCACCTTCGAATATGTCTATGACTTCACGGATAACTGGGAGATCGTCGTAAGCGTTGAAGGCGTTTTGGAGGATTATGCCCTGGAGTATCCTCTGTTGCTTGCTGGCGAGGAAGGGGCACCGGTGGAGAATATGGGTGGATTCGATCATTTTAAGGACTTTCTTGCAGCCTACCACAACCCAGAACATCCAGATCACCCACAGGCCAAAGTGTGGGGCGATCAAGTGGGCTTTACGGACTATGATGGTGAGGCCATACAAGAAAGACTCAAGGCATGGAGGGAATAGGTAGAATGGAGATTTTGGTAACGGGCGGAGCGGGCTACATTGGTAGCCACACCTGCGTGGAACTTTTAAAGAACAATCATGATGTGATCATTGTGGATAACTTGGTCAATAGCAAGGCGAGCGCAGTCGAGCGTATCGCAGCTATTACGGGCAAAACACCACTCTTTTACAAAGCGGATGCTACCGATGACCGGGCAATGGATCTCATCTTCTCGACGCACAAACCAGATGGAGTCATTCACTTCGCAGGTTTAAAGGCGGTGGGAGAGTCGGTACAGGTACCACTGGCCTACTATCGGAACAATCTTTTGAGCACAATGGTAATCGCTGACAACTGCCTTCGGTACGGAGTGAAACGCTTTGTCTTCAGCTCTTCTGCCACAGTCTATGGGGACAACGAGGCACCATTTTTGGAAACGATGGAGCTCTTAGCCCGGACCAATCCCTACGGCGAGACCAAGGCCATGTGTGAAAGGATCCTGACCGATGTGGCGAGTGTGAACCCCGATTTCTCCGTTACCTTGCTCCGCTATTTTAACCCGGTGGGAGCCCATGAGAGCGGTCTCATCGGTGAGGCACCGCAGGGTGTTCCCAATAATTTGATGCCCTATATCACGCAGGTGGCCAAAGGTACCCTTAAGGAACTTAAGGTTTTTGGCAACGACTATCCAACCGCCGATGGCACAGGAGTCAGGGACTACATTCACGTCGTTGACTTGGCAGAAGGGCATGCCGTGGCTATAGAAAAGGCGGCGCCAGGTGTTGAGATCTATAACTTAGGAACAGGGAAAGGGACGTCTGTACTCGAACTAGTACATGCCTTTGAACAGGCTAATAGTCTGGAGATTCCCTATTCGATTACCCAACGTAGGCCTGGAGACATTGCAGAGTGTTATGCTGATGTCAGTAAGGCCAAAGAGCAACTAGGCTGGGTGGCCAAGCGAGGGATCGTAGAGATGTGCCAGGATGCATGGCGATTCGAAAAATCCTACGAAGCGGAGGACTAAACAGGGAGGCTTTTCTGTGAAACGATGGAGATCAGTTCGGGCTAAGATTGTTGTTTTACCCTTGTCCTTAATCTTTCTGGGCATTGGGTTGCTGGCTGTAGCTAGTCTCACTTCAGCGTACCAAGAGATGATGGAATCAAAGCGTTTGGCGGGTCTAGCCGTGACCCAACAAGTGAAGGCGCGGGTAGAGGCCAACGCCTTGTCTGTTGCGAAAATCAATCAGATGCTTGATAACACCATCTTACAAGTGGCCGATGTAGTGATCGGACAAGACGAGTTGAGTGATGAGTACCTCACTGAACTTGCCAGCTCCCTTGGAGTCGGAGCCATTCATTGGTACAATCCCCAGGGCATGATCGAGTTTTCTGCCTTCGGGGCTTATGTGGGTTGGCAGGCTCCTTCTGATCATCCCGCCTCCCTGTTCCAACGAAGTGGACAAGACTATCTGGTGGAGGAGATCCGCAAGGATAGCGAGAGTGACGATTACTTCAAGTATGGCTACAAGAGGGCCCCAGGGGGCTACATGGTCCAGGTAGGAATCGATGCCAATGATGTACAAGCTCTCGTGGAGTCCTTTGGGACAAAGGAGCTAGTCGCTGATTTGGTGAGTGGGGCCACTCTTTCCTATGCAGCCATTTTCGATCGTAACAACGAATTGGAAGCGGTCACGGGAGATCTTACGAAAGAGACACTTCTTGCCGATAGAACCAAAGTCGAGGCTCTGGAAAACCAGAAGAATTTTTATCTGCTGTCTACATATCCTGGTACCGATGAGACTCTCTATGACATGCTGATGCCCCTCTATGTCGATGAGGAGTATTATGGGGCGGTAAATGTAGGAGTGGCCTTAGATATTGTCGCTACCACCATGGTGGAAAGGGTGCGACTAACAGTTATCTTGGCCGGTATAGCTTTTCTTGTAATCTCTGCGGTCCTTTACTACAATGCAGCAGGCATTGTGAAGGCTGTGGAGCTCATCAATGGCCACATTGGCTTGATTACATCGAGAATACTCTACGAACCAGTCCCAGCAAGCCTATTGAAGAAACGCGATGAGCTTGGGGTTATGGCTAAGGGTATTGGAGAGATGCAGGCTTCCTTACGCCAAGTGCTTCAACAAGTCTTAGATGCTTCATCAGCGACCGCACTTTCCAGTCAAGAACTCTCTGCCTCCACCGAGGAATCCAGTGCGTCCATTGACGAAGTAGCGCATACTACTAATGAATTTGCCGCGACCATACAGACGATGAACGGAAATGTAGAGGATATGGTAAGAGCTGCCCAAGATATTCAGTCTTCCGCTACGGAAGGTAGTACGTCCGTCGAGCGAGCGGTAAACATAACCAATGACGTTAGGGATACGATGGCTACGATGGCCAAGATTGTAGGTGACTTGGGTGAGCAGTCCCGTGAGATTGGGCAAATCATTGAGGTTATTACCGAAATCGCCGATCAGACGAATCTCTTAGCCCTTAATGCTGCCATTGAGGCTGCCCGGGCGGGAGAGCAGGGCCGCGGTTTCGCTGTAGTGGCGGAAGAAGTACGGCAATTGGCGGAGCAATCTGCACAAGCAACCACCCAGATCAGTGAATTGGTGAAGAACATCCAGAGGGAGACAGAGCGTACTGTTCTAGGTATTAGCGAAGGGGCACAAGAAGCTACTGAAAGTGCCCATGCTGTAGAGCAGAGTGGCAAGCTTCTCCGGGGCATCATAGAGGAGATTGACCAGATCACCTCCACCATGTTGGAAGTTTCCCAGGGAATACAACTGATCGCTGGAGGTAGCGAGCACCTTGCGGCTACGACGGAAGAACAATCGGCCTCGATAGACTCTATTGCTCTATCTGCGCAAGAGCTCAGCCAGATGTCAGAACGATTACAGGTTGTTGTCCGTCAATTCCAATTGGAGCGGAAAGAATAATTCCGAAATGATTTTACCTTGCCCAAACAGGCTCTATGGTGTATGCTAAAAGAAATAAAAGAAAAGAAAGTGAGGTGGGCCAAGTGATCGTTCGTCAAATAGTTCAGGGATTTAGAGTAATAGGTGTTGGCCTGCCACATGTAGGTGTTGAGGTTTAGTCCTCAGCTCTCTTTTGTTATGAATTAGGCCAACGCCCAGTCTACTTAAGGTAAAGGGGGACGTTGGCTTTTATGTATGTAAATGCCGAAGATGTTTTGCCGGAGACTCTCCTCGAGGCCATCCAAGAGTATGTGCAGGGTGTCGAACTATATATCCCAAAGAGACCCGAAGAGCGGCTTGGTTGGGGAGAGGTCAACGGTACACGAAATCAAATCTATGAGCGTAATCGGGAAATTGTCAGAAGAGCCGCGAAGGGTGAGAGCATCCATTCATTGATGGAACGGTATCACCTGAGCTATGATAGCATTCGCAAGATCATCAGTGCCAGCCGGAAAGAATAAGTCCTAAATGATCTTTAGAGGCACAACTTCATTTTGATGATAGAATAAAGATCAGTGGGACCCACAACTCTTACGAAGGGGGGATGATCAAGATGATCTTCAGGAGGTATGGCAAACTCTAGCGGAAGTTAGAGTTGCCAAGATAACAGGTCTGGTCGTTTGAACACGACTGGGCCTGTTTTGGTATGCAGGATTATCCCCAGAAGATGCGAATATAGAAGGATGTGTTAAGCACGGGGGTAAGACCATGAGGGAAATGCGAAGGCTCAAGGCGAGGTTTCGTCTCTGGCGAAGTCGCCTCAAAGTTACGCATAGAATCGATAGAGACCTGACGCCGGCTGCGATTTTTGCAACGGTACAGCGGATTTTTTGGACTGCTCCAGTGATGGGCGTGGGTAATCTTCTCGTCGCCCTTGGTTTTGCGCGTTCCAGCGAGTCTTCAGTTGCCATTGAAGCCTTGTGGCGCGAGTTGATTATCAAGACCAACTTCCTTGTAAGTCTGATTTCCTTTGGGATCTGGGTTGTAGCCTGGAGGGTCAAGAAGAGGCCAGCTGGGAGCAGGAGTCAATTTATCTTTGTACCCTTTGTCGTCGTCTATGTGCTCGCTGTGGGAATGGGAATTGCACTGGTTGACCATTTGGTGATGACGAGTCTTAGCCCTTTATTGATCTGCGTTGCAGTCGTCGGTACCTTCTACTACTTGCCTCCTACATATGTTGCCATGGTTTTCATCCTCAGCCTCCTTATCTTTCGCTGGGCCTTCCAATCGTTGATCGATCTACCTCCACACATTCTAGATTCGACCCTGGTCAATGGCTTTATGGTACACGTTCTAGGGGTAGCCCTTTCAACCGTCAATTGGCGTCATTTCCGCAGTTCCAAGTTACAGGAAAAGACCATCGCTAACCAACAAGTAGCCTTGACGCAAATGGCCTATCAGGATTCCCTCACTGGACTTTCCAACCGGCGTTTCTTAGATGAGTTGGTGGAGCGTGAGGTTGCCATGGTCAGGCGGGGGAGAGCCCAATCCTGTTTGATCATGTGTGATATTGACGACTTCAAGACGGTTAATGATACCTTTGGTCACACGATCGGTGACCGGGTTTTGCAGGATTTTGCCCATTTACTTCAGGGGATCATTCGGAACAATAGGACCATCGTTCGCTTGGGAGGAGAAGAGTTTGTGATTCTAGCTCCCGAGACCTCCCTTGAAGAAGCGGTCGCCTTTGCCGAACAGTTACGCAGGGCTGTGGAAGAACATGAGTTTGTCGTCGATCATAACATCTTACAGATCACCGCAAGTTTTGGCGTCGCGTCCCTAGACGGTAATGAGCAGGAACAAGACTACTATTATCAGGCCGATAAGGCACTTTACGATGCCAAGCTCGCTGGCAAAAACCGAGTGAGCATGGCCAAGGAACATGCGGGATAGGAGAGGATGCCCTGGTGAAGAAGCTTGATCTGAGTAAGACTGTCTATGAGCTGGTAGATGAATATCCTGAGCTGATCGAGATCATGAATGGCCTGGGTTTTTCTAGCATCGTGAATCCAACCATGCTCCGCACGGTTGGTCGCGTAATGACAATTCCAAAGGGAGCAGTGATGAAGGGCTTGGATTTGGAGACGATTAAGGCTGAATTCGAGAAACATGGATTCTCCGTAATCGATTGACCTTTCCTGACCTTGAAATAGGGAGAAATTAGACGATTTCTGGGGAAATCTTGCTGAAACGACCCCAGGATGTACTCTCTTGACCTTCTCTGACTTTGACCTTCCCTGATGTATGTGTAAGAATAGGGTTAGTAAGACAACATAATTAATGGGGAGGTTTTAGCATGTATAGACTGATGCCTTTTTCTAGGCGGACTAGGGGAGAATCGTTCTTTCCCCCAGGACTACAACAGTTCTTTAGTTCGCCAGAGCTATCGTGGCAGGGGTTTAGCGTTGATGTAAAGGAAACCAGTGAAGGCTATGCTATTCAGGCGGACTTACCTGGTGTAGCCAAAGAGAATATCAAGCTTTCGCTAGAAGACGGTTACCTAACCATTGGTGTCCAGCAGAATGAAATTCGTTCAGAGGAACAAGAAAACTATATCTGTCGTGAACGTAGGCAAGTGTCTAGTCGGCGCAGTTTCTATGTGGGGAATGTCAGCCCTGAGGATGTGCAAGCGAATTACACCGATGGTGTCCTGCACGTGAAGCTGCCCAAAGCGATGGATGGTCCGAGTCAACGTGAGATAGAAATCCACTAATGTACAGGCGGGGGAAGATACCCCCGCTTTTGCTATCTCCATGTGGCAGGAGTTCCTCCTCTTCGACCAGAATATGGTAGCAACGACGATCTGGAGGGGATCTGCCTATGACTCGCGAGACACAGATACGCCTAGCAGTCTTTGAATGGCTTGAAGAACAGTCGATACTCTATGATGACGTCTTGCCCTGGTCCCTTCTTCAGCATGGTTTCTTCTATCAAGGTCAGAAGATCAGCCTTGTGGGGCAACAGGGAATTTGGAAGCCAAAGGTTTTTGCTTCGGTTCCTCTCTCGATACGAACCTCACATGGAGGACCCTATGATGATGGGGTGACCGATGATGGATTTCTACATTATAAGTATCGGGGACAAGAACCAAATCATCATGAAAACGCAGGATTGCGCCAGGCGATGTTGGAAGCCGTCCCCCTTGTATACTTCCATGGTCTTGACACGGGGAAATACCTGGCAGCTTGGCCCGTATTTATTGTCGGTGAGGACCGGGGGAATTTGACGTTTACAGTGACACTTGATGACAAACAGCATGCGGTGATAGAAAAACCACGTCAAGACGACGTTGATCTCTATCGTAGGCGCTACGTTACAAACAGCTTTAGAGTGCGTTTGCATCAAAGGACTTTTCGTACCCGGGTGTTGAAGGCTTATCGTAGTCAATGTGCCTTTTGTAGGTTGCGGCACGCAGAGCTCTTAGATGCCGCTCACATCATTCCGGATAATCATCCCCAGGGTGAGCCTGTAGTCAGTAATGGGCTATCCCTCTGTAAAATCCATCATGCCGCCTATGATCGACATTTCATTGGCGTCACTCCTGACTATCAGATCGTAGTGAGGGGGGACTTGCTTGAAGAGATCGATGGTCCCATGCTCCGTCACGGAATTCAAGAGATCCACAAGAAGCAGCTGATCTTGCCCACAAAACAAGTAGAACAGCCTGATCGAGATCGTTTAGCTCTACGCTACGAACAGTTCTTGAAGGTCATCTAGCAGTATCTGCATTGTACAGCGATCTTGCTCGACTTTCAGAAGGGGTACAACTCTCCAAAGGCGAAGAGAAGATGGACTGAACAAAAGGAGCGAGGCAATGGAAATCAGGAAGGATAATATCGTAGATAATTTTCATGGAACTCTCGTAGCTGATCCCTATCGCTGGCTGGAGGGAACCGATCCAGAGGTAGAGCGCTGGGTAGATGGTCAACATGAGCGGTTGGAGCAATTCTTCGTAGAATTGGATCATCGCTCCGAGCTCAAGGAACGTCTGACCGAACTCTGGGATTACCCTCGGATGTATACTCCCCGCAAGATAGGCCCTTGGTACTTTTATCAAAAGAATAGTGGTCTGCAAAACCAACCAGTCCTCTATCGTCAGAGGGGTCTGGAAGGAGCTCCTGAGGTCGTTCTAGATCCTAATCTTTGGAGCCCTGATGGGACGATTGCCCTGAGTAATTATAGTGTTTCTGACGGGGCAAGATATCTAGCGTATACTGTATCGGAGAGTGGTAGTGATCGACAGGAAATACGCATTTATGACTTGGAGAAAAAGGAAGACCTTAACGAGGTCATTAAGTGGTGTAGATTCACCAATA
>Ga0265293_10013178_pt1 | contig 10785 bp, 6 predicted proteins | sample Munlanlewell138R_FD_192505 | JGI IMG/M metagenome (GOLD analysis project Ga0265293, IMG submission 192505) | Leachate microbial communities from a municipal landfill in Southern Ontario, Canada - Leachate well 138R | ecosystem: Engineered > Solid waste > Landfill > Unclassified | place: Canada... | reverse complement strand
CCGCGGCTTGACGCCCAGCCCTTCGGCCTTGGCCTTTTCCGCCTCGTCCCGCGAGATGTAATTGTTCTCCACCATCTGGTCGATCACCCAGTTGCGGCGCTCGATGGCGCGCTCGGTGTGGCGGAACGGATGATAGTTGGCCGGGCCCTTGGGCAATGCCGCAAGATAGGCGGCATCTGCGGTGGTCAGTTCGTTCACCGACTTGTCGAAATAGGTGAGCGCCGCGCCCGCTATGCCATAGGCGCCGAGACCGAAGAAGATTTCGTTGAGGTAGAGTTCGAGGATGCGATCCTTGGAATAGGCTTCCTCGATACGGAACGACAGCACGGCTTCCTTGATCTTGCGGTCAAGGGTCTGCTCATTGGTCAGCAGGAAATTCTTGGCGACCTGCTGGGTAATCGTCGAGCCGCCCTGCATGGGGCCGCCGGAGACATAACGAACCGCAGCGCGGCCGATGCCCTGAATGTCGATACCCGGATGATTGTAGAAATTCTTGTCTTCAGCCGAAAGGAAGGCAGCCTTCACACGATCCGGTATGGCCTGAATCGGCAGATACAGCCGGCGCTCATGCGCATATTCAGCCATCAGCGAACCATCGGAAGCATGAATGCGCGTCGTTACGGGCGGCTCATATCTGGCCAGAACTTCATAGTCGGGCAGATCCTTGGAAAGATTGCCGACATAGACAGCCACGCCCGCTGCCACAAGCAGGGCAACCGCTGTACCGATGCCGAAAAAATAGCCCAATAGACGAATCATGCCCGCTCCGTTCGAGACTTCATGGCCCTCCGGTACGACGCATCAGCGTGCACAAAAACCCGAAAAGTGCCAGGATCGGGAACCATTGTCGCCCTCATGTGGGTAAATTACGGCAGCGGGCAAACCCGATTCTCGAAGGCCCTCACAATATCGTACTGTGTTGTGCGCTTGCAACGCTGCCTTTGCCGTCCGGAGGCCCTCACCCGCCGGCTGCGGCCTTGGCCGAAGCGAAGGCGGATATCGCATTGATGATGCTGTTTGCGGCCTTGTCCCGCCATTCGGGGTTGATCAGCTGCGCCTCGTCTTCCGGATTGGACAGATAACCAAGCTCGACCAGCACCGATGGCACATCGGGTGCGCGCAAAACCCTGAACCCGGCAAAACGGTGCGGATTGTTGATCAGTCCAACCGTTGTGGACAATTCTCCCACAAGCGTATTGGCAAAGCTCATCGAGAAGGAATGCGTCTCGCGACGGATCAGGTCGAACAGAATGTCGGCCACTTCCGGGCTGTCAACCTTCACCTCGACACCACCAAGCTGGTCCGACAGGTTTTCGCGCTCCGCCAGCGCCTGCGCCTCGGCATCCGAAGCCTTGTCGGACACGGTATAGACGGTGGCGCCGCGAATGCCTTTGAGCCGGATCGTATCGGCATGAATTGAGATGAACAGGTCGGCCTCGTTCTGCCGCGCGATCCGCACCCGGTCATCCAGGCGCAGGAACACATCGCTGTCGCGCGTCAGGATGACATCGTATTTGCGCGTGCTGGCAAGCTTCGCCTGCAGTTCGCGGGCAAACGCCAGCGTGATTTCCTTTTCCTGCGTACCGCTGACGCCCTCCGCTCCCCCGTCGATACCGCCATGCCCCGGATCCAGAACCACGGTGAAGCGCTTGAGCGGATGGTTCGACCTGCGGTCGCCCTTGTCACCGGCAACTGTCGAGGCCGTGGTCATCGCCTGCTCGGCCAGTGCCGCCTCAAACTCACGGTCTGAAGCCGCCGAAATCTCGATGGCGATGCGGTAGCCCTTGCCGTCCTCGTTTTTCAGAACATCGAGCCGGTCCACCATGAACGGCCCTTTGCCGGAGATGAGCAGGCGGGAATTGCCATCCCCGGTACTGCCGTAGCGCACGCCTGCCACCAAACCCTTGGCCTTGAGATCGGAGGTCGCGATTCTCATGTTCGTCGACGGCAGATCGATGACGAGCCTGTGCGGCGCACGCAAAAGGAACCAGCGCGGCTCCGGTTCGCCGTCGAAATTCATCACGATGCGCATCCTGGTGGCGTCGCCGGCCATCTTGTATTCGCTGGCGGTAACGGTCTCACCGGCCAGCACGGATGAAGGCATCAGCGCCTGCAATCCGCAAAGCAGGGCCATAAGAGCGAGAACGGCAAGCAGACGCCTCACGGCGCCGGCCGACTTGCGATTTTCGGTATGCGTCCCGATATAATGTCGCGTGGCTTCCATTGCGGCGGCTTGCCCGTTGTTGATCGTAACGCCGATACGACGCAATTCGATTAACGGTTCGTAGCCAAAGAAGGTTAACCAAGCCTTTGCGAACACGACATTACGCGATGTAGTGCGTGTTTGCCGGCATCCGAAAACAGGGTTGCGTTCCACCTCGCCAAATCTTAAAAGCAGCGGTGGACTACCGCAATCTCGGAACCGTCCCCCTGCGATTCTGCCCGCCATGGAAAGTGGCCGGCATCGTCCTCGCGGGATAGATACGGTTCGCGGCTGGTCACAAAAAAGGTTTTCGCAGGCATGAACCCGTGGCGGGGAGTGGTCTGCGTTCATGAAAACGGCTCGGGTCTGCCCGGCCGGCTCTGATCAAGAGCAAACAAGCTGGTCCGGTTTCCCGGGCTTTGGTTCAAAAGGTCCAGTGGCTCACAATGCCCTCAAGCGCCAAAATGGAAAGTTCCGCATCACACCGCGCCACCATGGCAGCGGGCGGCTTTGCCATCGCGCTTCGGCGACAGGCCGCGGACATACAATTATCCGGCACCCTCAACCTTTTCAGACGGCAACGGCGGGCATGGCCCGGCTGGCCGGCACGGGTGGCTGCCGGGAGGAAACGCAGTAATGCCCAACAACAAAATGCTTATAGATGCCTCCCATCCGGAGGAGACCCGCGTCGTTGTCGTTCGCGGTAACCGTATTGAAGAATTTGATTTCGAATCACAGGACAAAAAGCAGCTCAAAGGAAATATCTATCTCGCCAGGGTCACGCGGGTAGAACCTTCGCTTCAGGCCGCTTTCGTCGAATATGGCGGAAACCGGCATGGTTTCCTTGCTTTCTCTGAAATTCATCCGGACTACTATCAGATTCCGGTTGCCGACCGGCAGGCGCTTCTGGCCGCCGAGGCCGAAGACGCTCAGGCCGAGCATGACGACGAGCATTCGGGCGGTGAAAACACTTCGGGTGGCGAGCACCGGGAGCGCGACCGCTCACGCCGCAATCGCCGTCGCGGCAGCAAGGCCCGCGACCATGGCGATGAGGCGGTTCACGCCGAAGGGGCATCGCAGGATGCCACCAGCGATGACGAGGAATCGGATGACGCGGTAGCCGTCGCCGAGAACGCTTTTGAACCTGTGGAAAGCGCGGCGGACGAAAATCAGTCCGAAAGTGAAGATGCTCCGCAGGCTGAAAAGGTAGCTGACGCTCAGGATCAGAGCGAAACGTCTGAAGCTTCGGAGACCGTCGAAGCCTCCGACGACGAGCCGGAAGATACAACGGAGACGGACAGCACCAAGCCCGGCTCCATGGCGGCCGTTTCCGAAGGAGACGTCATTTCCGAACCCGCGCCCGAGCAGAGCGTTTCGTCGGAAGATGAACAGAGCGCGTCTGCCGAGGGCGACAGCGACGCCTCTTCCGAAGGTGAGCAGGAAGAAGCCGGACGCGGCATAATCGAGGAAGTGTCTTCCTCGAATGGCGATGAGAACGAAGTCGAGTCGGTCGGTGCGGAAGATGCGCTTGAAGAAGCGCGCACCCGCCGCAAGCCGATGCGCCGCCAGTACAAGATTCAGGAAGTCATCAAGCGCCGCCAGATCCTGCTGGTGCAGGTGGTCAAGGAAGAGCGTGGCAACAAGGGCGCGGCCCTCACCACCTATCTGTCGCTGGCCGGCCGTTATTCGGTATTGATGCCAAACACCGCCCGTGGCGGCGGCATTTCGCGCAAGATCACCAATGCCCAGGACCGCAAGCGCCTCAAGGAGATCATGACCGATCTGGAGGTTCCGGAAGGCATGGGCGTCATTCTGCGCACGGCCGGCGAAAGCCGCACCAAGGCGGAGATCAAGCGCGATTACGAATATCTGATGCGGATGTGGGAAAACGTCCGCAATCTGACGCTTCAGTCGACGGCCCCTGCCCTCGTTTACGAGGAAGGCTCGCTCATCAAGCGTTCGGTGCGTGATCTTTACAACAAGGATATCAACGAAGTTCTGGTCGCCGGAGAGGAAGGCTATCGCGAGGCGAAGGACTTCATGCGCATGCTGATGCCGAGCCACGCCAAGGTGGTCCAGCCCTATCGCGACACCACGCCGATCTTCGTGCGCTCCGGCATCGAGGGCCAGCTCGACCGCATGGTGCAGCCACAGGTGACGCTCAAGAGCGGTGGCTATCTCATCATCAACCAGACCGAAGCTCTGGTTGCCATCGACGTGAACTCGGGCCGCTCCACCAAGGAGCACTCGATCGAGGAAACAGCGCTGCACACCAATCTGGAAGCGGCCGAGGAAGTGGCACGCCAGTTGCGCCTGCGCGACCTTGCCGGTCTGATCGTGATCGATTTCATCGACATGGAGGAGAGCCGCAACAACCGGACGGTTGAAAAGCGGCTCAAGGAATGCCTCAAGAACGATCGCGCCCGCATCCAGGTCGGCCGTATCTCGCATTTCGGCCTGCTGGAAATGTCGCGCCAGCGCATCCGCGCCAGCGTTCTGGAATCAACCATGAAGCCGTGCCCGCATTGCGGCGGCAGCGGCCATGTGCGCTCTGATTCTTCCGTTGCGCTGATGGTCGTGAGGGCCATCGAGGAATTCCTGCTGAAGGATGCACGCAATCACATCACCGTGCGCACGCCTGCCGCGACGGCACTCTATGTGCTCAATCACAAGCGCAGCACGCTGATCGATCTGGAAAAGCGTTTTGGCGTGACGATCACCATCGAGGCGGACGAAAGCACCGCTTCGCAGCACTATGTCATCACCCGTGGTGCCGTCGCCGAGAAGCCGGAAGGCTTCGTCGAGATCCATACCCAGACCGGATTTGCCGCCGAAGAAGATCCTGAAGACGACATCATTGTCGATGAGGACGAAGCGGATACCGAAGAGGCAGTCTCAGCTCAGGGTGAGGAAACCCAGTCCGACAACCATCGTGACCGCAAGCGCCGCAAGCGCCGCCGCAGGCGGGGCGGCAAGGATCGTGACGGTGATGAGCAGGCCCATGCAGCCGGTTCCGACGCTGTAACGGAGGCCGCAGAAGGCGATGCCCTCGACGGCGAGGCCGAAGACGGCGATGCAGCCGCTGACGATGATGCAGAGCCGGTGAAGGCCGAGGACAGCCAGCCGAGAAAGCGTCGTCGCGGCAAGCGCGGTGGCCGTCGCAGCCGCAACGGCGAGGAAGATGGCGCCGAGATCGTCGCTTCCGGGGACGAAACGGCAGAAGACATCGACGCAACGGCATCCGCCGACGAAGCTGAAGCGGCTGAACAGCCTGCCACCGAGGCCGAGGTTCCGGCTGCTGCAGAAGTGTCGATTGTCACGGAGACCGTCGAGGCCGTGGCGGATGCGGATGAAGCTGTGGTTGCCGGGCAGCCTGAGGCTGCGGCGGCAGAGCCCGAAGCCGTTGCCACAGAGCCTGCTGAGAAGCCGAAGCGTGCGCGCCGCGCGCCGCGTGCCAAAAAGCCCAAGGCGGATGAAGTTGCGGCGGAATCTCCCGCTCAAGCCTCTGCGCCCGTTGAGGAGGCAAAAGCCGAGCCTTCAGCCGAGACCCCTCCCTCCGTCGCTGCGGAAGAAACGGCACCTGCGCCTCAGGACACTCAGTCCAATGGCGCGGCTGATCATGAAGAAGCTGCTGCCGAGGCAAAGGCGCCCGCCAAACCGGCGCGTACCCGCCGCAAGCCTGCCGCAACGGCGGAAGCGCCTGCCGCTCCGGTTGTGTCTTCGGTGGTGCCCGAAACCGATCAGGCCGCTTCCCCGGCCGAAGAAAAGCCCAAGCGTGCCGGCTGGTGGCAGCGCAAGAGCTTCTTCTGAAACAACTCGCCCGGTGCCGATCACGGCTTCGGGCAAGCTTGCGGAAAACGAATTCCGCCTGAAACAAATTTGTAAAAAGCCCGGCCGCGAAAGCAGCCGGGCTTTTTTGTAACAGATCAAGGCAAGAGGAGATCAGGCTCCGAAGACGGACCAGTTCATCGCCCGTGCAAGTTTCTCAAGCGCCAGCGTGCCCAGTTGCGAATTGCCGTGCGCATTGAGACCCGGAGACCAGACGGCGACGGAGCCGATGCCCGGCACTGCGCCCAGAATGCCGCCGCCGACACCGCTTTTGGCCGGAATGCCAACCCGGAACGCAAAATCGCCTGAACCGTCATAATGGCCACAGGTCAGCATCAGGGCGCTGATGCGCCGCGCCCTTTCGGCCGAGACGACGGAATGCCCGCCGGCCGCCCTGCCCTTGTCGGCCAGAAAGCGCCCGGCCAGCGCAAGCTGGCGGCAATTCATGGCAATCGCGCAATGGTGAAAATAGACGCCGAGAGCCAGCTCTGGTTCATGAAGGAGATTGTCGAAAGATTTCATGTAGTTCGCCAGCGCGAAATTGCGAAATCCCGTGGCACGCTCAGAGGCTGCCACCTGATGATCGATGACAATGCCGTCATCATCGGCAAGGAACTGAACGAAGCGCAGGATTTCGCCGATCGCCTCGCGCGGCTGGTGGCCCGCCAGAAGCATATCCGCAACCACGATGGCGCCGGCATTGATGAAGGGATTTCGTGGAACGCCCGCCTCATGCTCAAGCTGGACAATCGAATTGAACGGATTGCCGGAAGGCTCGCGCCCGACCCGGCGCCATATCGCGTCACCCACCTTTCCGAGCGCCAGCGTCAGCGTGAAAACCTTGGAGACGCTCTGGATGGAAAAGCTTTCATTCGCGTCTCCCGCCGTCAGCACCCGGCCATCGACAAGTGCCACGGCAATCCCGAATTTGCGGGGGTCTACCCTCGCCAGTTGGGGTATGTAGCCGGCAACAGCGCCGCGATCCGTCCTTGCCAACATCTCAACGGTAATTTCATCGAGAACAGCCTGCAGATCCGGCACGCTCACCTCCCCTTATTTCAGCCAGCGCTCAAGACGGCTCAGAGCCTCCACCATATCGCGGTTGCTCCCGGCATAGGAAAAACGCATGTAGCGATGGCCCTGCCTCGTATCGAAGTCCCGCCCCGGTGTAGCCGCGACATGGGCTTCTGCCAGCATCCGGCGGGCAAATTCCATGCTGTCGTTCGTGTGCCGTCTGACATCGCAATAGGCATAGAAGGCACCGTCCATCGGGGCGGCCAGCGGAAAGCCGAGCTCAGGCAGCCGCTGCATCAGCAAATCGCGGTTCTGTGCATAGCGCGCCTTCACGGCCTCCAGTTCCCCGGTCGCCGAGAAGGCCTCGATGGCCGCGACCTGCGACAGTTCCGGCGCGGAGATGTAAAGGCTTTGCGCGATGCGCTCCACCGGGCGCACAAGCTCCTGCGGCAACACCATCCAGCCGATTCGCCACCCGGTCATGCAATAATATTTGGAGAAGGAGTTGATGACGGTCACGTCGTCGCCATAGGCAAGCGCCGTGGTGTCCGGCGCGCCATAGGTCAGCCGGTGGTAGATCTCGTCGGAAATGACGGTGATTCCGAGTTCGCGTGCGACAGCTGTCAGTTCGGCAAGGTCCGGTTCCGAAATGACCGAACCCGTCGGGTTGGCCGGACTTGCAAAGAGAACCCCCTTCAGCGGCTTGTCTGCGTGGGCGGCACGCAGATGCGCAGCATCGAGATAGGGCGCGCCGTCCAGCTCGATCTCGACCACCTCGATGCCGAGCGCGGCCATGATGTTGCGATAGGCCGGATAGCCGGGTGCCGCGATGGCAACGCGATCGCCTGCATCGAACATGGCAAGAAACGCCAGATTGAAGGCGGCCGAAGAGCCGGTCGTCACCGCGATACGGTCGGGCGAGACCTCGACTTTGTAGTTCTCCGCATAATGGCGCGCGATGGCTTCGCGCAGGCTCATCAGCCCCAGCGCATCCGTGTAGCCGATGCGTCCGCGCTCAAGCGCCTCGGAAGCGGCGCGCCGGACTGCGAGAGGTGCCGGATCGCTGGGCTGGCCGACCGCCATCGATATGACATCGATTCCCTGCGCGATCAGCCGGTTTGCGCCGGCCAGCACATCCATCGCATGGAAAGGCTCGACATCTCCGCGACGTGACGACGACACACCCATTTGCACCAATCCTCGTTCCAATCCCGCACTTCAAACAGTGCAGGCGCCGCACAATTGCCCTATTGCTGTGGGGATCACAAGTTCATGAACTTTACGCCAGCGCCTTTTCATCGCACGAAGGCTCAGCTACGAGTGGAGCGGAAATGATGAACCTGCCCATAAATGTCCGGCCTGCGATCCAGGCTGGCAAGGCGCTGGCCAAACTGTCGCTCGGTCTTGCTTTGCTGGCCTCCACCTGTGCGCAAAGTTTCGCGCAGGGCGTTCCTGTCGTTCGCGACGCGGAGATCGAGGCTCTGGTCCGCGATTACTCCCGTCCGATCTTCAACGCCGCCGGTCTGTCGAAGGCCGGTATCCAGATCGTTCTGGTCAACGACAAGAGTTTCAACGCCTTCGTTGCCGGCCGCCGCATGTTCATCAACACCGGCGCGCTGATGCAGTCCGAAACACCCAACGAAATCATCGGCGTAATCGCCCATGAGGCCGGGCATCTGGCCGGCGGCCATCAGCAGAGGCTGCGTGATCAGCTGGAGCGGGCCAAGACCATGGCCATCATCGCCAGCCTGCTTGGGGCCGGTGCGATCGTGGCCGGTGGAGCTTCCGACAATCGCGGCCTTGCCGGAGCGGGAATCGGCCTTGCCACCGGCGGTGGCGAGGTGGCGCGCCGAAGCCTGCTTTCTTACCAGCGTGGCGAGGAAATGGCGGCCGACCGCTCCGCCATCACCTATCTCGACAAGACCGGCCAGTCCGGAAAAGGCATGCTCAGAACCTTCCAGCGGTTCCAGAGCGCGCTGTCTCTTTCCGGCGCCAAGGTCGACCCCTATCGGGTCAGCCACCCCATGCCGCAGGACCGCATATCCAACCTTCAGACGCTGATCGAAAAAAGCCCGCATTACGGAAAGGCCGATTCAGAAGCACTGCAACAGCGCCACGACATGGCGCGCTTCAAGATCGCCGCCTATACGGACGGTCAGGCAGCCGCCTCTCGTATGATCTCCAAGAGCCCCGGCACGCTCGCCGCGAAATATGGCGACGCCCAGATCACCTATCTTTACGGCAATCTGCGCTCGGCCCAGAGCAAGGCGGATGCGCTGGCCAAGGCCCAGCCCTCCAACCCCTATTTTCAGGAGCTGCGTGGCGACATTCTGATGAAGGCGGGCAAGCCGAAGGAAGCCGCGGCCGCCTATGGAAAGGCGATCCAGCTCGACAAAGCGAAATCCGGTCTACTGCCGGTGATGCAGGGGCAGGCCCTTCTCGCCATCGGCACGCCGGAAGCGATCAAACAGGCGGTTGGCCTCATCAACAAGGGGCTTGAACGCGACCGCGAAAACATCTCGGCCTATCGTTACCTTGCACAGGCGCAGGGCCTGCTTGGAAATGTCGGCGAGGCCGAACTTGCCACTGCCGAAGGCTACTATTACTCGGGCGGCTACCGGGATGCAGCTATCTTCGCAGCCAGAGCCCAAACCCGCCTGAAGCCCAATTCTCCTGCCTGGACGCGGGCGCAGGACATCATCAATCAGGGCAAATCCGCCCGCAAGTAAGAGCCAGATCGCGCAACGCCGTGCTCGGGAAAAGGTTAGCAACGATGAAGAAGACATTTCTGGCCAGCGCCACGGCATTGGGTCTCGCACTGGTGGCAACCGGCTACATCGCCGGCAGCGGCAATCTTCAGATGGTGACACCGGCACAGGCACAAGAGCCCGACCGCGCCGCGATCGAAACCATCGTGCGCGAATATCTTCTGGCGAACCCGGAAATTCTTCTGGAAATGCAGGATTCTCTGGAGACGAAGCAGCAGGAGCAGCAGCGCGTCGCCAGCCTCGAAACCATCAAGCAGAACAAGGAAGCAATCTTCAATTCCAGCTTTGACGGCGTGGTCGGCAATCCCGATGGCAAGATCACCATCGTCGAATTCTACGACTACAATTGCGGCTACTGCAAACGCGCCATGGACGACATGGATGCTCTCACCAAAGATGATCCGGATCTGCGCTTCGTGCTCAAGGAATTCCCGATCCTGAGCGCCAATTCGCAAAAAGCCAGCATCGTCTCCATGGCCTTCCATCTGCTGCAGCCCGAGAAATATGGCGAATTCCATCGCGCATTGATGGCGGTAGAAGGCGGGGCCAGTGAGGAGGCTGCGATCAGGATCGCCGTTTCGCTCGGAGCCACCGAAGCGGAACTGCGCCAGAAGATGAAGGATCCGTCCATCCCGCAGGCGCTCTCTGCCACCTATGAGCTGGCAAACAAGCTTTCGATCACGGGCACCCCTTCCTACGTGATAGGCGACGAAGTGGTGTTCGGCGCGCTCGGCAAGGATGTGCTTGCCGAGAAAATTGCCGATGCGAAAAAAGCTCTCTGACACAGAATCGGCTTAATTGGTGGGTGGAGCCTGTTGTGGACAGGCAAAGAAGCGGGTTGCGCTCTTTTCGCACCGGGTTAAGCGCTTTATAGAGGGTCCGGCGGGGGTGATCGGCTTCCGTCGCGGAACAAGGTCGGCATATTGAAAACTGTTTTCGTTCTGAACGGTCCCAATCTAAACATGCTCGGCA
>Ga0265293_10013177_pt1 | contig 10785 bp, 13 predicted proteins | sample Munlanlewell138R_FD_192505 | JGI IMG/M metagenome (GOLD analysis project Ga0265293, IMG submission 192505) | Leachate microbial communities from a municipal landfill in Southern Ontario, Canada - Leachate well 138R | ecosystem: Engineered > Solid waste > Landfill > Unclassified | place: Canada... | reverse complement strand
TAAATTCGATGCCTGTAAAATAAAACCAATGTTTTCAAAACGAAATTTAGATTTTTCTTTACCGCTCAGTACACTGAATGGTTTTTCCTCAATCAAAACTTTGCCTGTAGTTGGCTTTTGCAAACCACCTAAAATTGTCAAAAAGGTTGACTTACCTGAGCCGGAGGGACCAATAGAGGATAAAAAGCAAGTAAAAAAAGATAACCCAGTGGATTATCTTTAACTTTTTAGTTCTTTCATTAGTTTGTCTAATGTATCTTTTGCATTCCCTAAAAACAAATGAAGACCAGATTTTCTGTTATATATTGGATTTTGTACCCCTGAATAACCCGGGTTTAAATCATAATTGAATATGAAAATATCTTTAGATTCATCTACGTTTAAAATGGGCATACCATAAATAGGTGTATCTGGATTTGTTCTGGCTGTTGGGTTTAAAACATCATTCGCGCCGATTACCAATACCGCATCAGTGGTTTTAAAATCGTCATTAATATCGTCCATTTCAAATAATAAATCATAATCTACATCTACTTCAGCTAAAAGGACATTCATATGTCCTGGCATTCTACCTGCAACAGGATGGATTGCATATTTCACACTAGCCCCATTAGAGGTAAAGTAATCCTGAAGTTCTTTTACAAGAGCTTGGGCTTGGGCAATTGCCATACCGTAACCTGGTACAATGATGACTGACTTGGCTTCTTTTAATATATCGATGGGGTTTCTAGTATTTTTTATTATTGCTTCTTCATTGATATATTCAACGATTTCTTTAGGTTGAGAAGAGGAGTTCATCGAGGTTTTACCTAGTAAGATATCTAGTAGACTTCGGTTCATGGCTTTACACATAATTTGAGTTAAGAGTAAACCACTTGCACCAACCACCGCACCTACACTGACTAATAATGGATCAAGAATGGCTAACCCAGACAATGCTCCAGCTACACCACTAAAACTATTTAATAGTGAGATAACAATCGGCATATCTGCCCCGCCAATTTTCATTGTAAATACGATAGAGAATAAAGTCCCAATGATTAAACCAGCCCCTAAAATAATCCAAGGATTAACATAACTAAATAGTGGCACAAATAAGGAAGCTGCAAACACGGCTAGAGTAATGGTTAAAATAACTTGATATCCATTAAAATGAATTGGTTTTTGAGGTAACACCCTTTGAAGTTTTAAACCGGCAATAATACTTCCTACAAAAGTAACCAATCCAATAAAGAACCCTAGATATGCTGTTATATATGGAAAAATATCTAAAAGTGCATTGGTATCTTTTACTGCAAACCCACTCACTATCATTGAAGCAAGTCCACCTAAACCATTTAATATCGCAATCATTTGTGGCATACTTATCATTTTTATTTTAAGAGCCAGAATAGTTCCAATTAAAGCGCCGATAGTCATATAAATATATAATGCCCATATATCAATAATATCATAATAAATCAAAGTGTTTATAATGGCTCCTAAAACAGCAAACCCACTAATAATATTACCCAGTCTTGCGAATTTAACCTTACTCATTAAATGGATACCTAATAAGACAAGGGCGACTAAAATTCCTGAAACAATATAGTAATTTGTGGATGAAAGAGAAACTAAAATAGTCATATTAATGGGCTCTCTTTCTGAACATCTTTAGCATTCTATCGGTTACGATAAACCCACCAAATACGTTAAAGGTTGCTGATGCAACAGATAACCCACCTATTACACTAGCAAGAAATTGGTTTTGATCTTTTAATACAACAGAGGTCGTTACTAAAGCCCCTGTAATAATAATCCCTGATAATGCATTCATTCCACTCATTAAAGGTGTATGCAATAAAGAAGGCACATTGTTAATTAATAAGTATCCCACAATCGTGAGTACAACGAATATACCCAGTAATATATACGGAAAAAGTTCCAATTTTATACCCCCTCATGCATCTTAATCGCCTCTAATGTGCCTTCATGGACCAATTTATGGTTATGACACACAAGAATTGATTTTACAATTTCATCAGTTAAATCTAGATTGAGTTTATCATCCTTAATCAAGTATTTTAATAAGTTATAAATATTTTTAGAAAACATCCAAGTTGATGAAGTTGCTAATAACCCTGGAAGGTTTTTAACCCCATTAATTGTCACATGATGTTTGATTGTGGTTAAACCTGGTTCTGTAATAGCACAGTTTCCGCCTTGGTCAATTGAAATATCAACAATGTAAGAACCTGGTTTCATCATTTTAACCATCTCTTCATCGATTATGATGGGTGCTTCTTTACCAAATACTAATGCTGATAGGAAAATAATATCCGCGTTTTTAACATAATTCATTAAAGTTTCTTTTTCATGTTCAAGCCATTTCTTAGATAAACTATTCGCATGCTTACCATCGGCACTCACAGCAACCTCTTGAGGTATACCTAAGTCGATAATTTTAGCCCCTAAAGATTTAGCTTGTTCAAGGGCTTCAAATCTAATATCTGTTGCATACACAACAGAACCTAAACCTTTAGCGGTTGCAATTGCTCTTAGTCCAGCAACCCCAGCGCCGATAACCAGTATATTTGAAGGTTTAATCATCCCAACTGCTGAACCTACCATAGGGATAAACTTAGATAACCCGTCCGCTGCCATAATAATCCCTTTATAACCTGCACAAGCACTCATGCTGGATAATGCATCCATCGATTGTGCTCTACTAATACGAGGAACCCCATCTAAAGTTAAAGCGATAACCCCTTTATGTGCTAATTCTTTAACCATCTTATGGTTCGATGGGGCTGCAGGGTGAATGAAGGTAATTAAAATTTGTCCTTCATGCATTAATTCGACTTCATGTTTGTTTAATTGCAAATTAAATTGTGGTTCTTTTACTTTTAAGATCACATCAGACTTACTATATAGTTCTACGACATTACTCGTTAATACCGCGCCAGCTTCTTCATATTCATGGTCATGATTAAAAGAACCTAATCCAGCGTTGACTTCAACCAATACTTGATGGCCATCTTTAATCATCATTTTGACAGTTTCAGGTGTTGCGGACACTCTTGATTCGCCTTTCATTATTTCTTTTGGTATACCAATTATCATATTCTATTTTCCTCCTATAACACTATTAAAAATATACCATCAAAAATAGCAAATTACAAGCCCTTTCATTAGTTTAGACTTTAAATATGGGAAATAATCTAAATTTTTTAATAAATACAAAAGATACTTATAAAAAAATAAACAAAATTAAAGACAATTTAATAGAGAAGCTTTATAAGAAAATTAAGTTCAGATATACTGAACAGAAAGGTTTGTGAAATAATGAAAAAAATAATTATGTTCCCAATATTTATCGCAGCCGTTGTTTTAATTATTCTGGGTATTATATGGATTAACGCTTATAATGGTGAAGTTACCAGAAACAATTTAATAGAAAAAAATCGTGGTGATGTCCACGCTGCTTTAGGCTCAAGGTATGATAAAGTACTGGCATTTATTGATGCTATTGAAGGTGCTGATACTACCGTAACCAATTATTTAAATATTATTAAAGAGGCTAGAACTGCTTTTGCAGAAGCCATCGACAATGGTGATATCATAGAAGCGGATGCAGAGGCAGGAACGATTGATTCTACTTTTGTCACTTTATTAGCTTACATGGAAGACAATCCAGCCAGTTATAATACAGTTAGTTTATATGCGGGCTTTATGAGTGAGTTTTCTGCGGCTACTAACGTGGTATTAAATACCATTGGTAAGTTCAATGAATCGGTTATGAGTTACAACAACCATATTCAAAAATTCACAAATAATATGTTTTTAGCGAATAAAGAACCTTATGCTACTTACTCTATTACCAACTATAACGCAACGCTTCCAACTTTTAACTAATCCCTATGAAAACCATTATATATAAATGGGTGTTAATGGTTCTTTATACGTTATTGATTGGGAGTTTATTAGTCAGTTGTAATAAAAAAACTACTCCTAATGTTATCAAATCCAACGAGTCATTTTATATTAATGATTATGCAGATGTATTATTAAATGCGACTCTATGGACTATATTAGATTATAGTATCGAACTTTATGACGATTCAAGTGTTCAAGAATATCAAGATTTAAATATAGACGGGGCTCAAATTGTTGTATTAACCTATCAAAGCCAATTGGGGGATATAAATACCACTGAGATTTTTAATAGTTGGGGTATTGGAAAAAATGATTTAGGGTTATTGATTGTCTTATTTATTGATAGTGAAAAGAACTATCAAGAACTAGTGGTTGAAATAGGCGACAAAACGTCTGAATATTTATCTGCGTTTGAAGCTTCAAATATGGTTGATACTTACTTTAATAACCCAGATATAAATCCTTTAGATATTGATTTAAGATTAATTTCACTTTATTTTGCCTATGTTGAATTCTTTTACATGAATATATATGATTATGATTCATATGATTATCAATCGTTTTATGATGAGTATTTAGAAAATCAGTATACTTATTTCGGAAAACTTCCAACTGAAAATGATGACTTCTTTTATAATATGCCAATTTGGTTATGGATTATCATCATTATCTTTTTGCCAAACGCTTTTATACCTTTAGTTTTTATCTCTTCAGGTCGAGGTTTTAGAATTTCTGGTGGCGGTGGTAGATCAAGAGGGTACTGGTTTAAAAAATAAGTGATTAAAATCACCCTTTACTAAAACCTATAGTGCGTACTATGGGTTTTTATTTTATAATGGTATTGGGTGATGGTATGGAACACTATCCTGTAAACCTTGTTAATGAATATATAAAACATTCAAACTTAAGGATTAACCGAAAAGGCTACTCTATATCTGATATATTCAAAGATTACTGGGACGCTTTTTTAGCTGACAACCCTAAATTAAAGATTAGACCCGTTGTCTTTGATAATGTGTCTAGAATGATTAAATGTAAAACGCCTGATTTAGGTTATTCTTTCTATGCTTGTGAATCCTGTAATAACTATTTGATTGTTTATAATACCTGTAAATCAAGATTTTGTAATAGCTGTGGGGTGAAATATGCTAAACAAAGAGCTGTTATCACATCTAACGCACTCATGGACTGCTCACACAGGCATATCACGTTCACCGTCCCCGATACGTTAAGAAACTATTTTAGACAAGATCGATTGAGGCTTAATCTTTTGTTTGAAGCCGTCAATCAAACGTTATCCTACTTCTCATTGAAACACGGTAAATCTAAACGGTGGAAATTAGGCTTTGTTTTAGTTTGTCATACATTTGGTCGGTCATTAAACTTTAACTGTCATATCCACGCCCTTGTTTCAGAAGGACTGATTAATAGATTAGGTGAATTTAAACCGATTAAATACTTCAACTTTGAATTATTAAGGAAATCCTTTATGAAGACCTTACTAGATTTACTTCATAATGAACTTGGTAACACCTTCCATAAAGAAAAATGTGCACTTTATGATTCAAAAGAAAATGGGTTTTATGTACACGGCCCTGCTTCTGATATGAAATCTCAAAAAGGGTTAATCGAATATGTATTACGATATACTGGTAGACCTGTCATGGCTGAATCACGCATTGAGCATGTTGATCATGTAAACCGGTTAATCACCTACACGTATGAACCTCATGAAGATGATCAGTTACCAGATGAAGAAAAGAACGGTCCGATTACAGTCACTGAAGACATCTATGAATTCATCAAAAAACTCATCATGCACATTCCTGAACATCAGTTTAAGATGGTTAGATACTACGGTGTTTATTCATCTAAAGGCAGACGTCTTATTCCAACTTATAAAAAGAAGAAATTTCAAAAATCTCTATTCCCACTTAAATGGAAAAACCTTATCCAAAATACATTCAAGTTTAACCCATTACTTTGTCCGTGTGGTGCGACAATGAAATATGATTTATCTTCCTCATACTTCCTATAACTTAGAAAGTTGGTAACCCTATGAATCTAAAATTCAAAACACACAGAATCCCTCGCAGTGAATTCGAAATCAAAAACTTAAATGAAGAGTTTGGTGATCAAAGAGAGTGGGATGGTTCACTCATCTTTGACCTGCACTGCTATGAATATCTAGGACACATAGCCCCCCCTTGAGGTGTTAAAAAATAATGTAATCGTGTAAAAATCATTCATATCGTGTAAATTGACTTGTAATCGTGTAAAAACCAAGCAAATCGTGTAAGCCTATTATCAGTCTAATATTTTTATCCTTATTTTTGGTTACTTTTCACATTGAAATTTACTCGCTATAGTGTGAAAAAGCTCTTATTAAAGCAAAAAAAGGCCTGATACGAATTGTATCAAACCTATGCTTCTTATATGGTGGAACCAAGGGGGATCGAACCCCTGACCTCATGGCTGCCAGCCATGCGCTCTCCCAGCTGAGCTATGATCCCGCGAAGGGAACACCATACGCATTATATAGGATAATACATTGGAGTTCAATTAATTCAGATGATTTTTTTGTACTCTACTTACTTATAATCTCCTTGTAAGCAGATACACCTCCAAGAACATGAACACAATCATAACCTTGAGCTTGTAAAATTGCAGAAGCTACCTTTGATCTTTTGTCTGTTCGACAGATTATATAACACTCATTGTTTTTATCAATCTTATTGATTTCATTTTTCAGGTTTGATAATGGAACCAAAATTGAGCCTTTAATGTGCTCTATATCAAATTCTTCTTTTTCTCTCACATCAATCAATTGTATTTCTTCACTCTTTAATTTTAGTACTAAATCTTCAATTCTAATTGTTTTCAGTTTTAAAAGTCTCCTTATTCATTGTTTTTCTAAATTGAAAGTGTTTGAAGATTCGATAGACCATCCATGTGAGATAACCTAATGCAATAATCACACCAGCAAACTCTAATGCTTTAAACATTGACAACATAACTTCTTGTACTTCAAGGAAAGATCGATTTGTTTGAATCCAAGCTTCAATAATAAACGAATCAGAAATAATACTGCTCGTTCCAAAAAAGACAATCATAAATGAAAAGGACAATATATTTTCAATTCCTAAAAGAATATCGGTTTTTATTGAATAATATGCTTGTGTTAACATAAAAACTTTAGCACCGACTTGAATTAAGAGCATTGCCCAAATAATTGGGATGAATTTAATAACATAATCAGTAAACAATGGCACAGTAAGGCCAATTTGGTTTTCACTACCGATTATCGCATACCATCCCACAAAGCGGTCATGGTTGTAAAAAATAAAAATCAATAAGGTGTTAAAAACAATGTTAAAGATAATACCAAAGATAACTGTAAACTTATTGATTTCTTTACGATTATTATTACTTAAAACTGGTAGGTCAGATAAATCCCACACTTTAACTTTTCTTTTTGCTAAGTTAGTTCGTTCGATAATGAAAAAGACTATTGTAACTAATGTAAAACCATACACAAAGCCTGTTATTGCTCCATAAAATGACTTAGACCAAATTGTTAATATTACTTCATTTAACGGTTTACCACTTAATGCTAATGAATATTGAATGAAGTTAATTGAAAAAAGAAAAACCGCCAAAAAGATCGTTACTATTCTTAAAATACGAAGATAATCACGATATAGGTGGGGCGAAACCAAATAGTTTTCCTTGTGTCGATATCTGCTTGCTAGCTCACTTGGATGACCTAATGATTTTAAAACACTTTCAACATCTTCAGATGTATAATCTTTAGGCAATTTATCAGCAATTTCTTTTTCAATTGCTTCCTTTACTTCTGCTCTTTTTTCTTCATTCAATCTAATAATAACATCATGTACATAACGATCTATATATTCTCTCATAAACGCTCCGTTTTAAATATCTTTTTTAAAAACACTTCTAAGGCATAAAAAAACAATACCTAGTAAAATGACAATTGCAATCACAAGAACAGGGTCCAAATAGAAAACCGGTTTTTGAAGCAATCCATCAATTAATAAATAAATGACCATAGCCGCTAAAACAGCTATAAAAAGGGCAAGTATTTTAAACACAATATTATGCATAAAAACACTCCTGTCTTTTCTTATCATTTTGCATAAGTTAAATCTACTTCATTTTATCTAATTTTTTGCTTACTGTCAACAATCATCAATCAAAGCGTTTAAATATGTAGTAAAATAAGGAAAAGGAGCTGATAACATGTGTGATAGTAACTTTCTTTTGCAAAAATTAGATCAAATTCATCAAGCAATAATCAATGATGAAGAAAACATTAAATATACTACTAAAGGATATTATCCACTCTACTCAGTTCACCCTAAATCAAAAATTATTATTGTCGGTCAAGCACCTGGTATTAAAGCTCAAGAGAGTAATCTTACATGGAATGACTTAAGTGGTATCAAATTAAGAAGTTGGCTTGATGTTAGTCTAAATACTTTTTATGATCCTGAATGTTTTGGGATGTTACCGATGGATTTTTATTATCCTGGCAAAGGAAAAAGCGGAGATTTACCACCCAGAAAGGGTTTTGCCGAAAAATGGCATCCGCTCATTTTAGAATGTTTACCCAATCTAGAATTAATAATATTGGTTGGACAATATGCACAAAAGTATTATTTAAAAGACAACTTCAATAAAAATACTACTACCACAGTCTTAAACTATCGGTCTTATCTACCAAGATTTTTCCCTTTGGTTCATCCTTCACCTTTAAATATAGGTTGGATAACAAAAAATCCGTGGTTTGAAAGTGAAGTAATTCCTAAACTACAAGAGATTGTGAGAAGAGTTCTTAATGATTGATTATACTATTTGATGTTCTTTAATAACCTTAACCCATTTAAGACGACAATAAGTGTGCTTCCTTCATGAATTAAGACTGCAAATCCCATTTGCATTAAGCCAAAAATGTTCATTACTGTTAAAAAGACAATTACCATTACCGCAAAGATAATGTTTTGCCAGACAACGCGATTTAATTTCTTAGCTACTTTATGTGTATAAACAAATTTGCTTAAGTCGTTTTTAACTAAGACAGCATCTGCAACGTCAATTGCAATATCCGTTCCATTGCCCATTGCAATACCAACATCTGCGGCAGCTAAAGCAGGAGCATCGTTGACACCATCTCCAAGCATAACTGTTACACCATGTTTCTGCTTAAGATCGTTAATAATATTTGATTTATCTTCCGGCATAACATTGCCAAAAGTTTCATCAATTCCTAGTTTATTGCCAATTGCAATTCCAGTTTGAACTGCATCACCAGTAATCATTACCGTATGAATTCCTTCATTCTTAAAATAGTTTAGTGCTTGCTGTGCAGATTCTTTTGGAACATCTTGAATTGCAATTAAACAGATAACTTTTTGATCAACACAAAAATAAACAATTGTTTTTCCTTCGTTTTCATAACGATTTTTTTCTTTTATAATCGCTGCTGAAGTTGGTGGATAAGGTGCTGATTTACCAGCATAGTAATTTTTGTTTTCATACTCTGCTTCAACACCACTACCAATTAGATTTTTTGTTACTAATTCTACTTCTTCGCTTTCTTCAAAATGGTTTATAATCGCATTAGCAAGCGGATGATTAGATTGTTTTTCAATTGATACTAAGATATTGATGTATTTTTTTCGTTCGTTTAAATCAATATTTTCTTCAAATAAGACATCTGTTACGATTGGATTTCCTTCCGTTAATGTTCCTGTTTTATCAAATGCAACAACATTCAGTTCTGAAAGGATTGATAAATAAGATCCGCCTTTAAACAAAACTCCTCTTTTAGCGAGATTTGAGATGGCTGATAATGTTGCTGGAATGTCTGTAGCCGCTAAGGCACAAGGAGACGCTCCAATTAAGAAAACCATTGTTCGATAAAAGCTTTCTGTTTGTCCCCAAGCAAAAACATATACTCCTAGTAAATAAAAGATTGGTGCTAAAATGAAAATCAATGTCGCGTATTTAGGTTCGATTCTTTTGATTAAAGCAGCTCTTTTGGAAATATTTTGTTGTGTTTGACTAACTATTTCAATAATCTTTGCAACAACAGTGTCTTTGCTATCTTTAGTTACTTTCATTGTAAAGATTTTGTCTCCATTGATAGTACTGCCAAAAACAACATCGCCTGCTTTTTTATCAACAGGAATACTTTCTCCAGTGATGGAGGCTTGGTTAATCGTTGGTTCACCTGAGATAACAATACCATCAGTTGGAACTTGATCTCCATTTAACACCCTTAATTCATCACCAATCTTTAATTTTGAGACTTCAACAATTTTGATTTTTCCATCCGGTTCAATTAATCTAGCATATTTAGGATTCAAATTAAGAAGACTTGTAATTTCCTTGTTGCTTTTGCCTCTTGCGTATGCTTCAAGAAAATGTGCTCCAGCGAAAATCAATATCAATAATGCTGCTTCTTGATACTCTTGGATGATGATTGCACCAATTGCAGCAACAGTCATTAGCAAATGAATGTTTGGCATAAATCTTTTTTTGAATATGCTATTTTTGATTGTATCTTGAATACCTTCAAAAATTACATGTCCCCCTGAAAGACCAATTGCTAATAAGTTTAAAATCATTTTGATTAAATCAATTGGAATAAACAGACCTACAATAAACAACAACAATCCTATGAAAAACAGAATTCTCATTAATTTTGGATTTTCATGATTATTAGAACAGCAGTCAAGGTGATGGTTATGTTTGTTGTTCTTTTTTATCATAAATAATCCTCCATTACATGATCCACTGCTTGGTTAATAATCATATAAACATGATCATCTGAAAGCTTATAAT
>Ga0265293_10013176_pt1 | contig 10786 bp, 9 predicted proteins | sample Munlanlewell138R_FD_192505 | JGI IMG/M metagenome (GOLD analysis project Ga0265293, IMG submission 192505) | Leachate microbial communities from a municipal landfill in Southern Ontario, Canada - Leachate well 138R | ecosystem: Engineered > Solid waste > Landfill > Unclassified | place: Canada... | reverse complement strand
TGGTGAGCCGTTCCAACGTATTTCTCTGTTTGATTCCATCTTGAAATACAATTCTGAGATCAGCGCAGCCGATCTAGAAGATATCGACACGGCACGCGCCTTAGCCAAAAAACACGGTGCTAAGGTGTTGGGTTTTGAAGGTATTGGTAAGCTACAAACCATGATCTTTGAAGAAACGGTTGAGCATTTGCTTGAGCAGCCAACTTTTATCACCCAGTATCCATTTGAAGTGTCGCCTCTGGCGCGTCGTAATAACGATGACCCAAATGTCACTGACCGTTTTGAATTATTTATTGGTGGTCGTGAAATTGCCAATGCCTACTCAGAACTCAATGATGCCGAAGATCAGGCTGAGCGTTTCTTAGCGCAGGTGTCAGATAAAGATGCCGGTGACGATGAAGCCATGCATTACGATGCCGACTTTGTCCGAGCTTTAGAATACGGTATGCCGCCAACCGCTGGTGAAGGTATAGGTATTGATCGCTTAGTCATGCTGCTGACCGATTCAGCGTCAATTCGCGATGTGATTTTATTCCCGCATATGCGTCCAGAGCATTAATTTGCTTACCTTGGCTGCCCCGATTACAAATGTACGTGTTATCGGGGTGGTAAGTTTCACTGTTCACCACTGCTAACATCATGGAGCCATTATGAGCGAGCGCGATTTTCGACCACTGATTGCCACTGCTGTTGCTAGCATTGTTGGTACTGTTGCAATTTTAAGTTATTACGGTTTTTTGCATATAGCTAAGCCTAGCGATGCATTGTTGCTGGCCGAGTACACCATGTTAAAAACCATTCCAGGCGAAGATTATAAAGTCTCTTTAAAGCCTGCTGAGCAAACTGCCCAATGCATGGATGGCATTGTTGTGCTGTTTGATACTCAGCAAAAAGGATTAAGCGGCGTTTTAGTCGATGATAAGAAACGCGCTGTGCGTTGTGAGTTCACCGTGCAGTAATGGTATGCCATCAACGTGCATCTAATTGATGATTGTTAAGGCTTAGAACGCTAAAGTTGTCTTGCCAGATGCGGGATAACTCGGCAAGCTGACACTACTATTTAGTGGAGAGTCAGCATGATTCCGATTGATTCACGTTTACGCGAGCATGTTCATTTATTAGGTGAGCTGCTCGGCTCCACCATGCGCGAGCAGCGTGGTGAAGCGTTTTTAGAAAAAATCGAACGCATCCGTAAAGGTGCGAAAGCTGCGCGTCATGGCTCTGATGATGGTCGCCAACAACTGACCGAGACCTTGGATCAGTTATCTGAAGATGAATTGCTGCCAGTGGCGCGCGGTTTTAATCAGTTTTTAAACTTGGCTAATATTGCCGACCAGTACCATTTAATGCGTCGCCGCCGCAGTGATGAAGAGCCTGCCTTCGAAGATCAAATGTTGGCTTCTGTGCTTGAACGTTTACAGGTCGCTGGGCATAACCCGCAAGACTTATCACAGATTGTTGCTGATTTAGATATCGAGTTGGTGCTCACCGCGCATCCGACCGAAGTCTCACGGCGTACGTTAATTATGAAGTACGATGTGATTGCGCAGCAGCTGGCAGCGCTGGATCACACCGACTTGACCGAGGCGGAGCGTGAGAAAATCATTGCCAAACTGCGCACTTTAGTCACTGAGATTTGGCACACAACAGAAATTCGTAGTGAGCAGCCGACGCCTGTTGATGAGGCACGCTGGGGCTTTGCGGTGATTGAGCGTTCGTTGTGGCATGCTATTCCTAAAGTCTTACGTCATGTTGACACCACCTTGCTTGAAGCCGGTGGTGATAAGTTGCACATCACCGCGACGCCTATTCGTTTTGCGACCTGGATGGGCGGTGACCGCGATGGCAACCCTAATGTTACTGCTCAAGTTACCAAGGCTGTACTCTTATTAGCACGCTGGGTTGCTGCAGACTTGTTTCTGCGCGATATTTCACGCCTGACTGCTGAGCTATCCATGCAAAAGGCTAGTCCTGAGCTGATGACTTTAGTTGGTGAGAGTGACGAACCTTATCGTGTGCTGTTGAAACGCTTGCGTGCGCGTCTGCGCAAAACACGAGCTGAATTGCAAAGCAGTATTTCCACTGGTACGTCGTTGTCAGCAGATAGTATGCTCAACACGGATGAGTTGTTAACGCCATTACTGCTATGCCACCGTTCTTTGCATGAATGTGGCATGGGTTTAATTGCCGATGGTGACTTACTGGATACAATTCGCCGTACCACAACCTTTGGTTTGTCTTTGGTACGTCTAGACATTCGCCAAGATGCTGAGCGTCATACCAGCGCCTTAAATGAAATCACTCAATGGCTGGGCTTGGGCGAGTATGCGCAGTGGAGTGAAGAGCAACGCCAAGCCTTTTTGCTCAGCGAGTTGGAAAATCGCCGACCTCTTTTATCTAACTCTTTTGCTGCCAGCGCTGACACCCAAGAAGTTTTAGATACGTGTAAAGTTATCGCACAAACCTCAGTGGATTCGCTGGGTTCTTATGTTATTTCCATGGCTTCGGCGCCATCTGATGTGCTGGCCGTGCAGTTACTGCTCAAAGAAGCGGGTCTCAATCGAGCCATGCGTATTGCGCCTTTGTTTGAAACTCAGGACGACTTGCATAACGCCGCCGGCGTTATTGACCAGTTGCTGAGTTTGAGCGATTACCGCAAGAGTCTAGTCGGCCCACAAGAAGTGATGATTGGCTATTCAGACTCGGCCAAAGACGCCGGCACCACTGCTGCGGCATGGTCGCAATACCGTGCACAAGAAGAATTGCTTGCAGTTTGTGAGAAACAAAGCGTTGAGCTGATTTTATTCCACGGTCGCGGCGGTACAGTGGGGCGTGGTGGTGGTCCTGCGCATGAAGCTATTCTGTCACAGCCACCAGGTTCTGTAGCGGGGCGCTTTCGCACGACTGAACAAGGTGAAGTGATTCGCTTTAAATATGGCTTGCCAGAAGTTGCGGCACAAAACCTTAATTTGTATTTGGCTTCGGTATTAGAAGCAACATTATTGCCACCACCTGCACCGAAAGATTCGTGGCGAGCGGTGATGGAGCGTTTGGCTGCTGATGGTTTGGCCGCCTATCGCAAAACCGTACGTGAAGACCCACAGTTTGTCGCGTACTTTCGCCAAGCCACGCCAGAGCAAGAGTTGGGGCGTTTGCCATTAGGAAGCCGTCCAGCTCGACGTCGCAGTGGTGGTATCGAAAGTTTACGTGCGATTCCATGGATTTTTGCTTGGACACAAACCCGAATGATGTTGCCAGCATGGCTCGGTTGGGAAACCGCGTTACAAAATGCGCTTGAGCGTCAAGAAGAACCCGTATTAGCAGAGATGCGTGATCAGTGGCCGTTTTTTAGAGCGCGTATTGATATGCTGGAGATGGTCTTGCTTAAAGCGGACTCAGGCATTGCTCGTTTATATGATGAGCGTTTGGTGGCAGATGAGTTACGTGGCTTTGGTGAGCAGCTGTATCAGCACCTTAGCCAAGCTGTTGAGCAAGTGTTGCATCTAACTGGTGAGGCTCATTTGCTCGAGCGTCACCCACAAGTGCGAGCCTCAATTAGTGTGCGCGATACCTATCTTGATCCGTTGCATTTGCTGCAAGTTGAGTTACTGGCGCGCTCAAGAGAGCAGGGCGAGGCAACTTGTCCGGCGATTGAGCAAGCGTTATTGGTGACTGTGGCAGGCATTGCCGCTGGCTTACGCAACACAGGTTAAGTGCTTCTACCGATCAGCATGCATTGAGCTATGCTGATCGGTAGATTTTAGTAAGGCTTATTGCCCGCTAAGTATTGCGCCGAGCATACCGCTGATAAGACCGATGACAAAACCCGATGACAGTAGCGCAACCCAAATCCAAAATAAAACTTTAACCCCTGCGCTGTTGGCTGGCGCTGGTGCGCCGTAGCGATTATTACCTGGGCTGCCAGGCATGATAAAAATCAGCAACTGAAAGATGCTACCTACGACAGGAATCAGGCTAATGAATAGTAGCCAGCCGGACCAGCCAATATCATGTAAACGTTTTACACTGATCTGAATAGCAATGATCATTGCCACAATGCCCGCGCTAGCCATTAACAAGGTGCCTAAGAGTACGGATGCTTTTAAAGCCAGCATGCTAATTAACATAACTGGGGCCATGGCGAGCATAAAGACCATTGACCACGCCACATAGCGCATCCGGCCAAGGCGCCCTTCAACACCCCATATATTCAACTCTCCAACTTCGCTTGTGTCTTGCTCAAGAATGGCTGCAGGTGAAGCATAAGGTGACGTGAGTGTTGCTTTCATTGAGTTGTTGGTTTGAATTTGATAGCTGTTAAATTTAGCAATGACAATGCCGCAATGTTGGCAGGTATCATGCAGAGCTTGTTCTATTGCACATTTGGGGCAGATCATGCGCTCAGAGTTTTGTTTTGGATTGTCAGTGCTAATCGATTTGAGGCTCAAATTGGCTGCCAGATCCACTTCTTTGTGAGCAATAACACCCGCTGAAAATAATACCTCTATGTATCTATCGGCTTGCGAGGTGCTGATGTCACGCTTGATAGTGATTTTTTTGCCAGAAAAAAGATATTTTATCTCGCTAATATCTTTTTTAAATAAACGGGCAAGATTTTCTTGAGCAAAATTTAGCGTTACACCAAGTGCTAGGCTGCCATCCATGGTGATTTTATAGTATATATCTGGCATATGGCTTCCTTATCATTGAAGGTTTTGGATTTAACCTGAGCGTTGACGTGTGCGCCGTCCGGATAAATTCGTAGCATTGTTTGCTGGCATTGTTAGCAGTTAAAAAGGCTTAAGAATGGCAAGCAGGACAATAACGATGAGAAACAATACCGGTAGTTCATTAAACCAGCGATAAAAAACATGACTTTTTTGGTTAGAGCCTTGTGCAAAACGCTTATAGATAGCACCAAGAGAGAAGTGATAAGCAATGAGAAAAACTAATAACGTCAGCTTGATATGCATCCAGCCGGCCTTGAGCAGGGCGGGGTTCATATATAGCATATAGATGCCGAGCGCGAGAGTGGCGACAAGAGAGGGGTGCATAATGCCCCTGTACAGCTTGCGTTCCATGATGGTGAAACGTTCTTGGCTTATGCTGTCAGTACTCATTGCATGGTAGACAAATAAGCGTGGCAAATAAAATAAACCGGCAAACCAGCACACCACTGCGATAATATGAAAAGCCTTGATCCACAAATACGTCATAACCCGCTCCAATAGTAAATAGTGCTCATGGTAGTACGCAGATGATGCAGTGTCATCTGTAGAATGCGGGTTAAGCAGTTACTAATATTTTTATTTTAACAAAGAGGGTGCATGCATGATTAAAGTCGCAATCGTCGGTGGTACAGGCTACACAGGTGTTGAATTGTTGCGTCTGTTGGCTTTGCATCCGCATGCACAGGTTGAGATTATTACGTCACGTTCTGAGGAGGGCGTGCGGGTTGCCGACATGTACCCAAACCTGCGTGAACACTACCCTGCGCTGGTCTTTTCCGTTCCACAGATTGAGCAGTTAACTGCATGCGATGTGGTGTTTTTTGCCACCCCGCATGGTGTTGCGCATGGCTTAGCGGGTGAAATTTTGCAAGCCGGTGCGCGCGTGATTGACTTGTCAGCAGATTTTCGTCTGCAAGATGCTGATGAGTGGGCACAGTGGTACGGTCAGCCGCATGGCGCTCCACATTTGCTTGCTGAAGCTGTTTACGGATTACCTGAGGTGAATCGTGATGCGATTAAAAATGCACGCTTAATTGCTGTACCAGGTTGCTATCCAACCGCTGTGCAATTGGGTTTATTACCGCTTGTTGAGGCAGGCCTTGCTGATATTAAACAGATTATCGCCAGCTGTGCCTCTGGTGTAAGTGGTGCTGGCCGCGCTGCTAAAGTGGGATCATTATTTTGCGAATCAGCAGAGAATATGATGGCTTACGCAGTGAATGGGCACCGCCATTTACCTGAAATAAAGCAAGGACTTCGCCGCGCCGCAGGTCAACCTGTCGAACTGACCTTTGTGCCGCATTTAGTACCGATGATTCGTGGTATTCACGCAACCTTATACGCAACTGTGGTTGATCGGAATGTTGATTTACAGGCGCTATTTGAGCAGCACTACCGCGATGAGCCTTTTGTTGATGTATTGCCGGCGGGTGTGTTTCCACAGACGCGTACTGTGAAGGGTGCAAACATGTGTCGTATTGCTGTACAGCGGCCACAAGGTGGTGATGTTGTGGTAGTCATGTCAGCTATTGATAATTTAGTTAAAGGTGCTTCAGGGCAGGCTGTGCAAAATATGAATATTATGTTCGGTCTGGAAGAAAGCAGTGGTCTGGCTTCAGCGGCATTAATTCCTTAAGCAGTGTTAATAGTTGACCTTGATGGTAGGATAAGCGGATAATATTATCTATAGTTGTTTACAGCACGATGCTGGGAGAAAGTAAAATGAGTGTTGAGTCCTTCGTCCCTGCCGCAATGCAGTTTACCCAAGGGGCAGCAAATAAAGTTAAGGCCTTGGTGGAAGAAGAAGGTAATCCACGCTTGAAATTGCGTGTGTTTGTCACTGGAGGTGGATGCTCTGGGTTTCAGTATGGCTTTACCTTTGATGAAGACATGGCTGAGGATGACACGATAATTAATCGTGAAGGCGTGAGTTTGATTATTGACCCCATGAGTTTTCAGTACCTAGCCGGTGCAGAAGTAGATTATACAGAAGGTCTAGAGGGGTCACGCTTTGTGATCAATAATCCGAATGCAACGACCACTTGTGGTTGTGGATCGTCCTTCTCGGTTTAAGTACCGTTTACGCAGGATAGATGGCGCCAAGTATGCGCAAGCCGCGGGCGCCAGTGACTGCAGGCTTATTGCTTGGGATACCTTCAAGGCAGCAGTGTGCGAGCCAAGCAAAAGCCATGGCTTCCATCCAGTCCGCTGGGACGCCAATCGCATCGGTACTGGCAACAGTACTCTGAGGCATTAAGCGCGCTAAGCGATTAAGCAAATCTTTATTGTGTGCACCGCCACCGCATACCCATAGTGCTTGGGTGTTTTCTTGAGCCGACTTAATTGCGTCGGCAATCGTTTGCGCAGTAAATTCACATAGTGTTGCTTGTACATCGTGCGCGGCAATGGCTTGGTGCTGGCGTAGTATGTCTTGCAGCCATGAGAAATTAAACAATTCGCGGCCAGTGCTTTTAGGTCCTTGTGTAGCGAAAAATGGCTCTTGCAACATGCTTTGCAGCAGAGCCTTATGCACAGTACCGCTCGCAGCCCAAGCGCCATTTTTATCGTATGGTTTATTTTTAATGTGTTGAATCCACGCATCCATCAGCACATTGCCAGGGCCGCAATCAAAGCCATGGGTGTGCTGTTCTTCAGCTAATAAAGTGACATTACTAAAACCGCCCACATTTAAGATAGCGCAGGGCATAGCGTGCTGTTTAAATAACATCTCATGGAATGCAGGTACTAGCGGAGCACCTTGTCCGCCGGCAGCTACGTCACGCTGACGGAAGTCGCTGACCACGCAGATACCGGTGAGCTCTGCTAGAAGTGCAGGGCTGCCAATTTGTACGGTGTAATGCTGTTGCGGCTCATGGCGAATGGTTTGCCCATGACTGCCAATAGCGCGAATCTGCTTGGCTGAAGTTTGAGTGTTAATCAGGAGTTGGCTGACGCCTTTGGCGGCAAGTCGTACCCATTCTTGCTCAACTAGGGCGGCGCGATTAATCTCATCGGCACCACTGCTGCATAACGAGAGTAAACGCAGCTTAAGCTCGGGGGGCATTGGTAAGAAGTGACTGGCAAGTAAAGACGGTTGGGGATTGATATCAATTAAACTGATATCAATCCCATCTAGGCTAGTTCCCGACATGATGCCGATGTAAAGCATAGCTTATTGCTGGTTTAGTGCTAGCTGCGTAGCTGTCTTCGTATCAAGTCTAGCAAGCAGGGTTTTACTATACGCAAGGAAACGTTGTTTTTCTGATGCCTGTATTGGGTCAGCAGCGGGTAGTTTTTGACTTAATGGATCAACGTGAACACCGTTGACTCTGAATTCATAGTGTAAGTGCGGGCCAGTAGATAAGCCAGTTGTACCGATGTAGCCAATAATCTGGCCTTGTTTAACTGTACTGCCTGAACGGATGCCTTTAGCAAATCCTTGCATGTGGGCATATAAAGTTTGGTAGCGCTGGCCGTGTTTAATAACAACAGTGTTGCCGTAGCCACCTTTGCGTCCTGCTAAAGTTATGCGGCCATCGCCTGCAGCTTTAATAGGAGTGCCGCGTGGCGCTGCATAATCAACACCTTTGTGTGCACGTATTTTATTTAAAATTGGATGTTTGCGTCCATTAGAAAAGCGTGAGCTAATGCGCGCAAAGTCTACAGGTGTACGGATAAAGGCTTTACGCAAACTTGAACCGTCAGCGCTATAGTAACTCGAATTACCGTTTTTATCAGTATAGCGTACAGCGGTATAAACCTTGCCTCTATTGGTGAAGCGCGCGCTGAGTATATTGCCTGTGCCGATTGCTTTGCCGTCTAAGGTTTTCTCTTCGTAGATCAACTCAAACCGATCGCCGGTGCGCAAGTCTTGAGCGAAGTCGATGTCATAGCCAAAAATATTCGCCATATCAATCGCTAGGCCGTAAGGCAACCCGGCCTCTGCTGTAGCAGACAGTAAAGCCCCCTGAATAGTGCCTTCTGCATGTTTTTCGCTGATTTGAGTAGTGGCTACTTCTTTGCGGAAAGAGAAATCTTCTGCATCAGGTTGCTTTTCTAAATGAATTGTTTCTGTGGCGCTAATGGGGCTGCTGATTGATTGCAGTTCTTGATTTTCATCGAGTTTAAAAGAGATTGTTTGACCTATTTTCAAGTTGGCAAAGTGCTTAGCGTCCTTGTTAGTGTCAAGAATCTTGTGCATTAAGCTGTTGCCCAGCTCCGCTTTAGTAAAAAGAACGGAGAGAGTGTCGCCTTTGGCAACAGTAAAATCTTTAGTATATTCAAGAGTGTCTGCTACAGGTTCTGCTTTAGTTGCAACTGCTGGAGCAGTAGCTGTTTCTTGGGTTGGTAACGCTGAAGTGAGCGTGTCAGCTGATTGTTGCACGTCACTTGCTGGTGTTCTTGTGACTTGCTCTGCTGTTTGGTCTTCTAATTCAATATTGATAAAAGTCTTTTTGGCTTCCACTTCGCGAGAAGGGTAAACAATTAGCGCTAGACATAATAAAGCAACGCCACTTGCCGCAAGCAGGTGGCGCTTTGGGTAAATTAGCTGTGTCGGAGTGTTATTTTGCGTCATGATCATGTTGGTCTGCTGTGAGCGATTGGATAAAATATAAGTAAACGCCCCTTACTGCAAGCGTATAGAGCCCATAACTTGCACTGTGTCAGCTTTTTGGCGTTATTGTGCGTGAATTATCTACTAAAGTATTTGCTTTCAGAGCGGGTAATTTATTTTTAGTTCCATATCTTGTAGTCTGTGCTGTTATCCGTCCTTTGAAAAACTGGTGTCGTAAACATGAAAGCCGTTGAAGAGCAGTTGGCCATTATCAAGCGTGGCGCGGACAGCGTCATTGTTGAGCAAGAGCTTATTGAAAAACTAAAGCGTAATCAGCCATTGAACATCAAGGCGGGTTTTGACCCGACTGCGCCTGATTTACACCTAGGTCATGCTGTTCTTCTTAATAAGCTGCGTATGCTGCAAGATCTAGGGCATCACGTCATTTTCCTGATCGGTGACTTCACTGGCATGATTGGCGATCCTAGTGGTAAGAGTGCGACTAGACCACCGTTGACTCGCGAGCAAGTGCTTGCCAATGCGGAAACATATAAACAGCAAGTTTTTAAAATTCTTGATGAGAGCAAGACCCAGGTCGTTTTTAATTCGACCTGGTTAGAGACATTAAGTCCTGCGGACTTTATTCGTTTGGCGTCGCATTACACAGTGGCGCGAATGCTTGAGCGTGAAGATTTTAGTAATCGCTATACGACCCAGCAGCCCATAGCTATTCATGAGTTTTTATATCCGCTAATACAGGGTTACGATTCGGTTGCTTTAAAGGCTGATATCGAGATTGGCGGTACAGATCAGACATTCAACTTGCTGATGGGGCGAGAGTTGCAGCGTGCTTACGGTCAAGAGCCGCAGTGCATTGTAACGATGCCGTTGCTTGAAGGCTTGGATGGCGTGAAGAAGATGTCTAAGTCGCTAGGCAACTATGTCGGTATTCAAGAGGCGCCAGGTGCAATGTATAGCAAGTTGCTGTCGATGCCTGATGAGTTGATTTGGCGTTACTTTGAGTTGCTGAGCTTTAAAGGTGCATCAGAGATTGAGCAGCTTAAGGTCGGCGTAGAGCAGGGCGCTAATCCGCGCGATGTCAAAATAGAGTTGGCTCGCGAGTTGATTGCGCGCTTTCATGGCGAGGAGGCTGCAGCTAATGCACATAAGTCTGCAGGGAATCGCATGCAAGAGGTGAGTGGGGAAAGTAACATGCCTATTGCCGCTGTATTAAATAAGGCGGGGCTAGTAAAAAACGCAGCAGGCGCAAGAGATATGTTGGCTGCCGGCAGTGTGCGAGTTGATGGTGCAGTAGTAAGTCGTGATTTTATCTTTAAGCTGGGGGCAGAGCATGTGTGCCAAGCAGGCAAGAAAAGCTTTGCCCGTATTAAGCTGAATGCGGAGTAAAGTTAATTCTTTTACAAATGTTGTTGACAGACTGGAGCTGTGCTGTAGAATGCGCGGCCTACCAACGAGGAACGTAAGAACCTCAGCGGTAACG
>Ga0265293_10013175_pt1 | contig 10786 bp, 11 predicted proteins | sample Munlanlewell138R_FD_192505 | JGI IMG/M metagenome (GOLD analysis project Ga0265293, IMG submission 192505) | Leachate microbial communities from a municipal landfill in Southern Ontario, Canada - Leachate well 138R | ecosystem: Engineered > Solid waste > Landfill > Unclassified | place: Canada... | reverse complement strand
CGTTTTGCAAAAAATTTATATTATTCGCTGACTTGAAATAACTTGAAATGTTTTTGGTATCAAAAACTCTTATTTTTGAAATAGGAGAAAGATAATTTTTATATAGTTGTGAAAGTAGCCCTGGGTTTAATATCATATTCTGTCCCTAAAAGAAATTATTATGTCGTATAAATAACCATTTGTAACCCTTCTGTGATTTACCGATATTCCTTTAATGTGAATCGGAACTGTTTTTTGATTATCAGTATCTTCGAAAAGTTCTTTTAATCCAATCACAAGCATATCATAATCTTTGAATTCAGATATATTTTTAAGAACTTGATCCCTATATTCTTCTGTTAAATTTTCGTATATCATTTCCATTCTTCTTATCTTAAAAGCTGGAATATAGTCCTTTACATTTCCATCAATGGTTTCTTTTTCTGTTGAAGATATAGGATCTCCCCAACCACTTATAACAACTGGTCTTGGTGTTAATTCAAAGGTATCTATTCCGTCGAACAACTTTATATATTTCATTTTAGCTCATTCTCCCTCTTCCTGTCAATGACTTATTTACAGCCTCTGATATTTTTTCAGCTAATTGAGATTCATTTCCTACAAAACCAGAAACATTTACAACAACCTGTGCTTGACCGGAAATAGCTCCAAGTTTAGGAGCAGAAAAACCTCTTGGAGCATTTATAAGAGTTTCATTCATTTTTCTTAATTCAGAAGTGTTCTCTATTAAAGCATTGGTATTATTACTTATATCTGGAACAGACATCACCCCCGTAAAAGGCTCATCTCTTCTTTTTTTTCTATCAAATAAACTCCCGATAGCTCCCCCAAGAAGTCCAGCAATAGGATTTACCTTTTTTCCAAACCAACCAAGAGCACCGCCGACTTCTCCCAAAATAGAACCAGTTCTTCCTCCAGAACCAGTAAAAACTTGAGAGTTGACTAAAATTCTTGCGATGGTTTGCCCGGTTATTTCTCCCTTCCTTTTTATGTCAGAATTCGACTCAACTTGGTTGACATTTATAGACCCTTTCCCTGATATAAAGTTAGAAAAAGAACCAATCATGTCATCTATTCCAGTTATCTCAACAAGAGAGTCTGTTAAAGACTTCATAAATTTATTTCTTACTATATCAGAAACTTCATCCCATGCTTGTTTGAAAAAGTTCATTTCATTATTCAAGGATTTCTGTTGCTCTACTAACTGAGAATGAGTTTCCGCAGCAGAAACTAATGAAGCATTTGCATCATTCATTTCCTGTAAAAAAACAGATGATCCGGTAGCTAAATATTTTTCTCTTGCAGAAGCAAATCTTCTTGAAGCATCTTCCTGGGAAATATATATATCATTTAACTCCTTTGATAATCCTTTCATCTGTTTAGAAGCATTTCTTATTCTTTCCGGGATTGATTCAAAAAGAGTCAAAGAATCTTTTGAAATTTTTTCGTCTTCTGAAATTAAAGAAGCTTTTTCTCTATAATATAGTTTAATCAAATTGATTAGGTCTTCAAGAACAGGAATATCTTCGTTCAAAATTTTATTCGCCCCTACCGGATCAGAATCCATAATTCCCAAGGACTGATCTTTAAGAGAATTAATCTTATTTTCTGTCTCAGTAATAAGTTTATTTCTTTCTGACTCAATTTTAAATATATCAGCTTCTTTTCTTCCTCTGGATTCAAGTATTTTGTTGTATTCCCTCTCTATTTTTATATTTTCCACTTCGGAACTTAATCTATCTTTTATTCTTATTAGTTTGGTTTCCTCCGAACTAATTTCAGACATAATAGATTTTCTATCTTTTAAAATTTTGTTTAGTTCCTTCTCTGCTGCTATGTTTTCATCTATTTTTTTTATTCTTTTACCTAATACCTCATTTTGTTTATCCATTTCTTCAAGAGCTACAACAAGTTCTGTTCTTTCAGATTCACTAAGAACTAAAATTTGTTGTTTTGCTAACTCTTTGTCAGCAAGAAGTTTTTCCTGTGTTTTTTGCAAATTTATTTTAATTTTTTCAAGTTTGGTTTCATTTTCAGTAATATCTATCATTCTTACCTGATTATCTAACATTCTGTTACTCGCTGTTAATGCAGTATCCATTGTGTCAACCATATTGAGCATTTCAGAAACTTCTTCGCTTCTTTTTTTTACTCGATTCTCAAGAACAATTCTTTCTACCATATCTCTTCCTACGAAAGCTTCTACGGCAGCATCCAATTTATCTTCATACTTTTCAAGAGCCTTTATATCTCCCAAAAATTCTTTGGTTACCCTTCCTATAAGGGAATCAACATACCCTCCGAAATCTTTTATATTTTCAGGAATTAAACCAAGTTTACCTTGCATTTTTACAAGAGCCTTGACAAAATTATTTACGGCTTCTTTTTCATCCCCCAGGTATCTCTCAACAAATTCTCCAACATTTTCACTCACCACAGGCTCAAGATTAAAATCTATCCCTTTAATAGAGCCTTTTTCATTTGACATCTCTTTTCTAAGTTCATTTATTCTAATAATTTTAGAAAGCAACTCTTCATCATATCTTATAACTTCATACAGACGAGAATCGAAATTTTTTATTTCCGAAAGAACATCTTCTATATTTAATGCTGAAACATTGGGAAGCAGGTTTTTAATCATTTTTTCTGAAATAGGACTCTTGCGAGTAGCAACCCTTACTTCTCTTCCGTCTGCCCAAAAAGTCTTCACAAAAGGCTTAGAAATTCTATCAGAAGCTTTTCTCAATAAAGAAATAACATTTTTGGTTAACTTTTCATACTCAGAAACCACTTTTGTTCCAGCTTCCTTCATTGCATCTCTCACGACAGAAGCACTTTTTGCTATTTCTTCGTCAGAAGAACTTAAAAAATTAAACATCTCTTCTGCTATCTGGGCTTTTAACTTGACATTTGAAGGATCGTTTTTTATTTGATCAAGTAGATTAGAAAGTATTTCGTTATAAAATTTAGAAAAAGCAGTTCTTGAAACCTTTGTTCCCCCAGAAAAAGAAAGCACATTAAAAAGGCTCTCCTCGTCATCCCATCTTGAAGAAATTAATCTCTCTGACAGTGTCATAGAGAATTTGGACAAGGAAGTTGAGAACCCAAGAGCTTTCTTTTGTGTTGCTTCCATTTCATTTCCCAGGTCTCTTATTAATTCAATTTCTTTTTCTAAATTGCTTCTTCCAATTCCCGTTGCGTAAGCACCAAGAGCTGCTGTAGAAACTATCCCAAGAGTAGTTAAAGTTGTTATTGTTTTAGATATTATAGCAGTAGTAATTGTTCCGGCTTTAGCAATTCCTGTTAGTGCAGCTATAAATAGTCCAGCTTTTGTTGCTATAGCTCCACCCACTATGAAAGCCCCTACCGTAACAAGGGCAGCTGTCGCAGCCGCAACCCATCTTGCCACAGGATTGGATAGAAGATTCGAAAAAGCATTTGCAACATCATTTACAATCAGAGCTAATCCCTTCATTGCATCAGCAGCCTTGACTGTGTCAGCAGCCTGAATTAAGGAATTTCTTGTATCCTGCATCGTTGCGGAAAATTTTTGAAGAGCCACTTCAGAAGATTTTTGTGTATCATTAAAAGCCAGTAAAGAATCTCTTGTTGCTTTTACAGATAGATCAAAATTTTGCATTAAAGAAAGAAATTCTGAATACCTTCTTCTTCCTCCGGCAGCATAGGCAAGATTTGTTTGAACTGAGCTGGACAACTGATCCCATTTCGAAGCAACCAGGTCAAGAATAGCCTCTGTGTCTGTCAGAGTATTCATTGTGTCACCAGTAACAATTCCGGCTTCTTTCATTACCTTTATAAACTCAGGTCTCTGAACTCTCATAAAAATAACTTTTAAAAAGTTCCCTGCATATTGTCCAGAAACTCTAAGTGTTTGAGTTAAAGAGGTAACATAACCGTTAAGAGAATCAATAGAAACTCCCATTGCATTAGCTGCCCCACCAGCCCTTGTATAAGCATCCACAAGGTCTTTTGCCATAACGGCATTATTTGATTCAACCGATTTTATTTTATCCAAATAAAGCTCTATCATATCATTCGACATTTTAAAGGTTTCTTTAAGAATAGTTATAGTATCTGTAGCTTCCTCGGCAGAAATTCCAAGACCCCTCATGGCAAGAGCAGTTAAGTCCATAAGTTTTATTAACTCTGCTCCCTGTTTTCCCTGTTGAACCCAGATTTTAGTAAGTCCAGCCGCTTCAGGAAGAACAAGTCTATATTGTTTTGCTAAATTTATTACATCCACACCTAAAGCTTCTACCTGCTGTTGTGAAATACCGGATATTCTTCTTAGATCAATCATTTCATCATTAAACTTTACAAGAGAGTCAACTGCTCCTAATATTGAATCTTGAGTAACTCTAAAAGCTTTGTATAAAATGAAAAATTTTGCCATGTTAGCAGTATCTCTTATTGCATAATTAAGAGCTCGAAAACCAGAACCAACCTTTTCAACCTCTTTCTTTCCTTCTTTCCCTGTTTTTTTTAATTTGTCATTTAACTCAGAAATAGCACTTTTAAGCTTTTCTATTTCCAAACGAGATTCTGCAATAGATCTATTTAGGTGAGCATTGTCAACTCTAAGGGTAGCGAGGGCTTTTTGCTGAGACATTTTTCATTTTCTCCTTTTCTGCTCTTTTTCTGTTTTCTACATTCTTCTTCCATTGTTCTATTCCCTTATCTGTTTTTATAATAGAAAACATTTCGTCAGTTTCTTCTTTATCGGGAGATGTGATAAGGTTATAAAACTCATTAAAATATCTATGAAGAAGACTTTGTTCTGGAGTTAATTCGCAGATAGGTCTTGAAAAAAATTGTTGTCCACTTTCCCGTGCTATAAGGTAGTTAGACAGATATAAGGGGTCTCTTGCGATTTCCCTTATTTCATCTTTTCCGTATCCCCCTTACTACCTGAACCCAAAGGTCTCTGATAGCAAGAATTTCATAGATATTTCTTTCACTTATCGATTCTACTGTAAAATAAAGATTATCGTCTTGATCATAAACAGTCTGGCAGATTAAGTGAATATCTCTTTCTAACTCTGCTTGACTTTCTGCTGTTCCCGCAAAATATAAATCTTTTTGTCTTCTCAGCTCGTTTGCTTGAGCTGATTTTTTATTTAATTCTGATAAAAGATCCCTCAGAGATTCTCTGTTTGCTCTTGCAACAGAACCTTTTTTGGTTTTTTCAATTTCTTCGGAGCTGTTTAGAAAAAATTTATCAAGATTTTCTATTCCACAATTTTTTCTTACTCTTTCTATGTCCACAAGAATATTCTGTAATTCAGTCCCCAGTTTCTCCATTTCTTCATCATCTTTTTCTGTCCAAATCTCTTTTTCTTGTAAAAGCTGTTTCATTTTTCTTTCAGGAGTTGCTCCTTCTTTTACTAACTCAAAAATTCTTTCTGTGCAAAATCTATCCACAGAGATCTGCTGAGACATCGTTGGTAATTTTACTGACAAAACAACTTCTTTGTCATTTCCCTCTTCGTCTTTTTCTGTAAAAGTTAAAAATTTAATACCTGAAATAATTTGGTTATAAACCGAACTCATTTTTTCCATTTTTTCCATTTCCTTCATAATATCCCCTTTCCTTTTTTAGATTGAGGAGGGATGGAGCAAGCCCCACCCCACCAAATCTATCTATAAATTACCGCCACCGGTAATCTTTATATTATCCGCTGTTGCTGAAAACGATTCTTCCGCTACCGCACCAACAGAAACTGATTCTGATGGATTGGAAATTGTAACTCTTTTTATTTCAATTTCTCTAAGTAAAGTTGAAGAATCTTTTATTGATGAAGAACTATAAACTTTTACTTTTAGAACAAGATCTTTAACCATATCTGACATATCAATCATAGTCAAAGTTCCAGCCTGAAATTCTGCGTATTTACCAGTTGCTTTTGCAATCATTTCTAAATCAGACTGATTCAAATTCATTGTTATATCCACTGTTCTACTATTAACAGAATGATCGTATGCTTCCTCTTCTCCGAGTTCATTTAAAGGATTTTTGTCAAAGGAAAGATTAATATCCACCGACTGTAATCTTAGCTGTTTAGCTTCAAGATCTGATTCTCTATTAAAGAAAATGTCAATCTGACCTCTTCTTAAAATTGCTGTTTCTGACAAATCAGTAACAACCTCTTCAAAAGTCTGCTGAGAAGCCTTCGGAACATAAAGGATAACAATTCTGTCATCTTCAGAAATAGTTATCCCGGAAAGATTTATTTCATCTTCTATTAGAGTATAATTAGCAGAAGGAATTGTTTTCCCATTAATTCTTAAAACTACTACCTCTGCCCCCTCTGTAATGAAATCTGCTGTTATTGCTTCTGCCATTGAAGGAGCTGTTGCAAATTCAATAATACCAGTTGATAAATCTATCGAGTAATCTGTTCCTTCTGTTTTAGCAACTCCACCGATGTATATGGTATAATTGTTAGCCTTTATAGGAGCTTTTGACAAAGTAAATTCAGTTTCTGAATCATCTCCGGTTCCCACTGCTTCAGCTGTAACTTCAACTTCTCCAGCGACTTCCCAAGGAACAAGAATAGTGGAATCATCTACAAATTCTCCCCTTGCAAGTCTAACACTTTTTTTATCATTTAGGAAAAAATATCTTTTTGTATTCTGGAAAGAATAATTCTCAGAAGCATTCCCATCAACAGAATAGTTAAGAGCCATTGAAGTAAGAGTTAGGTTGGGTAGGTAATCAGCTCTATCAAGTTCTCCATCGGAAGTTTCTGTCTGGAAAACAGCATCAACAGATATTTTTTCCAAATCTGATTCTGTTATAACTCCAGAGTTCGGAGTGGAAGTATCTTTCCTACAAATATGTTTTAGAAAATCCACATTACCTCTGTCAAAACAATCAAGAGATAAATCGTAGGTTTCATCTGTTTTTACTGATGCAACATATCCTTTGTTTGCAAGTTCCTGGATGTTTTCATTATCAAAATTACCAGAAAGAGAAGCACTCTGGATTCTTTTTAAAACTAATCCTTCAAAGATGGCATTTTTTCCATCAAAATTTACATAAGATTTTTTCATTTTATTTCTCCTTTTATTTATTTTGAATTTACCAGACTGACATTAAAAGTCCCTGAAAATTCTACTATATCTTCTCTGTTGAATTTTATTAACTGTTCATCAATAACTGGCATACAATCAAATGGACCTACTTGTCTGCAATTATAATTTTCATCCACCGAAGAATCAGGATTAAAAATTCTTATGTCGCTATTCAAAATAATCTCTTCCAGTTTTTGAACAATATCTATATTATTCGCACGAGAGAACCCATATAAGTCAAATCCAATTGCAACTTCCGTATTCTTTATATTTCCTGATAAATCGTCAACATCCGAATTATGCCCATTATAATACAAAAATAAAGCCGGTATTTTGATTTTGTCTGAATCCTCAAAATCTGGATCCATCGGAGAAACCATCTTTTCATAATCTGTTCCTTTCGGTTCCCTCTCCAATATTGTTGTTTCGAAACCATCTTCTATAAAGGCTTCTTTTATTTTATTTTGAATTGAATTTACTAAACTATTATAGCTTGTCATACAAAACCTCTTCTATGTTAGCTTTGAATTCAACTAAAATAAACTCATTGAAAATTTTTTCAACAAAAGGAATTATTTTTCTCCCTACATCAAAACCCTCTTTCGGGGTTCTATAAACTTCCTTTGTAAAAAGAATTTTCTTTCCATTTATCATTTTGATAAAAGAATGAACTGGATTAGGATTTTTTGAAGGAATATGATTCCCCACTTCAAAAGCCAGGTATTTAGAATTTACAGGTCTTATTTTATAAGGTTTTTTTATTCCTTTATCGTGAATATTCATAATCTTCCATTTTACATTATACATTCTCGCATATCTTTCTATTCCAATCATAACTTTCGCAGAAAAGGAGTTATCAAAGGAAATATGAATTCTTTCCAATACCTTGGCGTATTTTTCCAGTGTCGGATTATTCAAACCAAAACCCTTCCCCTTAGATGATCTCGCATAACTTCTTAAAATTCTCGAAGCCTCTTTTCCAATAGACTTTTCCATAATATTTAAGAAATTATAAGATTTTTTATTCATTCTCATTTAATAAAATCCTCATAAGGTCATTTATTTCATCAAGAATAATTTTCCTTATTTCAGAAAAATTTTCTTCTTTTAATTCCATTTTTTCAATAAAGTCCAAAATGGTTTTTATTGTTTTATTTTTTATCATTTCATCTTTCGCGTTCATATTTGGTCGCCCTTTAATTCCAACCTAAAATTTTTTGCTTCATTGTCTTTGTAAAATCCAACCAACTCAAACCTTTTTTCGTCTATATAAATTTCTAATTTTGAATTCACTTTTATATTTTCCATATCTATAAACTTTACAAATACAAGAATACTTGTTTCTGTATTTATTCCAAGTTCATTTCTTACCTTTTCTGACAAATTATTTTTAATTTTACAAATAGGGGATATATTTTTGTTTATAGATAGTCTTCCAGAACCTTTACAAACAGGGCATATTTGACCTCTTTTGAATTCTATTGTTCCTGTATCTGCATTAAATCTACCAGAGGAAAATCCAGAGGTGTCTTGGTAACAATTAAAACAAGGAGTCTCTTTGATAACCGAGCTGATAGAAACAACCTTATCAGAAGAATCTATTTTCCAATCTTTAAATCTTTGAATCTCTTTATTTAAAATCATGGGATAATCCTAAAAGCCGATTTTCGACCATCCTTTCTTATTTCTTCTTTCAGTCTGTCTATTGCTTTTAATATATTGTCAGCTATTTTCTTCATGTCGAGAGTGTTTATATCATCATTTGTCATAACTGCTTTATCAGAGTAATAAGCGTAACCTATTTCAAGAAGAGCTAAAAGGGATAGTTTTTCTAATTTTTTTTCATCTGTCTTGTTTATTGAGCTAACCGCCCCAGTTTCTTCATCGTAAGAAACATTTTCAAAATAATTGAAAATAGTATCTTCAATTGCATTATCAATTTCGTTAGAGAGATTTGCTCCCTCATAACCTTTTACTTTAGACAGAAGTCTATCCCTTAAAGTTCTCATTTATATTATCCCCAATTTTCTTTCAGTGTAAAAAGTTTTCTTTTTATTAAGCTGTTAAGATTTGATTTAAAGTCCCCGGACATGGAAGACTGGATTGATTCTGTTTTTTCTACATAATTTTTTAAATAAGAAAGAACGGTTTCTCCAGCATTTGTATTTTCCAAGAATTCAATGAATTTTGAAGCTTTATCTCCCTTAACATTCATATCAATATAAGAATCAGAAAAAGCTAAAGGAAATTGTTCTTTAAGCTGATCCGAACTAAGTCCAAGAGCAACTTCAAGTTCCTTCATTGACACAGGATAAATACTTCCATCCTTCAAAAGACTTGTTTCTTTCGCAATGTATTTTATTTCTGCTTCGGTCACTGAGTAATCTCTTCCTGGAGCTATTTCGAATTTCTGATCCATCTGTAACTTATAAGACGGATTAATTCTTGATATACAAGCACATCTCGCTCTTATCCTTACTGTCTTTTCAATCTTATCGTTCATCATCTCTTCCTTTCCCATTTTATTTCTCCTTTCCTTTTATGTCATATAGGAGGGGTAAAAACCCCTCCGCAGACTTTATGTTTCGATTAAGCAGGCATTAAGATTCTTCCATTTTCATTATTAATGGAAGCAGCTCCAGCTTCGATGAACATATTAAAGATATACTTTTTCTGTTTAACATCATACTGAGAAGCTGAGAATGAAGCTCCAACGATAGCAATAAAATTTCTTCCTTTTCTTGGAACAAGTATTGTATCAAGAATGTTGTTTGAGCTTTTGTCAATTATTGTGGAGTCCCCATTTTTGTCTGAATCATTATCAATAGCAATCATTGGAAGACCTTTGAATGTTGATAAATTTCCAGAATCAACTTTTTCCATGTATTTTTCTGAATAACCAGGAAGTTCGTAAACATAACCTATATTCCCTCTTGCTCCGATTATTCCACTTGGATTTTTTACATTTCTCCAAGCTTTGTTCAGAGCTGCTTTAAGATCATCAGGAACATTTGTAGAAGAAGCCAGACTTGTATAAAGGTTAGTGTTGGTTGTTTCAGTTGAAGCAATCGCAACTTCCATAGCCATAGCAAGAAGTCTCTGGTCCAATGCTTCTTTCATTTTTGATTCAATGTCTTTTGCTGTTGCAACGCCAGACAAGAATTTAAAAATAGGAACATCAACCATAACATCAATCACAGAAGTAGGAATTTCCATTTCTGTAATATCAAGGGTCTGTTCAACTGAGTTAGCACCTTTATTTAGGTAAGTCGCTCTGAATTTTTTATCCAAAGAAATTCTTTTTGATTCTCCCAGTTTTAAGTTTCTTACTTCAAAAATGTCTTTTATGTTAAGACCTTTCCATTCATCAGAAACTTTTTCAACTATAACTCTTGCTATTTCTTCAGCTACCCTTGTTTTCTGCTCCACTGATTCGATTTTTTTGAAAATTACAGAAGCAACTTCGTCAACTGTATCAAGAAAATCTTTCTGTGAAGCAATTTCAAGATAAGCTTTTTCTGTAAAATTTTCTCCACCATATTTTTTCGCGATTTCTAAAAAATTCTGTTCATAAGATTTCATTTTATTTCTCCTTTAATTATTTATTAAGTCCGTCAAACTGAATAAGAACTGTTTTCCCCGAAACACCTGCAACATAACCTGCTCTCTGACCTGATGCAAGTTTCTGAAC
>Ga0265293_10013172_pt1 | contig 10787 bp, 7 predicted proteins | sample Munlanlewell138R_FD_192505 | JGI IMG/M metagenome (GOLD analysis project Ga0265293, IMG submission 192505) | Leachate microbial communities from a municipal landfill in Southern Ontario, Canada - Leachate well 138R | ecosystem: Engineered > Solid waste > Landfill > Unclassified | place: Canada... | reverse complement strand
GTCCCCCCGACAGCTGGGATGGGAAGCGGTTCACCAACTCACCGATGTCCAGGTATGATACGGTCTTCTCAAGCCGGTGCTCGATGGTCTTGCGGTCCATCTTCTTGATATCAAGACCAAAGCAGATATTGTCCCGAACACTCATGTGGGGAAAGAGCGCATAATCTTGAAAGACCATCGTGGTGTTGCGCAGGTGGGAGGGCACATCGTTGATCAACTTTCCTGCGATATAGATTTCACCGCGCTCAACTTCGTAGAAGCCGGCGATCATCCGCAGGAGCGTGGTCTTGCCGCACCCCGAGGGACCGAGGAATGTCGTGAAGAGACCCTTCTCGACCTCGAGGTTTATGTCATGCAGCACCTCGTGCTTTCCGAAGCTCTTGTAGACGTTGCGCAGTACAAGGTGATGGTCCATTCTCGTCTCCTTAATTGAATATCTGGATGTTCTTTCCCGCCAGTTTTCGCCCAACGAGCAGGATCAAAAATGAGATCACCAGCAAAAACGTCGTCAGTGCTGCGGCTTTGCCGAAGAACCCATCGTTGACGAAGTTCATGATGGTGAAGGTCGCCACCTTGTTCCTCGAAGTGGCAAGGAACACGATGACACTGAGCGTTGTGATCGACCTGATGAAGGAGACGATGAAGGCTGAAATGAATGAGCTCTTCACCAGTGGTGCCTCAATTTTCCAGAAGGCCTGCATCTGGTTCGCCCCCAGGTTCAACGCCGCCTCACCCAACGATACCGAAATTTGGTTGAACGAGTTCAGTCCCGTCTGATAGCCCATGGACACGTTCCAGAAGGTCATCGCAAGGATCACGATTGCCGCTGTCCCGTATAGATCGACATAGCCGCGGGTAAACGTGATCGCATAGCCGATACCAATGAAAATCCCCGGCAATGCCGCCGGAAGGATCGATGCAAAATCGATGTATTTGACGACCGGACCACGGTTGCGACTGACGAGGTAGGCTGCGATGATCGAAAAGAGGGCACTCGCCGATCCTGCAGCGATCGAGTAGATAACGCTGTTGAGCAGCTCGTAGCCGCGGATGAGCACCTCGCTGACCCACCGGAGCGTCAACGACCAATCGAATCCCCACCCTTTGACGAAGGCCCCCAACAGGATCCCCAAATAGACGAGGATGATCATGGCAGCGATCACCAGGCAAAAGCAGAAGAACAGGAGACGGGCCCACCACACGTTGGGTTTCTGTTGGATGTTGACCACCTTGCCGGTAATCGTCACGTATGACCTTCGCCTCACCCAGAAGCGTTGGAAGAGGAAGATGATGACCGAGGGGATGAGCAGTATGACTGAAATGACGGCGGCACCGGCGATGTCGCCCCACCCCTCCACTCGCATCCATGCTTCGGTGGCGAGCACCGAAAAGTCCCCGCTGATCATGATCGGGTTGCCGAAATCGGCAAGCACGAGGATGGAGACGAGCAAGGCGGCTCCGGCGACACCCGGCGTGGAGAGGGGCAGTGTGATCTTGCGAAACAGCACAAAGCCATCGGCGCCGAGGTTGCGCCCTGCGTACTCGACGCTCGGCGAGATGGAGCGCAACACCCCTTCGATCGACATCGAGGCCACGGGAAAGAATGCGATCGTCTGGGCAAGCCACAGCCCGTGCCAGCCGAGGATCGAGACCCTCATGCCAAAGAGGTTGTAGGTGATCAACCCGCTCTTGCCAAAGAGCATCAGATAGCTGAAGGCCACCATGAAGGGGGGGGAGAAGAGGGGAAGGATCGAAACGACCTTGAAGAATTTTTTCAACGGGATGTCCGTCTTGACGATGCTATAGGCGTATACAAATCCCAACAGCGTTGCCGATACGGTCGACAAGACCATGATGACCATGCTGTTTCGCGTTGCCCTCAGGTATCTGGCATCTCGGAGAATATGACGATAGTCCGCTCCCTTGGGAAAGAAGAACACATTGAGAACCGGGAGGATCACAAACACGGTGAGGATGACCGTAATGATCAAGAACATGAGAAACAGCACTGGATCCTTGAACACCTTCTTCATTGCACTCCTGCCTTTGCAGAAGCAGGGGCAGTGTGCCCCTGCTTACTGCATTGTACATTCTCGATACCCTTACTTGCCAGTAATTTCGGCCCACGCCTTCTTCCATGCGTCGGTCTTCACCTCGGCAAGCTGAAGGTCCCACGGTGCGAACGAAAGGGTCTCGAACGCGGGAACTCCGGCGGGAAGATCCACTCCGGCACGAACGGGGTATCGATACCCATTGGCCGCGTTGATCTTACCGGCTTCGGCGGAGAGCAGGAAGTCGATGAACTTCATTGCGTTCTCCTTGTTGGGAGCTCCTTGGATGATCGATGCGGCCCCGATCTCGAACCCGGTCTCTTCAGGGAAGACGATGGTGATCGGCAGATCGCCTTGGGCCTGCTGCTTGAGCGTGTCATGCCCCCAGGCAAAGCCGACGATTGCCTCACCCTGGCTGACAAGCGGAATCGATCCGTTGGCCCCTGCCGTATAGGTCGCCACGTTCTTGTCCAGAGCCCTGATGTAGTCGAATCCCTTCTGTTCGTCCCCAAGGCGGAAGATCTGGGCGCACATCATCAAGTAGGCACCTCCGGTCGTCGCTGGGTTCGATGCGATCACCTCACCCTTGTAGGCAGGGTTCAGCAAGTCGTCCCAGGTGGTCGGTGGCCTCAGGCCCAACGGAGCGATCTCCTTCTCATACCGACTCGTGTTGTACAAGAGGCACAGTGCTCCCAGATACCACCCTGTCCAATAGTTTGCACTATCCATGAACTGGGCAGAGATCTTCGCTTCATCGATCATCGGCGAGCGATACGCCTGCAAATACCCATTGGCGGCAAGATCGGCATGGTAGTTCGAGTTGCCCCCGATGAACACATCAGCACGTGGTGACGATGCCTCAGCCTTGATCCTGCCGGTGACACTCCCGGCTTGCTCGATCTGGAGGGCAACATCGACCTTGATGCCGGTCTTGGCCTCAAACGCCTTGGCCAGGTCCTGCACCGTCTTCTCGTCCAGCGCTGCATAGACGATCACCTGGTTGTCCTTTGCCTCCCGTGCCCCGGCGGCGAACACCGATGTCGCCACCACCAGTACCAGCAATAGTACTATACTCCTTTTCATCTTCAGCCTCCTTATTGACTCCTGATGCGTATGAAATTGTAGTGTCTATTCACTCTGACACCTGCAATCCAGCTCTTGAATGAACGACCTCCCCTCCCCGTTGGTCCCTATGTCCGGGAAGATCATCCACCTGGCAGCCCCCGCTGCACTGCCTCCTCCCGATTCGCATGGCCTGGGAAGGATTCTCTTATAATGATAACGCTCTCATTAAATATACCATAGCATCCGTGGCCCTGCAATTATTATTTACATATATTTTTATATCAAGATTTCAGCGATTATTTTAGCCTTGAATATTTGATAGATTAATACCGCTCTCATTCGTAAACGGTGTCAGTCCAGCAAAATACCCGCAAACAAGCTGAAAATAGTGGCAATTATTGGACTTTGCACGACCTTCGCACAATCAACTCGGTGGGCAGGATCGTCTCATTCCCATTGGGCGAACTCTCGCCGATCATCTTCAGCACCTGGGTCATGGCAATATGGCCGATGTCGTACATCGGTTGACGGATCGTGGTCAACGGCGGCCAGAGGTACTCAGCAAAGAACGTGTCATCAAAGCCGGCCACCGAGACCTCCTCGGGGATTCGGATGGAGCGTTCGTTGAGGTACAACAACACCCCCATCGCTGTCTCATCATTGGCGGCAAACACCGCGTCAAAGGAGCGGTCACTGAGATGGGTGCGTGCGATCTCATATCCACGCTCCCGTGAGAAATCCCCTTCAACCTCAACGAGGTCTTGAAGCGGAAATCCCGACTCCTGCAGTCCGAGCCTGAAGCCGAACTTCCGGTCGTTCGAATCAAGGTTGTCATGACGCCCGCCGATGAACAGGATCCGTCGATAGTTGTTCCTTGCAAAGAAGTGGGCCATCTTCCTCGCACCCCCGACATTGTCCACGACAATCGAAGGGCACGTGTATTCGTTGAATGGCTTTCCGATGAACACCACCGGCGTCTTCTTTTTGATACAATTCTTCAACAGACGGTCGATCCGCTCGGAGAAGCTGGAGTGCCGGATGATGAATCCGTCGACGAGGTTTGAGTTCATCAACTCCTCAGCCTGGTTCGGCTTTGAGATCGATTTTGTTATGACATGGTAGTGGGCATCCTCTGCCGCATCGCCGGCGCCACGGATCAGGTTTGTGTAGTAGAAGGTGGTCACGTCGGGCAACAACAGCGCAACGGCGTTGTTTCGTCCGCTCGAGAGTGCCCGGGCGATCAGGTTCGGCCGATACCCGAGCTTCTCCATCGACGCCTTGATCAGCTTGGCCGTCTCGGGGTGCACCTTGCTTTCATCGTTGATGACCCGTGAAACCGTCGCCCGGGAGAACCCGGAGTCCTTCGCCACATCCTCAAGCCGTATCATGTCTACCAATTCCCTTGATTTTCATACCGTTCTCATTCGTATTCATACCACATCCCGGCTTGGACAGCAATCACATCACAGAAGCGTCTGCGCATCTGCGAAGATCGATGCCAAGGGGCTTCTCTTTTCGACCATTATAACTCTTGCTGTATCAGAGAGTTGCAACCCTTCCCACTCTTTGTGAAGGATAAGAGCTGGATTTCCCTTGAAAAATACCATCCAAAATCTTTTGCTGGACAATCCCACCCCCAGCGGCTAAACTACCTCGTGACGCCTCAGTAATGAGAGCGCTCTTATCAAAGAGAGGATCATATCCCCCACTGCAGAGAGGAGGTTCGGCCATGAAGCACTACCAAGTCGTCCACATCGGCAACTACACCAAGGACACCATCATCGACAAATCCGGTACACGGGTCGTCGATGGAGGAGGGTTCAACTACGGCGCTCGAGCCACCGTTTCCTTTATGGAGACGGTAGCGGTGGTGACAAAGCTCGCCGAAGCAGACGCCCACGTCATCGACAACCTGCAGCGCTGGGGCATCGATACCTACCCGATCCCCTCTCCCCACTCCACGGCATTGACGCTGCACTACTACAGCGACAACCCCGATGAGCGGAAGATGTCGGTACAGTCGCTGGCCGACCCCTTCGTACAAGAGGACTTGGCTGGCATCTCAGCCGATGCCTACATCCTCGCCCCATCACTGAAGGGGGAGATCCCCGCTTCGCTCATCGCACACCTGAGCAACAGCGGAGCGCTGGTGGCAATCGATGCACAGGGCTACATCAGAGTGGTAGAGGACTCAACGATCGTCTATGAACCATGGACGGAAGCGTCCACCATCCTACCAATGGTCTCAATCCTCAAGGTGGACATCGCCGAAGCCGCCTTCCTTACCGGCTCGGACGACCGGTACGAGGCGGTCAGGCGGTTATATGCAATGGGAGCAAAAGAGATTCTGCTCACCTGGCGCGACGGTGCGCTCGTCCATGACGGGTCGGCGATGTACGAAGAGCAGTTCACATACTCACAGTTGCTCGGGCGCAGCGGCAGGGGCGACACCTGCATCTCCAGCTATGCAGCGGCCCGGCTCAGCGCCTCCATACCCGATGCACTGAAGTGGTCAGTTGCACTGACCTCGTTGAAGCTGGAGAAGGAGGGGCCGTTTGATCGAAGTGCCGAAGAGGTCGCCGACCTTGTACGGCACGCCTATTGAACCTCCCCTGCGGCTGAAAAAATACGGCCTGGCCGATGAGCGGCCACGCCGTTTTATATCCGTTGCTCGATGCCCACCCGTTGGTAGGGCAACCCGTCCTACTTCTCCAGGCTGTAGCGCTTCTTGAAGCGCTCGATCCGTCCTGCGGTATCGACCATCTTCTGCGTCCCGGTGAAGAACGGGTGGCAGGCGGAGCAGATCTCCACCTCCATGCTCCTGGCGGTCGTCTTGGTCGTGAATACGTTGCCACAGGAGCAGCGAACTTCAGTCAACTCGTAGCGGGGATGAATTCCTTCTTTCATCGTCTTGGTCCTCCGGGGATATCATGATCTACTGGCTGTATACAGTAGTCGTGGATTCTCAATCACAGCCCTTGTGCTAGTACCCACTGGAATTCGAGGGAATGCCAGTATTGATTGAGCGCAAGAACGCCTCATTATCCTTTGTCTTACGAATCTTGTCAATGAGGAACGGGGTCATCTCCTGCTCGTCCATATCGTTGACTGCGTTGCGTGTAAGCCAGATGCGAGCCGCCTCATCGGTGGGCAGCAAGAGGTCCTCACGCCGGGTGCCGCTCTTCTTGATGTTGATGGCCGGGAAGAGGCGTCGGTCAGCGAGGCGTCGGTCGAGGACGATCTCGTTGTTGCCGGTCCCCTTGAACTCCTCGAAGATCACCTCGTCCATCCTCGATCCCGTTTCGATGAGACCGGTGGCTACGATCGTGAGGCTTCCGCCGTGCTCGATGTTCCGCGCTGCCCCGAAGAAACGCTTGGGCTTGTGCAGCGCGTTGGAGTCCACGCCGCCGCTGAGGATCTTGCCGCTTGCCGGGACGGTCTGGTTGTACGCCCGGGCGAGGCGGGTGATGGAATCAAGGAGGATGACCACATCCCGCTTGTGCTCCACCAGGCGCTTGGCCTTCTCAATGACCATTTCGGCGACCTGGACGTGGCGGCTTGCCTGCTCGTCAAAGGTTGAGGCAATGACCTCGCCCTTGACGTGGCGACGCATGTCGGTCACCTCCTCGGGCCGCTCATCGACGAGGAGGACCATCAGCACCACCTCGGGGTGGTTGGCAGAGATCGAGTTGGCGATCTTCTGTAGCAATACGGTCTTTCCCGTGCGTGGAGGGGCGACGATCAGGGAGCGCTGCCCCTTTCCGATGGGGCAGAACATGTCGATGATCCGGGTGGAGATGTCCTCCTCGCTGGTCTCCAGGCGGAGGCGCTCATCGGGGAAGAGCGGGGTCAGGCTGTCGAAGGGGACGCGCATCTTGGCCTGGATCGGCTCATCGTCGTTGACCTTCAGGATCTTGAGGATGGCAAAGAAGCGCTCGTTCTCCTTGGGGGTACGTACCTGGCCGTAGACGACGTCGCCGGTCTTCAGGTAGAGGCTTTTGATCTGGGCCGGCGAGACGTAGACGTCCTCCAGGCCGCTGAGGTAGCTGTTGGATGGCGAGCGGAGGAATCCAAAGCCATCGGGCAGGATCTCCAGCGTGCCGGTTCCGACGATCACGCCCCCATTGGCGGCGTGCAGGCGCAGAACCTCGGCGACGATCTCCTGCTTGCGCAGATCGAGGATCGCCGAGCTGTCCATCCCCCGTTCGATGCCGCTCTTGCGCAGCTCGTCGATCGAGAGGGTGGTATAGTCTTCAAGCTTGAGGATCGGTGCATCGGGGTGGGTCTCGATATCAAGGTCGGTGGATGGTTCGTCGATCTGACTCTGCCGCGGAGGACGGTTGGAGCCGAAGCTCTGACTCTTCTGGTGTGCGCCCTTGCCCCGCTGCTGGTTGCGGGAGGGGCGGCCGCTGTATTGTTGCTGGCCTTTGCCGCGCTGCTGCTGCACAGGCTTCTGCTCGACGACCGGCTTGGGCTTCTTCTCAGCCTCACTGGCAACCGGTTCGGGCTTTGGGGTGCTCTCTGCTGCCTTGGGTTCTTCGACGACGAGCTCGAGCTGAGGCTGTTGCTCCTCACTGACCTTCTTGGGAGGCCTTCCACGCTTCTTCTTCACTTCTCCAGCGGGTGCTTCCTCCCCGGCGGGCGCAGCGGTGGCAGCAGGTGCCTCTACAGCGGCGACTCGTTTTCGTGTGACGCGGCGAACGGTCTTTTTCTCGACCTCAAGCTCACTGGGAGCCTCGGCTACGACCGTGTGGTGTACTACTTCTTCGGATGACATGGGATTCGCTCCAACGGAAAAGGGTACGTGATGCCAATTACAACACAGTTGAAACCCGGTTCCTTTTTTTGGTTATTTCAAGATGTATGAGTATGCGGGGAGAGCTGGCGATACGGTCTACAACCCCGCCCTGATACTCTAAATATATTGCCACTTGGACACAGTGTCAAGCAAGTGGCCACCTTCAATGTATTGGCAGGCCAAGAGCAAGGCCACCGTCGTGGCCTTGCGCCGCACCGATGATCGCCCATAACTGCTCAGGTTCACGGTCACTGCCTCAGCCTCCCTCCCCGCTCCGGCAAAGCCGAAACAAACCGTCCCCACCGGCTTTTCGGCGCTGCCCCCATCCGGGCCGGCGATGCCGGTGATGGAGAAGGCCCAGTCGGTGCCGGAGACATGGCGTATCTCTTCGGCCATCTCGATGGCACACGCCTGGCTGACCGCACCATGGACAGCAATCGTCTCTTCCCTGACACCAAGCAGCGCTGTCTTCGCCTCGTTGGCATATGAGACCGCCGAGCCCCAGAACCACTGCGAGCTGCCGCTCTGGTCGGTCAGCTGGACGGAGGCCATGCCGCCGGTGCAGCTCTCGGCACAGCTGATCGTCTCGTTGCGATCGCACAGTCGCCGTGTCAGCAGGGTTGCCGCCGTGACCTCCCCGTCGGCGATGAGGCAGGGGCCGACCATCGCCCTGAGGCGATTGGCCATCTCATCGCGCTCTGCGCTACTGCCACCCACCAGGTAGAGGCTGATCGCCATCTCCTGGAACCGGGTACCCCACTCAAGACCATTGAAGGAGGCCTGGCGACACAGCTCCTCAAGCTTCGCCTCCGGGATCAGGAAGGTGGAGTACTCGCTGCGATTGAAGTCGTTGTGCCCGGCAAGGCGGGCCAGGTAGGGCAGCACCTCATCAAAGAACATGGGGTCCATCTCCCGCGGTGGACCGGGCAGTGCGATGAGGGCGACCTCCCGCCCCTCGATATCGATGATCCCTCGAAACCCCGCCGCCGTCCCGTTGGGGTTGGGGATGGCGACAAAACCGTCCGGGATCAAGGTCTGCTGCTCATTGGCACCCCAGATGCGCTCACCGATGCGTCCGTAGAGCGTGTCAAAGCTCTCCTTGTCACGTCTCAACTCCACGCCGGCGAGGCGGGCGACAACCGAGCGGGTCAGGTCATCGCTCGTCGGTCCCAGACCGCCGGTGAGGATGATCAGGTCACAGCGACCGATCGCCTGACGCAACACCGTCTCGATCGAACCGTCGTCGGGCACGACGACCATCCGCTCCACGTGGTAGCCGAGGCGGGTGAGTTGATGGGCCAACAGCTGGCAGTGCTTGTCAGCGATGACCCCGCGTGTCAGCTCCGTTCCGATGATGAAGAGACCGGCATTGCTGTAGTTCATGGACGCCGCTTCCTCACCAATTGCACCAGATTCGCCACCGCACCGATGACGAGCAGCGCCAGAGAGAGGTAGATTGCGGCAAAGGCGAACCAATCGACATGGGTGGTATAGAAGGCCATCCCGACCGACTCACCACGGTAGACGGGCACCTCGTAGATCTTCCAGCCGACCTTGAAGGGTTCCATCGGGTCGATGATCTTTCCGGTGATGTCAATGAGACAGGTCATGCCGCTGTTGGTCCCCCTGATCGTCGTCCTCCGGTTCTCGATCGAACGGAAGACGGCGAGGCCGAGGTGTTGCATCTCGGCACTGACAGCTTTGGACCACCCGTCGTTGGTCATGTTGACGATGACATCAGCGCCATGTTGCACAAAGCCGGCGTTGAGGTAGCCAAAGACATCCTCGAAGCAGATCGGCGTGGAGAAACGCACCCCCGTGTCGGTCTCGAAGACCACCGGTTCGACACCGGTCTCCCACCAATTGTAGTCGTTGGCCAGGAGCAGGTTGTAGAGCCACGGCATCTGCTTCTCGTAGGGGAAGTGTTCGGTGAAGGGCACCAGGTGCTGCTTGCGGTAGGTGTTCTTGATCTTCCCACCTTCGAAGAAGATGACGGTGTTGTAATCCTTGCGGTTCCAGCTGCCATCATCGCCAAGTGGCGGCAGGCTCGGATCATCGATCACCCCCTCGGGGTTTCCCGTCACCAGCGGGACGGGCAGCGACTTGCCGAAGGCAACGAACTCGTCGACCAAGGCTCGGGTGTCGGGATCGCTTGGGTAGCTCTCATGCCACGCCACCGATGGCACGAAGGCGGTCTCACTCCAGATGATCGCCTCCGGCGCTTCGATGAGCGCCTCAAGGCTCATCTTGCGCAGATTGTTGAAGTTCCGCTTATAGGTGGTGTACCCCCCCTCCCACGTGTCCGCGCTGTGCTGGATGGTCGCAACGCGCCAGTGGGTATCCGGCTCGATGCCCCTCCAGTGGGCCATCGAGACAAAACCGAAGACCAGGGTGGCGACAATCGCAACTGCATAGGAGATGAGGAAGGGGCGATGGGCAGCCAAGAACGCGACGAACGGGACCTTTTTGCGCCGATACCAATCGGCAAGGTAGGAGCCGAGGAAGGTCTGCGGAAGGACCATGAGGAAGGTCACTCCCCAGATGCCGGTGTACTCGGCGATCTGGATGAAGGGCAGGAAGCGGTACACGGCAGAGCCGAGCGTCCCATAGGGGTAGCCGGCAAACCAATCCTGACTGAGGTAGGAGTAGGCGACCCAGATGACCGCTTCTACCAGGTAGCCGTACTTCTTGAAGAGGCGCTGGGCTGCCTTGAGGGCGGGGAAGAGGAGCACCATCTCCCCCCCCTTGATGATCGGGACGATGAGGATGGCCAGGGGGTGGAAGGTCTTCAACCAGTAGTTGAAGAAGAGGTAGAACATGAAGCCGTAGAAGAAGCCGTAGACCGGCACAAGCTTCCAGCTGGTGTTCCTGAT
>Ga0265293_10013171_pt1 | contig 10789 bp, 13 predicted proteins | sample Munlanlewell138R_FD_192505 | JGI IMG/M metagenome (GOLD analysis project Ga0265293, IMG submission 192505) | Leachate microbial communities from a municipal landfill in Southern Ontario, Canada - Leachate well 138R | ecosystem: Engineered > Solid waste > Landfill > Unclassified | place: Canada... | reverse complement strand
ATCTGGTACAATAAAAAAAGAAGGCACCGTGCACTGAATTATAAAACAATAGAAGAGTTTAATAATCAAAATCAATTTTACAAAAATGTCGCTTAACTTAAACTGTAATTTTTATTTGCATATCCACCGCCACACCACAAGAAAAGCAATTACTTTCTGAGTATGGCAAAGTGTTTTTCTATGAAGTAGAGGTAAGGGAAACTGCCACAGGTATTGTTGTACCGGGAGCGGGTGGAATTATGTTACAGGTGGAATGTGAATCCTTACCGGACCCTGCGTATGTTGGTTGGGAGCCTATTACCAACCCTCCTGGTGGCCCAACTGGAACAAGTGGTTATGTACCACTGTCTCCTCCGGGTGTTTATACAGGAATTTTGTCGTATCATAAAGATTTAATTAACGGACCGGGAACTACACCAATAACCGGACCCGGACCCGGAGCTTTTTGCGACTCCAGAGAAATTGTTTATAACAAATACTTTGACAACAACACTAAAGCAACACCCTTTACTTATAATGGGAATCAATATTATGTAGATTTAACAATGTCCGCTGGACATCCAATGTGGCTTTCTGCCAGACTTAATTTAACTTTGCGTCAGATATAGTAAAAAAAGAGGTCAGAATATTCTGACCTCTTTTTCATTTTTTTACTATTTTCTTTACTGCTGCGCCTTCTTTGGTTTGTATATGTAACAGATAAGTACCTGAAGATATATCTGATATGTCTAACTGTACTTCATTTTCAGTTTTGCCCTCTTGTAATTTAACGGTTTTACCATTTATATCATAAACAGTTAGTTCTCCTATACCAATGTTTTCACTGTTAGTTATCGTAACTACATCTGTTACCGGATTAGGAAATATGTTAAATTTAGAAGATATGAAATCATTAATACCCAAATAGGATGGTAAGGTTTTTAGTGCCGAAATACGAATATTGTCAAACTTATTAGTTACTTGTGGATTATATGGCGGCATATTCGTAGTTAACTTTAAACCTGAAAGGGTTTCATTGTGTGAAAAAGAACCGGATGAGAGAATATTTAGTATAGGAATATAAAGATAGATATTACCGGTTGTATAGTCCATACATATTTTTACAGAAACCCACGTATCATATTGAAAGTCTTCATAAACATCAGCCCCATTAGTCCCTAAGGGAAATGATTGGTGCGGCATGGTATTAGAATTAAAGTATGAAGCCCTAAAAGTACGGTTATCCAAATTTTTAGAAGGGGAATAAAGTACATTAGCATAGCTATTGTATAAATTTTTAGTGTTACCATCTATATAAAAATAAGAATTTGTACTAACATCTGTTGTACGGGTCATATAAAAATCATATTCTACAAGTAGGATGTTGTTACCGGGCGTACGATTGTTCCATAATACATCTAAATCTTTCCGGAAAATCTCCACAATACCTGGTGAATTTGTTGTTGACAATCCGGTTGCTAATACATTGCCTCTATTAGCTTCAGAAATTATTTTCGACAACTCTTTAGAAGTCTGCATCTTAACATACCAATTGTTTTGTCCGGAAGTATTTCCCGAAGAGTCGGTACTTAAATCACCAATGGTAAGATTGTCAAAGTTTTCACTAAACAATACCTGTGCGGTGGCGAGGTGGGTGGCTAAAAGAGCCAGTACGGTATAGAGTATTTTTGTTTTCATAATATCAACTTTTTAAAGTTTAAGTAAATATAAGTATTTTTATTATAAACCACTAACTGGAAGCTAAGTTAGTACATCCAGATTAACCAATTCTGTAAATAATGAACTATAACGATCTAATTGCTTCTTTATGCTTCGATGATTTTCCGCTCTTTTTGTTCTTCCGTTCAAATCGTTAGGTAATCTATTATAAAAATCCCACTCCTCCGGCTTAATTTTTTCATCTGTTGAATAAATGAAGTTTTTCTTTTCACGGTCAAAGTATGAGCGAAAATAAATAAGGGTTTCCTTTGTTGATTTAGGTTCTTTCAGTTTAAAGGTAAAATTCATAGGTGCTAAATTAGGTGCTAATATTTCTATATTTAGATATAAAAAAAACATATATTCACTAATGCAAATATATGTAAAATATTGATTACAAGAGATTTTATATATAAATATTAATAATGAAAATATTAAGGTTCTTTTCCCTTTCTCTCTGCAATATTTCATTTAATCAAATAACACTTAGTTTTATATTGAGTGTTATTTTTTTTCCTCATAATATAAAAAAAACACAAACTTTTTTTTATTCTCTTAAAAAAACTTAAATTTGTCATGTCTCAAAGGGGTGCCGTTCGGCTGAGATCATACCCGTATAACCTGATCCGGATAATGCCGGCGTAGGGAGTTGAACAATTGCTACATGAGTGCACGCATAAAGCATGGTTCATTGCGAACATTTTTATTAATCACAACAAAATAATGACCCCTTTTATTTGTAAACATTTTTCACGAATGAAAATCATTTTTTTGTTACCAACATTGTGCTTATCAACACTTTCAACACAAGCACAAAACACTACTGAAGTAGAAAAAGACTCTGTAACTACCGAAGTTTTAGACGAAGTCTTAGTTCAAGCTGTTCGAGCAAACAGTAAAACGCCCATTGCATTTAGCAACTTAAACAAGCAGGAATTAGCCAAACGAAATTTAGGGCAAGACATTCCAATTTTGATGAATTTCATGCCTTCGGTTGTTACAACTACAGATGCCGGAAATGGCGTAGGCTATACTGGAATTAGAGTTCGCGGAAGCGATGGAACTCGAATAAATGTTACCGTAAATGGTATTCCATACAACGATGCTGAATCGCATGGCAGTTTTTGGGTCAATATGCCCGATTTCGTTTCTAGTGTAGAAAATCTGCAATTACAGCGTGGTGTAGGAACCTCGACCAACGGCTCGGGGGCATTTGGAGCGAGTCTAAATCTCTTGACTGATGCCTTTTCTTATACTTCCAACGGAGAGATTGCTAATTCATTTGGAAGTTACAACACCCGAAAGCATACTGTGAAATTCTCAACGGGATTGATGAACAACACTTTTGAATTGACTGGACGGTTGTCAAATTTATATTCCGACGGCTATATTGACCGCGCTTCCTCTAAACTGAATTCCTATTTCCTACAAGGAACATTCATCCACAACACTTCGTTGATTAAAGCTCTGGTTTTTGGTGGTAATGAGAAAACCTATCAAGCTTGGAATGGAATCGATGAAAAGCAGTTGAAAACAAATAGAAGATACAACCCTTCTGGCGCTTATTATGACGAAAACGGGAATTTGAAGTTTTATCATAATGAAACAGACAATTACAAACAAGATCATTATCAATTGCACTGGAATGAAAAATGGAATCAGCAATGGAGCACCAATATTGCTCTACACTACACCAAAGGTTTTGGTTACTACGAAAACTATAAGGTAGATGGTGATTTATTGAATGAATATGGAATCGATCCGATAGAAGTTGACGGGGAAATTCATGAAAAATCAGATGTAATTCGAAGAAAATATTTAGACAATTATTTCTACGGCATCACTTTCTCTGCACAGTACCTTAAAAACAATTTAGAACTGTTGTTTGGCGGAGCTGCAAACACTTATGACGGTGAACATTTTGGCGAAGTACTATGGATTAGAACTCAACCACAAACTAGTTTCCCACAAGAGTTCTATAGAGATCATGCTAAGAAAAATGATGTGAATACTTATGCAAAAGCGACTTACACCTTCAATAATCAATGGATTTTGTTTGGAGACCTACAATTGCGCAGCGTTTCTTATTCTGCTAATAGCCTAGATACTGGAATTGTTGATGACAGCTTTAACTTTTTTAATCCAAAAGCTGGTTTAACTTATAAAATAGACCCAAAAAGTCTGGCTTATTTTTCCTATGCACGTGCACATCGAGAACCAAATCGAACTGATTATGAAAGTGGAAATCCAAAACCAGAGCAATTAAACGATTTTGAAATCGGTTGGCGCTACAGTACAAATAAACTAAATGTAAACATTAATGGATATTATATGTTGTACAAAGATCAATTGGTTTTAACTGGAGCCTTGAATGATGTAGGAGCTGCTGTAAGAGAAAACAGTGGTAAAAGTTATCGATTAGGAATAGAAATTGATGGGAGTTGGCGTTTTGCTAAAGCATGGCAAATAAATCCAAGTATAACCCTTAGCTCCAATAAAAACGTTGATTACAAAACCCAAATCAATGGCGAACTGGTAAATTTAGGAAACACTAATATATCGTTCTCGCCTAATGTTATTATTGGAAATGCTATAACATTCACACCAAAAACCAACCTCAACATTTCGTTGTTGACCAAATTTGTAGGAGAGCAGTTTATGGGAAATAGCGATTCAGATTATTCAAAACTAGATTCCTATTTAACCAACGACATTAACATCAACTACGAAATCCCGATGGATAAATGGTTTACAAGCATTTCGTTTAACTTGTTAGCAAACAACATCTTTAACACCAAATACATTTCAAACGGATTTTATTACACATATGATGACGACTGGAGCTCGCCTGGAAACATTACAACTATAGAAGGCGCAGGTTATTATCCGCAAGCTCAATTCAATATTTTAGGAGGTGTTTCGCTAAAATTCTAGTTATAAAAACATTGACAAAGTTTTAATTTTGTCAATGTTTTTTTTTAATTGAACACTGTAATCATGCTTCCTTCATGTATTACTCGATATTCTTTAAGTGGATACTCAGCATCGCCTGTGGCCAAGCCTAAATACAAATTGTAGACCAATGCATCAGAACAACCGCAAATGGCCTCTACTCCTTTTAAAGTCAATTTAGAACAAGCACCAATACCATGATTGGAACAAGTAGCTTCAAAAGCGCGAATTCCAGTTCCAGTATTAATGACTAATACCCCGTTGATACCGTATCCTGGGACATATATAGCGTTTCCTGGATATTGTAATTGATTATACAAAGGCAAATGAGTGTTGATCGGTAAATTAAAAGCATATTCTGGCAAATACGGGTTTTGATGATACCACTCATCTTTATCGCAAGCCATTGTTAAAAATAAAAGACTTAATAAAATTGTGAAATAATTTTTCATTATAAAACATTTGAAAAACAAATTTAATTATTTAACTTTGACTTTGATTACAAAGAGTGTAATATTAACAAAAGAAACGTAGTTAGAAAGCGAAATCCCGTGCGTATGGGATTTTTTCTGTTTTATAAATTGAAATTAAAAATGAGTAAAGTATCTTATTATACCGCAGAAGGGTTAAAGAAATTGAGGGAAGAGGTAGACTTTTTGAAAAGTGTGGAACGCCCAAAAGCTTCACAAGCAATTGCTGATGCTCGTGACAAAGGAGACTTGTCTGAAAATGCCGAGTACGATGCAGCTAAGGAAGCGCAAGGTTTATTGGAGATGAGAATTGCCAAAATGGAGGAAATTTTGGCAAATGCGCGCTTGATTGATGAATCGCAATTAGACACAAGCAAAGTTTTAGTACTTTCTACCGTCCGCATTAAAAATCAAGTTAACGGAATGGAGCTTACCTACAAATTAGTTGCTGAAAGTGAAGCCGATTTAAAATCGGGTAAAATTTCTGTTACTTCACCTATTGGAAAAGGTTTGTTAGGTAAATCAGTAGGGGAAATTGCTGAAATTAAAGTTCCAAACGGAACATTAAAATTTGAAATTTTAGAAATCACTAGAGATTAAGATTTAGATCATGAGTATTTTCACAAAAATAATCAACGGAGAGTTGCCAGCATACAAAGTAGCTGAAGACGAAAATTTCATTGCTTTTTTAGACATCAATCCCAATGCAAAGGGACATACATTATGTGTGCCAAAAAAAGAAATCGACAAGATTTTTGATATGGACGAAGCACACTACACCGCTTTGATGCAGTTTTCTTACAAAGTTGCACAAGCGATTGGAAAAGCAATTCCATGTGTAAGAGTGGGCATGTCGGTAGTGGGCTTAGAAGTACCGCACGTACATGTACATCTTATTCCGCTTCAAGAAATGGAAGATATTCGTTTCTCAAGAAAAGCCTCGCTTACCAAAGAAGAGTTCGAGGAAACCGCAAGAAAAATAACTGAATTAATATAAAAATATCCCTTTGACAAATATCAAAGGGATATTTTTATAACTATCTATTAATAAGGTTGTTTTGCAAACTTAATCTTTACAACTTCACTATCCTCATATCCAGCTTTTCTAGCATGAACTTCAATCTCACCAATAGTAGATTGTGTATATCTATTTCCTAAAATAGGTTCACCATCAACATAAAACGTTGCATTAGGAACAGGCATTGAGTCATATTCAGCCATAAATATAGCTTCTGCCCCCAACAATCTAAAATCTCCATTGTGAACAAGCGATAATTTCTTCCCCACATTTGGATTTGGATTAGGCACTGGAGCTTCTACTACTGGATCATCTTCAGAACAAGCTACCATTCCTAAAGACCCGAAGGATACAATCGCAAAAAAGAACAAGATCTTTCTCATATTTCTTAATGTTAAATATATACTAATTAATAAAAAATAAAAGTAACTAAAAAAAATTAATTATCAAACATTATTTTCGCATTATTATTTTGATGCGATTTGCAGCTATTAGCGAGGCAAAAGTTCCAAGTATAAGAATTGTTAGAAGCACAATAAAAACATTAGCCCATTTAAAAACTACTGGATATGCCTGATCTTCAAAAACTTTGACCCATCCAAAATGTTCTTGTAAAAGCGTGATGACAATTCCTAATACCAAACCAATTATAGCTCCGCCAACAGAAAGTATCAAACCTTGGTAGAGAAAAAGCTTCTTTAAATGAACAAAAGAAAATCCAATATCCCATAGCGTTTTGATGTGTTCTTTTTTTTCTAAGATACTCATTATCAAACTTCCGGTCAACGAAAAAAGAGTTACTATTATAATTAAAGTAAAGATTAAATAAACTACCAAACTTTCTGTTTGTAACATCTTATACAAACCTTCGTTGAGCTGCGCCCTGTTTTTTATGACAATTTCATCCTTGAAAACAGATTTTAAAGCAGCAATTACTTTAGTTTCATTTGTATGATTTTCTAATTTAAATTCGATCTTAGAAACTTGATCTTCGTCAAAACTCAACAAGTCTTTACCTACATTAAAGTCGGTGTAAACATATTTAAAGTCGGTAACTTCGTTTCTCAAACTGTAAGTTCCCACTTGAAACAAAGGCAATTTGATATAAGCATTTTCGGGCAGAGTAATCACACCTGTTCCCGGTTTCATTGCCAAAACTTCTAAGATTTTATCATTGGAATATGAACCCGAAGACAATTCCATAACCAATCCATTTCCAAGCACCGCATCATTTGAATATGGGCGCAACCAATCTCCGTATACAATGTGTTCTAAAATGGGAATCGTATGTATATAATTGGTATCTACCGCTTTGATATTGGCTACAATTTGTTTTTCTCCATAAGCAAAAACCACTCTTTCTTCAATAATCTTAGCGTAAGACGCCACCCCTTCCATCGCATCTAGTTCTTGCAAAAGGTTTTCATCGTAATTTAGGCTTTTTCCATTCTGAGGTAAAACCACCAAATCAGGATCAATAGCATTACTAAATGAAAGTGCCATTCGTTCTAAACCTCCGAAAACCGAAAGCACAACAAACAAAGCCATACTACTTACGATAATTCCAATAGTGGAAATTCGAAAAATAATATTGATGGCTTTTGTTTTACTTTTACTGAAAGCGTACCGTTTAGCTATGTAAAAAACTGCATTCACAAAAGTTTATTTTTTCTTTCTATGAATCAACAAATCAGGATTGTCAATTGGATTTTGATCTCCTTTTAAAGCTTCATCAATTTTTTCAATATAGTCCAAAGAATCATCTACATAGAACATCAAATCAGGCACTTTTCTCAATTGATTTTTAACTCTTTGAGCCAAATCATGCTTAATTAAAGGAGCATTGGATTGAATGGCTTTCAACAACTCCGAACTTTTGTCTGTGGGAAATATGCTTAAATAAACCTTGGCTATCGATAAATCTGTTGTCACACTTACTTTGGAAACGGAAATAATCAGGTTAGTGATTCCGTTTTTACGCACTTCACCTTGAAGAATGTCTACCAAATCTTCTTGCAATAAAGCACCCATCTTTTTTTGTCTGTTTGTTTCCATACAGCAAAAGTACTAAAAAGCTGTGGATTATATTTATCTTTGTAAAAACAAAAAACAATAGTAGCATTATGCGCAAAATAGAACATATCGGTATTGCCGTAAAAAACCTGAAAGACTCGAGTGATTTATTTGAAAAATTACTGGGTAGCCCGGCTTATAAAGAAGAGGAAGTAGAGAGCGAAGGAGTAAAAACTTCTTTTTTTATGAACGGCCCAAATAAAATTGAATTACTAGAAGCTACCCGCGCCGACTCTCCTATTGCTAAATTTATTGAGAAAAAAGGAGAAGGCATTCATCATATTGCTTTTGATGTAGAAGACATTGTTTCTGAAATAGCACGTTTAAAAAGTGAAGGATTTATCGTTTTGAACGAAGAACCCAAAAAAGGTGCTGATAATAAATTAGTTGCATTTTTACATCCGAAAGGAACCAACGGTGTTTTGGTAGAACTCTGCCAAGAAATAAAATAAATGTGTAAAAAAAACGAGCAAGCACTTGTGTACATTAAAAAAAAGAAGTAATATTGCAGTCGTTAAAAAACACCTAACAGCGGTCCTATAACTCAGCTGGTTAGAGTAGCTGACTCATAATCAGCAAGTCCCTGGTTCGAGCCCAGGTGGGACCACTTTTATAAGCTTCACAGAAATGTGGAGCTTTTTTTTATTGAGTTAAATTGCTGATAAACAACGATTAATCTATAAGCTGTTGTTTTAGAAAGTTTACAGATAATAATTAAAGCTCCTAAATTATTGTATTTAAGGTGTCCTATTCGGTGTCCCATATGTAAAAATCAGGTGTCCCATTGCTATTAGATAGTATATTGATGAGAATAATCTCTCGTAGCACTTGATTTTACTGAGGTGTCCCATTGTTACGCATTGTTTAACTTAATACATTAAATTATGCAAAACAACAGTTTTAAAGTGCTTTTCTATTTACGAAAAGCAAAAACAAATTCAAGAGGTGTTGCACCTTTAACATGTAGAATTACATTAAACAAGAAGCGAAAGGAATTTAGCACAGGCTACTTTGTTCTTGATAAAGATTGGGATGCTTCTAAACAGCTTATTATCTCGAAATCTACAGAGCTAAAAAGTATCAATACTCAGCTCAATCAAATAAGTCAACTTTTTTTACAAATTTTCAATACCCTGTTATTGGAGAAGGAAGCTTTTGATGTTGATGATGTTTACAATCGTTACAAAGGTGATAATGATAAGAATGTAACTTATCTATTAGAGTTTTATGTAAACTACCTAAAACGAATGGAACAGTTAATAGGTATTGACATGAAAAAGCCTACTTGAAAAAAACATGAGAATGCTTATTTAAACCTTAAAGGTTATATTCAATCAACTCATAAAGGAAAAGACTTCAAGATACAGGATATTGATTTGTCTTTTATCAAAGATTATGAATTCTATCTAAAAACAAATCGTAAGTTCTCACAAGCTACAGTGAACAAGGTTTTACAGCGATTAAAGAAAATGTTCAGTTTTGCAATTGAACAAAATGAAATCCTACAGAATCCGTTTAATGGGTATCGATTTAACTTACTAAAAAAGGAAGTTGTTTATCTTACAACAGAAGAATTGAAAGCACTTGAAAAATCCAAACCTACTCAACCAAGACTAATACTGGTTAAAGATTTGTTTGTTTTCTGCTGTTATACAGGATTAGCATTTAATGAAATGGCTAACCTTAAACTTTCTAATATAGATAAGGGATTTGATGGTAAATTGTGGATTTCATTAATGCGTGAAAAGACAAATAAAAGTGTATCAATTCCAATTCTACCAAAAGCTAAAGCAATTTTAGATCAATATAATAAAGGTGGTGATTTAGTATTCCCAAAACTAAGCAATCAAAAATTCAATTCTTATTTAAAAGAGATTGCAGACATTGTAGGAATTGAAAAGAACCTTACGCACCACATAGCACGTAAAACCTTTGCAAGTACCGTATTACTTTACAATGATGTTCCTATTGAAATAGTTTCAGAACTTCTAGGACATTCAAGCATTAAAGTAACTCAAGAAAGTTACGCTAGACTATCTAACAAGAAAGTAAGTGAAACAATGATTAGGTTGAGTAAAATATTGAAGTAATTACTCGAAGAATGATGAAGGAGGAATATTTAATACTTGTGCTACTTGATATATCATAAATACAGAAGTATTGATTAAACCTCTTTCAATTCTACTTATTTGAGAAATTTCATCGCATTAATTCTGCTCACGATATAGACGAGGGTTTGATTAATGGTTTAGAAAAATTATCAGGAGTTAAGATGAATAACAAGAAAATCAGGAATGTAAAGTTAAAGAATATTTTAGCTAAAGAAGTTGAGTTTGATTCCCAAGTTGTAAATTTAGATGAAACAACGTTGCTAAGTGGAGTGGTGTATATGATTGTAAAAAATGACTATACCTACTTATTTATGTTCAACAGTCTGAAAGACAAAAAGCAATATGGATATGCAAATAAAAATTACAGTTTAAGTTAAGCGACATTTTTGTAAAATTGATTTTGATTATTAAACTCTTCTATTGTTTTATAATTCAGTGCACGGTGCCTTCTTTTTTTATTGTACCAG
>Ga0265293_10013169_pt1 | contig 10791 bp, 7 predicted proteins | sample Munlanlewell138R_FD_192505 | JGI IMG/M metagenome (GOLD analysis project Ga0265293, IMG submission 192505) | Leachate microbial communities from a municipal landfill in Southern Ontario, Canada - Leachate well 138R | ecosystem: Engineered > Solid waste > Landfill > Unclassified | place: Canada... | reverse complement strand
TCCCGTCAAAAGCATGCAGGAACTGATCGCCATGGCCAAGGATCAGCCGGGCAAGATCAATTTCTCGTCCACCGGCACCGGATCCATCGTTCATGCGGCGGCGGAGCTCTTCAAGCAGCAGGCCAACGTGGACATGGTGCATGTGCCCTACAAAGGCGGCGCGCCCGCGGTAACGGCCGTGATGGGGGGAGAGGTGCAGGTAAGCTTCGTGGCGCTGCCCACCACGGTCGAACTGGCAAAGGCCGGCAAGCTCCGGCTGCTGGCCGTCACGCAACCCACGCGATCGCGCCTGGCGCCCGAGCTGCCGACGGTCGCCGAGGCGGGCTTGCCGGACTATGGCGTCATCGTGTGGCAGGGCATCGTCGCGCCCAAGGGGACGCCGGCCGAGGTGATCGACAAGCTGAACAAGGCGTTCATCGCGGCGCTGGCCAAACCCGAGGTCAAGGCCAGGCTGACCGAGCAAGGCTTCGACGTGGTCACGAACACGCCCGGGGAGTTCGGTTCCTACATTCGCCAGGAGGCCGATAAGTGGGAGGCGGTGATCAAGGCGGCCAACATCAGCGTGGAATGAACCGGAATGGAATTCATACAAGCATCAACGGTGCGCACCGAAGTGTTTGCGAGGCTGCCCGATAAATGGCGCAAGAAGGGACAGCGGTCGGAGTGGGGCACGGCCAACCGGGCGGGCGCCGAATTGGAGTGTTTCCTCGAAGGGCCCGCATTCGATCGCAAGGGGAATCTCTACGTCGTCGACGTGCCGTTCGGGCGGATCTTCCGCATTTCTCCCGCGGGCGAATTCGACCTCGTCCGCGAATATGACGGTTGGCCCTATGCCGTAAAGATCCATCGCGACGGGCGCCTGTTCATCGCGGACTACCGCCAGGGGCTTGTGTTGCTCAATCCGGACTCGGGCGAGCTGACGCCTCTGCTCGCGCGCCACTTGCCGCGCAGCTTCAGGGGCGTGAACGACATGTGCTTCTCCCGCAATGGGGACCTGTACTTCACGGACTATGGACAATCGGACCTGAACGATCCCACGGGAAGAGTCTTCCGGCTGGCGGGCGCCGATCCGAACGGCCGGCTCGACATCCTGAGCGCGATCGTGCCGGGGCCGAACGGCTTGACCCTGAACCCCTCGGACAACGTCTTGTACGTGGCGGCCACCCGGGCGAATGCGATATGGCGCATGGCGATCCTGCCGGACGGCAACGTCACCAAGACGTCGGTCTTCGCGCATATGGACGGGGGGGTCGGCCCCGACGGCATGACCATCGATTCGCAAGGAAACGTGGTCGTCGCCCATGCGGGACGGGGCATCGTCTGGATCTACTCGTCGCACGGCGAGTTGCTCCATCGCGTCGAGTCGTGCGGAGGCCGCGAGGTGACCAACGTCGCCTATGGAGGGGACGATATGCGCACCTTGTTCATCACCGACGCGGAAGGGACGATCCTGACCGCCCGACTGCCCGTGCCCGGAAATCCGCTGTTTTCCCATCAGGAGGAGCAGGGTTGACGCCGGCCGGGCTCCATGCGCGCGGTAGTTCGATCCCCGCGAGCGTGATCCGGATTTTTTGGCTATGCATTCAGCTCACGCGAGATATGCCATGATGGAAGACGATACGAACCGCCACGATGTAATTGTCGCGGGCGCCGGGCTGGCGGGCCTGGCGGCGGCGCTGGCATGCGTCCAGCAAGGATGCCGCGTGCTGGTACTCGAAAAGCGCGGCATGGTGGGTGGAAACGCCGCCATCTCGGCAGGCGCGATCTGGGCGCCCCCTACCTTGGAGCTCATCCGAGAGTACGTTCCCGACGGCGAGCCCGCCCTGCAGCGGATGTTCGTCGAGAACCTGCCGCGGGACCTCCTATGGCTGCGCGATGCGGGCCTTGGCCTCTCCGACGAGGAGCCGCTTGCGGGCTTCGGCATCGGGCGAGTCATGCGGGGCGGGGAGTCGGGGCGGCAACATGCTTTCATGTCGGCCTTGGCGGATGCCGTGCGCGAGAGGGGAGGCAGGATCGAGACGGGGGTTGCGGCGCGTGGCGTCGTGCGGGCGGCCGACGGCAATCTGGCCGTGACGCTTGCCGACGGACGGACGGAGACGACCGGAGCGCTCGTCCTTGCGACAGGGGGATTCCAGGGCTCCTCGGCGTTGCTCGAGCGATACGTGGGCCGGCAATGCGCGCAGGCGCTACGCTTGAGAGGCTTGCCCGAAAGCGTCGGCGACGGGCTGAACATGGCCGGTTCGCTTGGCGGGGCCACGGGGGGCGAGATGGGCGCTTTCTACGGACACACCATGCCCGATTGCGAGCTGTCGATCGATGCGCTTCAGCCCCTTACGCCGTATTTCGCAAGATTCGGCATTCTCGTGAATCGCGAGGGACGGCGATTTGTCGACGAAGGAGCCGCCTTGCTCGAAGAAATCAATCCGCAAGAGGGATGCCGACAACCGGGCGGAACCTATTTCCTTCTTTTCGATCGGCATATATACGAAGAGCATGGCATCAATCAGAACATCATTTCCTCGGTCCCTTCGATCGATCGCCTGGCCAAGCTGCAGGAGCTGGGCGCGCCGATTCATAGCGCGCCTACCATTGAAGCGCTGGCCGATCAGCTGGCCGCGGCAGGCGTGCCGCGCGCGGACGTCCTGTCCACGATCAGGGCTTACAACCAGGCCTGCGAAAACGGGACGGGCGGCCGGCTGTCGCCGCCGCGGGTGCGCCATGGGATTCCCTTGATCCAGGCGCCGTTCTATGCGATGCGTTGCGTGCCCGGCATTACGAATACATGCGGGGGAATCCGGATCGATGAAACCGCCAGGGTTCTCGATGCCTCGGGTCAACCCATATCCGGCCTTTATGCCGCCGGCGGCGATGCCGGCGGCGTGTTTGGCCGGCACTACGCGGGGTTTCTGGGCTGGGCGCTTGCGTCAGGACGGATGGCGGGAAAAAGCGCGGCGAAGCGATCGACGAGCTGATGCGCGCGGCCTCAGGCATTCGCGAACTTCTTCCACTCCTCATTCGCGACCAGGGTCGAACGATACACTTTGATGGTGGAGCAGCCCGGGATGCTTTTGAGCGTGGCCTTGACCTGGTCGGCGACCTTGTTCGGCAGCCACGGGCTCAATATGATGCGGTCCACGCACTTGCGCGGCATCGGTATCCGATGAATCGGCGGCCCGGCCGTTTCCAGGGAATAGAACAGCCTGAATTCATGCTCGTTGCTGAAGGCCGATCTTTTCAGGAAAGGAAGCTCCTCCAGCAAGGGCCTGGCGCGGCGAAGCTCTTGAATGGTTTTATATCGGACCGTCCCTGACCGCAGGTCTTTGACGGCGGATATCGCTTTCAGGAACGCGTCGCGCTTGAATTGTATGCACGCACCGCCCGAGCCATGCGAAAACACGCGCCAATGATGATAGGTTTCCGTGCATTCCGCCAGGCAGAGCGCGTAGACGGACCCGGCCCCGGATCGCCGCGCGTACTCTTCCATATAGAAAGAGTCGTTCCGGTCATCCCAACTGGCTGGATTGAGCAGGGCGATTTCTTCCGTGCATAGATAGTCGATGACGTACGGAAGCTCTGTGTATCGGCGCAGCAGCGTTTTCATCGGCGGTTCGGTTCCAGAGGGTGCGTAGCCCCGCATGGGCGACGAGTGTCATCGCGAACTATATCACTTGGCCGCGGGCTCCCAGCCGGCGGCGGACCGACGACGTTCCATGGGCTTAGCCGTCAACGACATCGTCGTGGGGCAAAGGCGATCCATTGAACGCCGCGCGAATGTTATCGAACATGCACGCAATTTCCTCGGCAATCGCCAAGCGCGAGCCGCCCGCGATGTGGGGTGTCAGTATGACATTGTCGAGTTGAGTCAGCTTGTCGGCGGGACGGGGCTCCCGAAGATGCACGTCCAATCCGGCCCCTGCAAGCGGACCACGGGTCAATGCCGTGTACAAGGCGTCTTCATCGACCAGTCGTCCCCGGCTGGTATTGATGAAGTAGGCGCCCGGCTTCATCAGTTTGAATGCCTCGCCGTCAAAGATGCCCACGTTTTCATCGATGTCCGACAGATGCACGGATACGAAGTCGGCTTCGCCCAGCAGCGCCGGCAGGGATCGCCAGGTGGCGTTGAACGAGCGCTCTTCTTCCGGCGAGCGCGGCGTACGCGTGCTGTAAATGACCTTCATTCCGAACGCGGCCGCTTGCTTGGCGATGATTTTTCCTATTTCCCCCAAGCCGGCTATCCCCAATGTCCGGCCATGAAGGCTGTCCAGGCCGGTAAGGTTGCACCAGTTGTAGGCGACGTTGCCGGGAGCGCCGACGGGGGTGTCGGCATCGGGGCCCGCGCGGACCCGCGCATCCGCTGGGACTATCCGCTTGGCCAGGGATAGTATTAGCGCGAACGCATGTTCAGCCGTTCGAATCAGGCTGGCGCGCGACAGGCAGGAAACCTGAATGCCGCGTTCCCCGGCGGCTTGCAAATCGATGCTGTCGCGGCCCGCGCCCAGACGCTGTATCAGCTTCAACGAGCGGCAAGACGCGATCATGTCGCGATCGATGCGTCCCCGACGGAACACGATGGCCGATGCGCCCGCAAGCAAGTCGCCGGTAATTTCAGTGGACCTATAGCTTTTTACGTTATCGGCGGGCAAGATGCCTTCGCCCATTTTTCGTAGCGAATCAATATCGACCTGCTCGGGCTCGAAGAAGCCGCGTATGCGTGTTTCCTGCGCTTCACTGGGTTCCTGGACGAGATCCCAGGCCAGGTTGATGACGTGATTGTCATCCAGAAACAGAATGGTTCGTTCGTTTTCGACAGCCATGGCGGAGTTCCTGTGTGCATTGTTTGAGAACCAAGCTGAGAGTCGCCGATAAACAGATAGCGCGACTTCGCTTGTCATCCTGTGCTTGCTCTTTGGAGCAAGGATAACGCATATGGGCAGGAACTCGTGTTCGATGCAGGGCAGGCGCTTTCCCGCTCTGTCAGATCTACAGAGTAGGAAAGTACATTGACTGCCCGAGTCGTCTCAACCAAACAGCTTGTTTGGTTTTACTGTTTCCTCGGGAGCTTGATCGCCGGGCCCGACATCGATCATATTTCCTGCGCCTGATGGTGAACCAACCGCGCATAGGCTCCGCCTTGCGCCAGCAATTCGGCATGCGAGCCTTGTTCGGCCAGCCGGCCTTGATCCAGCACCAGAATCTGATCCGCCTCCCGGATGGTCGAGAGGCGGTGCGCGATAACCAGAGTCGTACGCTGGCTCATCAACGCATCCAGCGCGCCGCGCACCTGGATTTCGCTGAGCGTGTCCAGGTGCGAGGTCGCCTCGTCCAGGATCAGGATGGGGGCATTCTTCAAGAAAGCCCGCGCGATGGAAATACGCTGGCGTTGTCCCCCGGACAATTGCACGCCGCGTTCGCCGACGCGTGTTTCCAGCCCGTCCGGAAGCGCGGCCACGAACTCCGACAATGCCGCGCGATCCAATGCGGCGCGTATATCCGTCTCGCCGGCCTCGGGGCTGGCCAGCCGGATATTGGCCGCCAGTGTATCGTTGAAGAGATACGTATCCTGTGTAACCAAGGCCACGTGATCGCGCAAGTCGTCCAGCTCGAGCTCGCGAACGTCGATGCCGCCGATGCGGATCGCGCCGGCGTTCACGTCCCAGAAACGCAGCAGCAGGTTGGCGACCGTGCTCTTGCCTGCGCCCGACGCGCCGACCAGGGCGGTCGTGGAGCCGGGCCGGATCCGGAACGAGAGCCCGTCCAGGGTAGGCCTGGGCGAATTTGGGTAGCGGAAGCCGACCCGGTCGAACTCGACCGGCAATCCGCCCCGCATGCGCGTCAACCGGCGCCGACCGTCGGTGACCGGGACGGGTTCGTTCGATACCACGTGCAGGCGGCGGCTGGCGGCGACGGTGTCGGCCAGCTGGCGGCTCACCTGTGAAATCTCGGAGACGGGCAGGAATGTCGCGAGCGCCACGAGGACCAATAACGGCACCATCGCGGGATCGAGCCCGCCGGAACCGGCCAGCGTCGCGCCGACGACGGCCACCGCCAGGCCGCCCATTCCCATGGCCGCTTCGAACCAGGCGCTTTGCGCCGACAGGTCGTCGAGGATGGCGCGGCGCCGGACACTGTAATGCTCGGCGATCTTCAAGAACTGGTCGCGCCGCCGAGCCGTGGCCTGGAAGGCGGTGAGGTCCGCCAGGCCCTGGATGGTGTCCGTCATGTGCGCGCTCATTTCGCCGAGCGCGCCGCGCGCCTGTTCGCCCAGGGCGTCGATGCGCCGCCGGCCGCGTACCGGCGAAAGCATGGCGTAGGCCAGAAACGGAAGCAAGGCCAGCGCGACCGGCCAGCTGTACACGGCCAGGAAGCCGAGGACGGTTGCCGGCACGACGACCGACACGATCGCCGGCGCGATGGTGTGCGCGTAGAAATACTCGATCATTTCCACGTCCTGCGTGGCCAGGGCGACCAGGTCTCCGGAGCGGCGCTCCAGCAGGTAGGCGGGCGCAAGCTGCTCGAGCTTGTCGTACAGGTCGATGCGCATCTTGGCCAGCAGTTTGTAGGCCATCGCATGCGCCAGCCAGGATTCCAGCCAGTGGAACAGCGCGGCCAGGGGAGCCAAGATCAACAGCGCCCCGACCAGCATGCCGGTGGGCTCGCCGTTGCGCAGCGCCGCGACGACCAGCGCGCTCAATGCGCCGACGCCGATGAAGGCCGCCACCCGAGCCACGCCGAGCGCGACCGTGGCAATCAGCGTGCCGCGCCAGGGCCGCACGACGCAGAGCAGGGTGGCGAGCACGTCGCGCCAGCCTACTTGGGCGGCATCGTCGTCGAGCGCGCGCGCGGCGGGCTCGGCGGAATGGCTTGTCGCGGCGGAGGAGGGGCGGCTAGCCTGGGCAGCGGCCGGCGCTTGGCGGCTTTCGGCTTGCTCGCGCATCAATCGGTGGTACAGGCCGCCGTTGCGCATCAACTGCTCGTGAGTGCCGGACTCGACCACGCGGCCCTGGTCCAGCACCAGCGTGCGGTCGGCATTGATCACGCTTGCCAAGCGGTGCGCGAGGATCAGCGTCGTGCGTCCGGCCATGAGGCGATCCAGCGCCTGCTGGATCAAGGTCTCGTTTTCTGAGTCGACCGAGGACAGCGCCTCGTCGAGGATCAGGATGGGGGTGTCGCGCAGCAGGGCGCGGGCGATGGCGACGCGTTGGCGCTGTCCCCCCGAGAGCTGCAGTCCGCGTTCGCCCAGCTGCGTGCCGTAGCCCTCGGGCAACGACATGATGAAGTCGTCGATGTTGGCCGAACGGGCCGCGGCGCGTACCTGCTCGCGGGTCGCGTCGGGACGGCCCAGGCGAATGTTCTCGTCCAGCGTTCCATGGAACAAGGTGATGTCCTGGCTGACCAGGGCGATGTGCGATAGCAAGGCGCTTTCGGAAAGCTCGCGCACGTCGTGTCCTCCTACGGATACGCTGCCGCCCTGCGGGGTGACTTCGCGCAGGAGCAGGCGGACGATGGTGGATTTGCCGGCGCCGCTCGGACCGACCACGCCGACGCGCTCGCCCGCGGCGATGTCGAAGCTCAGGCCGCGATGCGCGGGGCGCTCGGGCTGGTAGGAAAACACGACGTCATCGAAGCGGATCGTGGGGGTCAGGTCGGCGGGAGCCGAGCCCCGTCCGGTCGGGGCGTCGGCGCGGCGGGCGTCGTTGAGCGCATGGATGCTCGCGGCGGCCGATTGTCCCAGCATGCCTTGGTGCAGCACCGCGCGCAGGTCCCGCAAGGGGCGGAATATTTCGGTGCCGGCCATCAGTACGATAAGCAGCGCTTCCAGGCTCATTTCTCCGTTCAAGACCCTGGTGGCGCCCAGCGCGATGGCGAGCGCCGCGCCCAGCGCGACGCCCAGGTCGCTGATGCCGCGCGTGAGCACGCTGATCGACAGGACCCAGAACGTCTTGTCCGACAGGTGGCGGGCCCGCTCGGCCAGGCGCCGGCCGAAGCTCTTGCCCTGGCCGAAGGCCTTGAGCGTGGGCAGGCCCTGCACGGCGTCCAGGAATTCCTCGCCGAATTCGTTGAGCGCCTGCGATCGCGCCTGGCTGGCGCGGCGATCCAGCGCATGCACGGCCGCCGGCCCGAACAGGGAAAACAGCGCGGCGGCCAGCAGCACCGCCGCCGTGGGCACGTCCCAGAACGCGATCACGGCGAAAATGGCCAGCGGCGCGATCAACGAGATCGCGACCTGGGGCAGATAACGGCCGAAGAAAGTCTGCAACTGCTCCACGCCGTCGATCACTGTCAGCATCACGCCGCCTGTGCGCCTGCCGGCAAACCACGCGGGGCCCAGCGCCACGATGCGATCGTACAGGCCGGCGCGCAGGCTTTGCTGGATCGTGGCGGCGCAGCGGTTGGCTTCCACGGTACGCAAATGATCCAGCCAGGCGCGCAGCAGCACCATCGCCGCGACCGACAAGGCCGGCGCCAGCCATTCCTGCCAGGGCTGCCGGTCGAAGACTCGGGCGAGTAATTGGCCCAGAAAAACATAGCGGGCAATGCCGGCCAACAAGGCAAGAAGGCCGAGAAACACGCCGCCGGCCATCCTGGCGCGCAGCCCGGCCGTCATGCGCCATAGGCGGAAATCGAAATACATGACAACTCCTTTCAAGCCATGCAATCTTACGTTATCGCCCCTATAGCGTCGAATGCGGCAACCAGGAGCGAGGACGGCATGAAGAAAAGACATGCGTCGAGCCGGGCGCCGGCCTTATTTGGATATAGGTCGCGACGGCCTCGGGCTACCGGCTTTCCCCGGCGGGCTTCTGATCATATGTAAATGACGTTACGTCCGCGCGCCGAATTGATCACCATTCGTTTTTTTTGATTGCAGCGCAATCTCACCTCAGGATGACTATCGAGCGGCCTGCCATGAGATGAATTTCAATTGGACACGGGCTCTTACAGGCGCTCCGAAATGGCGATGGTATAAAAATTTCAGGAGCAGGCGTAAGGCCTGGAACTTTAAAGGATCACCCATGAACCGTACTTCCACAGCACTAGTCGGCTTGTTTTTATGCGCGGGGCTGGCGGCATGTTCAACGCCGCAGAAACGCGACCAGGAGCTGTCGCAACAAACGGTCGAATACAACTGCGGCCAAGGAAGCACTCAACCGCTAAGCGTCCAGTACACGTTCCAGGGCGATGAGGCGTTGGCCGCCAAGGTCGTCTACAACAGCCAGGCCATGGACCTGACTCGCGCCACCAGCAGCAACACCGATATGGTGGGTAATACATTCCGCGGAAACGGGTATACATGGACCACCGAAAAATTCACGCGCGCTGACGCGGGCATGGTCAACGGCAAAATGCTGACGCAGGACGTGCAGCCTGCCGCGGAAAATGGGCAGGCTTCCACAGTGGGGAATGTGCTTGTCCAGGATTGCAGGGTTGTCGGGGCGTCGTAAAAGCCACCCTCATGCATCCTTTCCGCCCGCCGCCAGGCGGGCTTTTTTTGCGGAAAAGTTTCTTGCGGAAACGCCCGCGCTCGCTTCCAGGCGGCTCATGGGATATGGGACGACGCTGACCCCGGGCCGCGCCTTCGGCCTGGCGCACGGGCCGTTGAACCTGATCGGCGGAGCCTCGTATGCCTGGAACGACCTGAACACGCGCTGCGACATCTCGTCCATCGGCCTGAACCAGCTGCTCAAGGGCTCGTACAAGGGGCGCGCGACGCAGGTGTTCGGCGAGCTGGGCTGGCGCCATACGTTCGGGGATACGCAGACGGTCTCGCGCATGGCCTTCGAGGGCGGCCGGGAGTTTTCGGTGCAGGGCACGCCGATCGCGCGCGATGCGGCCCTGGTGGAGCTGGGCGGGGCGCTCAGCCTTGGCAAGCGCAGCACCCTGAGCGTGGCCTACAACGGGCAGTTGTCCAAGCATGCCAAGGAGCATACCGGGCGGGTCAACCTGCAAATGAGGTTCTAGACTGGGCGGCTTGATGATGAATATCGGTATCGGGTTGCGGGCGATCGTCTTGTCGATGCTCCACCGAGTGTTTTTTTAAGCTCGGTCCTCGACGAGGCGTTTCAAGTCCAGTTGGGGAGCAAACACGTACGCGTTCAGCGCCAGACACGCCGCGGCTTGCTCCAGTGACATCACCGATACCGCCAATGAGACGTCAGGCAGATGGAAGTGCTCCCTGGCTCCTTCCACGTAGTCCGGAATCTGCGCAATCGTTCCTGCCAGAACAATCAGTTCCGGATCGAAAACGGAGGCGAACCGATTCAGGGCCCGGCCTAGGCTCTCGCCCGCGGAGCGAAAGATGGCGTTAGCGGCGGTGTCGTTGGCATGAGCCATTTCCACCGCATGCTTGAGCAACCAGGTATTACCTACCCTGGCTGTTCTGGACTGGGCGGGCGTCATGGCCATGCCCAGTTGGGCGAGGACGGCATAGCCGGATGCGACTGTGTCCAGGCAGCCATACTCGCCGCAGACACATTGGATGCCGGCGGATTCCACTTTCAAGTGCGCGATCTGGCCGGCGGCATTTTTCGCGCCGCGTAATAGATGCCGGTCAATCATCAATGCGATGCCGATTCCCAAGCCTAGATGCACCAGCAGGACATTATTCTTTTGTCGAGCTATTCCCGTGGTTTGCTCAGCTTGAAGGATAGCCCTTGGTCGCCCTTCCACCCAGGTCGGAATCGACAAGGCGGTTTCGACAATGTCGGCAACCGGCAGGTTGTCCCAGCCTAGCGTGGGCGCTTTTAGAAGCACGCGGTTGGAAGAATCCACCGCCCCGGCTATGCCGACGCC
>Ga0265293_10013168_pt1 | contig 10791 bp, 11 predicted proteins | sample Munlanlewell138R_FD_192505 | JGI IMG/M metagenome (GOLD analysis project Ga0265293, IMG submission 192505) | Leachate microbial communities from a municipal landfill in Southern Ontario, Canada - Leachate well 138R | ecosystem: Engineered > Solid waste > Landfill > Unclassified | place: Canada... | reverse complement strand
ACATTACTTGCAGGATTTTTTGGGATTATCGATACGATCTATCAACTTGCTTTTATGAGTATGTTTCCTGAAGTTATAACAAAAGGAAATCACTCAAAGGCATACTCATTATCCAGCCTTATTTGGCCATTATCAGCTGCATTAATGGCTCCAATCGCAGCATTTATGATTGACAATTTTGTCTTTGGTGTTGCCTTATTAATGGGGTTCAACGCTCTGACTCATTTCTTTGCAGCAAGTGTCGAAACAACCATCAAACTTGATGAAAAACTCAATCAAAAAGAAGTGGTTGGTTTTAAATTTATTCACGATCTGAAAGAAGGTTTTGGTTACTATAAGGTTGAAAAAGGCATATACGGTATCGCTATTTTGTTCGCTGCATTTAGCTATGTATATGCTTCGCATGATTTACTTAGGATGCCTTATTTCGTTTCAAGTTCCGTCTACACTTTACAGCATTTCTCATTTTTGATTACAGCATCCTCAATAGGTAGAATCGTTGGTGGTATCATTCATTATACCTTCAGGTATCCACCAAAAATGAGATTTATTATTGCAGTTTTTGTTTACTTTGCAGTCGAATTATTATCAGCAACCATGCTATATATGCCGTATCTTGTGATGCTTTCAGTCAGTTTTATTATTGGGTTATTATCAGTGACTTCGTTTAATATTCGTATGACAGCAACTCAAGTCTATATTCCTACTGAAATTAGAGGAAGAGTGAATTCATCTCAAAAGTTGTTATGGAATATTGGTGCGATTCTAGGTGCACTTATCACCGGTATCATCGCGGAATACACAGTTCTAGATTATCGCTTTATTATGCTGTTAATGTCATTAGTGTCACTTGTCACTATTGTGCTTGTTCCTGTAAGAATGCACCAGGAATTTAAGAAAATCTATAATGCTGAAGTATAAAAAAACAAGGGACCATCCATGTGAATTTTCCCTTGTTTTTTATTATTTGTTTAGTTGTTCTTGTAGTGCTCAATGACAAACTCTGAAAAGCTAATGTTGAAGTCTCTATTGATCATTTGTGTGAATTTTTCAATTTTTAGTTGATTGCCATCAAGATGGAGTGCCTCAAAACACTTGATGAGCATACCTTCATAGTTCACATAATCGCCCAGTCGATAATAAGCTAGCGCACTGTAGTAATAAAAATAGTCGAGTAAATAAAAGTTTTTGTTGTCCATTCCATGTTTAATACCCAATAAGCAATAATCGATGACTTCTACATAATCTTTGTTGCTACCGGAATACTTGGCTAGTCGAAAGAGAACCAATGGATATGCAAAATTAACACTGGATCCCAATACGACCGATGAGTCATTGAGTATCGTTTTGAGTCTTGAAGCAATCATTTGTTTATCATTCACTTTGGGATCAAGATCCAAGAGTGAAGTCAAGATTAACATTTCCGTCAAGGAAAAGATAGATTGTTTAGCAATCTTTGAAAAATGAATAAGTTCCTTATTCTTTTCTGCAGCATTCTCTGCAGTGATCTTTTGATTGATGAAATCATATAAGATGACACTGTGCTCAAAGAGTAGACTGTTCTCATAATCAATAAATTCTCTGTCTTTGTAGATGTTTCGTAAACGATCGACCTCTTCATGGTTGTTATAGACAACAAGATTGTAAAAAGTATCGATTTCTTTCGATTCTTCAATACGTGTTGTTTCAATTTCACGAAGTAAGTTGATCGTTTGTATACCCAATCGACCACATAAACGGTCAAAAACTTGAAAAGGGATGTCCGATTCACCACTGAGATATCTACGGTATTGGCGTAGCGATGTGATGCCATTAGTAAAGGACTCTTGAGAGATGTTGCGAGCAGCACGAAGTCGCTCCAAATAGTTGCAAAGTTCTTTAGATTTCACATTTTTAACCTCGATTTCTCAATTAAAGTGTACGAATAGGGCGTATACGCCCTGTTTTTTTACCCTAATTGATAATACAATTAGGTAAAAGGGAGGCATTGCCATGAAAAAAATTATCGTTGTTTTATCAGTTCTATTTGTCGCAGTTCTTACAGTCTTAGGTCTCAAGTATGTTCAAGCTCAAGGTTTTAACGGAATAGCTCTTGATTTTGATGATTCAGGATTCCCAGAATTCGTACGTATTGACTTTGATGATTCAGGATTCCCAGAATTTGTACGTATCGACTTTGACGACTCTGGTTTCCCAGAATTCGTACGTATCGACTTTGACGATTCAGGATTTCCAGAATTCGTTCGCATAGACTTTGACGACTCCGGATTTCCAGAATTTGTACGTATTGATTTTGACGATTCAGGATTTCCAGAATTCGTTCGCATAGACTTTGATGACTCCGGATTTCCAGAATTTGTACGTATTGATTTTGACGATTCAGGATTTCCAGAATTCGTACGCATTTAAAAGTCAACATTCAAAATACAGCACAATTATATCATAGTTTATGTGTGCAATCTACCAGACATACCAAAATCATTCAAATCTCTTTCACGTTGGTTCATTGCACCACGAAAAAATGATAGCTTTACGTTTCACATCTTAAGAAAGCCGTTTGTTAAGCTTGAAGTAATCAAGTATCTTTGACACTATTATAAAGTAAAACAAATAGGATTGACATAAGTCATAGGAAGTCATTTAGCACTTTTTACTCAACCACGAAGGAAATGATAAACATGAAAAACATTGTAAAGCTTTCGATTTACTTAGGCATATTTATAACCATTTACATAACCGGGGGACAGTTAATCAATCAGCTTTTAACCGAAGTTGCTACGATTACGAATACAACTCTACTTTTTCAGTATGGAGGTATGATTGGATTTTCGTTATTTGTCATATTCATCATCATGTTACAATCTGAAACCGTTACAAAGATACGCATATATAAACCGAGATTGTCTATGATCATGTTCTACACATACATCATTTCCGGTATAACGCTCATTATTTTAACAATCCTCTATTTCACACTTCAAATAGCAATTCTCATGGCTCTACTTTTCATGCTGCTAACAGCAATACTTGATATGATTCGCGACAAGATCATTCAGGTACATGAAGGCAATGCTTTACATCCCAAAAAGACGATTTAATTAACAATACAGTATTTCTTATATGATTATCAGTAGTCATCTCTTTCAAAATGAACACCTTTTCGGTATCATAAGAGTGAGAGGAGATGTTGAATTATGTCAATTGAGCATATCATAAAAAACCGTGTAAGTACATCAAAGTTTACACCAGAGCGTGTTAATCCGGAGCTACTGATTGATCTTTTAGATGTTGCAGTTTATGCACCAAACCATAAACTGAGACAACCTTGGCGTTTTATTATCCTTGAAGGTCAAGGTAAGGAAACTTTTGTTAAAAAGTATCTTCAGACAATGAAAGAAACTGAACAAGCTGAAGTAAGTCCTAAACTTCAAAAAGTGATGGATGCTCCTGCTGTCGTCGTCTTCATCATGAAGAAAAATCCAATCTTTCAAGACGATCTTGAAGATTTACAAGCTTGTGCAGCCTTAATGCAAAACTTTTTATTATTACTTGTTGATCACAATATGGCGGGTTTTTGGAAAACACCAAACTATATTCAGTCCGATAAATTTAAAGATACACTTAATCTTGCCACCGATGAAATTGTAGTGGGTATGATTATGGTTGGCTACCCAGAGGCTATGATGATAGCTAAACCAAGAAAGAGTGCAAAAGAATTAACGACCATTTATTGATTGATCAAAAAAGATGACATGGGGGATGTCATCTTTTTGTTTACTCTTGTCTATATTTGAATTTTCTAGTTGACTCAACTGCTATTTTCCATCCTTTGATATAGGATTCTCTTGTGAGTTCATTCATGTTAGGTGTATATGAGTTTTCAAGTTGCCATGAAGATCGAATATCATCAACCGTTTTCCAGTAGCCAGTAGCTAGACCAGCTAAATAAGCAGCTCCTAATGCAGTGGTTTCCAATATTTTAGGTTGATCGACTCTTAAATTGAGAATATCAGCTTGAAACTGCATTAAAAATTTATTGACTGTCGCACCACCATCTACCTTAAAGGACGTAATCGGTATTTTGGTATCTTCCTCCATCGCTCTTAAAACATCCATCGATTGATAGCATATAGCTTCTAATATAGCTCTTGCGATATGTGCTTTTGTTGTTCCTCTTGTTAAGCCAAAGAGTGCACCTCTTGCATCTGAATCCCAATAAGGTGTCCCTAAACCAACAAATGCAGGGACAAGATAGACTCCTTCATTGGATGTTAATGATTTGGATAATGATTCTGTATCAGATGCATGATCGATGAGTTTGATACCATCCCTTAACCACTGTACTGAAGAGCCAGCTACGAAAACAGAACCTTCAAGTGCATACGTTATTTCATTGTTGATTCCCCAAGCAATTGTTGTCAGTAGACCACGCTTGGATAAAATGGGCTGACTTCCTGTATTCATTAACATGAAACACCCTGTTCCATAGGTGTTTTTGACCATACCTTCATCAAAACATGTTTGACCAAATAAAGCTGCTTGTTGATCTCCTGCAGTACCTGCAATAGGTACCTTTTTACCGAAAAAATGATGAGGTGCAGTATATCCATAAACCTCTGAACTTGAATGAACAGAAGGAAGCATAGACATTGGAATATCTAAAATATCACAGAGCTCCTTATCCCAAGTTAGATTGAATATATTAAACAATAAGGTTCGTGAAGCGTTGGTATAATCTGTGATGTGTATCTTTTCACCTGACAGTTTATAGACCAACCATGTATCGATTGTACCAAACATCAGTTGCCCCTTATTGGCTTTATCACGAGCTCCTTTTACATGACTTAGTATCCATTTAATTTTAGTTCCTGAGAAATAGGCATCGATCAATAAGCCTGTTTTCTTTCTAAAAATATCTTCATAGCCCTGATCTTTGAGTTGATCACATAGATCAGATGTTTGTCTGGACTGCCAAACGATTGCATTATATATGGGTTGTCCTGTTTCTCTATCCCAAACGACCGTTGTTTCTCTTTGATTCGTAATACCTATGGCATGAATATCTTGAGGTTTGAGTTTTGCCTCGAGCAGTACACGTGCCATGACTGCTAGTACAGACACCCAAATTTGGTTAGGGTTTTGTTCAACCCATCCTGGTTTAGGATAAATTGCTTCAATCTCTTCACTTGCCATAGCAAGTATGTTGGATTCATGGTCAAAAATGATCGCTCTTGTACTCGTTGTACCTTGATCTATGGATAGAATATATTTCATTATTGTACTCCTTTTTCGGTCATAGGTTACGTCGATTTGGTTGCAACCATATCAACACCCGTATGATGAATATCTGCTATGATGATATCTCCTATTTTAACATGTTTTGTGATGAGAACATCATTTATTTCTTTCATGATCTCAAATATTAAGTCCTTTGGAACAGCTTCACTTGATTTTATCGATAGTCTAGGAAGGTGAGGAAAGACGGTTTTAACGGTGGTGGTCAATGTGCGTTTTGGGTTTGTTATTTCAGCTAGCGCGTAGTTGAACCCACGAGGGCATTGATTACCAGAGATCTGCATATGATCATCAACTTTTATATGGCAACCTACTGGACAAATAATACAAGTTAACTCTCTCATATGTTTTCCTCCAGACGTATGGATATGGGATCAGATGACAACCATGCTTCAGGTGGGATAACGATATGTTCCATTTCTGCTGGAGCTAAGTACTTTCTTTTCCTTGATGCAATAATGTGATCATTTTGAAGTACCTGAATGGTTCCTGAAATCATCTTTTTGGTCACACGAAATGAAAGTGCGATGGGTTCTTCCAGTCGATCAAAATCAATCACATGAGGAACAACATAGCGTATATTAGATCCGATTTGAACTTCTTTAGTCACTTTTTGAGTGTTCTTTTGATCGAGTAGATAGTTTTTTGCATATCTACCTGCCTTTTCACTTTCTTCAGATACCCAGTCAACCAAATCGTGAACATGGAGTGCATTTCCACAGACAAATAAACCATCGATACTCGTCATATAGGATTGATCAACGATTGCGCTCTTTGTGATTGTGCTTTTTTGAAAGTTAATTGATTCGAAAAGAGCAATGTCTGGTATAAGCCCAATGGATAAGAGAAGGGTATCAACATTAAATGTCTTTTCGGTACCTATGATTGGTTGTAAATGATCATCTACTTGTGCAATCGTCACACTATCGAGTGTATCATGACCTTTAATATCTACAATGGTATGAGATAAATAAAGAGGTATCTTAAAATCATCTAGGCATTGCACAATATTTCTAGTCAAACCGTTGGAGTAGGGCATCAATTCAGCAACTCCTAATACGGTGGCACCTTCAAGTGTCATACGTCTTGCCATGATAAGACCGATATCACCGCTGCCTAAAATAAAGATACGCTTACCAACGAGGTAACCATCCATATTGAGGTAACGTTGAGCACTACCTGCTGGCATAATGCCTTGAGGTCTTTCACCAGATAACTGAGCAGCACCTCTTGTTCGTTCATAACAACCAGATGCGATGATCAATGCTTTCGATTGAATGTGCTGATAACCTTCAGATTCACTGGAAACTGTGGTGATGAATGCTTGTTTCTTTTGAATATCGATGACGGTTGTATTTAACATGACATGGATATTTTTAGATTTCAATTGCTCAATGTAACGAGCTGCATACTCAGGCCCTGTTAATTCTTCATGAAAAAGATGTAGACCAAAACCATTATGAATACATTGATTGAGAATACCACCTAAGATGGGCTCACGCTCGATGATATGGATATTTAATGATTGATCGTGTGCAGCAAGTGCAGCTGATAATCCAGCAGCACCACCACCGATAATTACAAGATCTGTTTTAATCATGTGCTTTCGTTTCCTTTTTTAGTATTTGTGTGTTTTCGTGATAATAGTTGACATCACTCAACTTCATACCTTTTTCACGCGCAATGATTTTGAGCACTAATCCTTCGCAGTAACCACCTTGGCACAAACCGCTTCCCGCGCGCGCGCGTTTCTTTATTCCTTTTACGGTATCATTTCCAGTTGGTCCATGTATGGCATCAATAATTTCTTGTTCTGTGATTTTTTCACATTTGCAGATAATGTTACCATATTTTGGGTTATTCTTTATCATTTCTAGTCTTTCTTGTTCTGGTAAATCATAGAAAACAATTGGTTTTTTTCTTCGTGGATCAAAGTTTGTTTTTAGAGGAGACGTGATTCCAAGGATATCATGGATCAGATATTTAGCAATGGCTGGTGCTGCAGTCAACCCGGGAGAATCAATACCTGCAACATGATAGAAATGTGAATAGTGTGTCGATTCTTTAATGTAGAAGTCATCATAGGTTGAAGTAGCTCTAATGCCTGCAAATGTTCGAATGATTAATCCATAAGGAATGTGAGATGTCATCTTCATAATGGAATCCTTAATATAGGTAAGGCCTTGATATGTCGTTGTTGCCTGATGTGTACTCATCTGATTTTCTGAAGAAGGACCAAGCAGAATATTCCCATGAACTTGAGGTACAATCAGTACGCCTTTACCACGTTTTGTTGGCAGAGGATAGATGACATGGCTAAACAAGCCTTTTGCTTTACGGTCAAGAACTAAATACTCACCTCTTCTAGGAGTTATCTTAAAGGGAATATCATTTTCAAGCATATGTGCGATTTGATCGCTCATAACACCTGCTGCATTGATGATGTTTTTTGCATATAATTTTTCATGATTTGATAATGTGACAGTAAATATATCTTTTTCTTTTTCAAGATGAATGACTTCACTATTACGTCTGAATTCCACTCCATTTTTTATCGCATTTGACATCGCTGCAATCGCAACTTCCCAAGGATAGGTAACTTTTGTAGTTGGTAGAGATAAGGCCTTTGTAATGCTATCATTAAGCAATGGTTCTTCATATCTAACCTCATCTCCAGATAACATTTTTAGTTCACTCACTCCATTTTGTATGGCTCTTTGATAGAGTTCATCTAGAGCATATTCCTCATCTTTACCATGTACAACAACAAACGCACCTGTTCTTAAAAGTGGAATTGATAATTCCTCTTCAAGTTCATCATAGAGCTTGTTGCCTTCAACACACAGTTTAGCCTTTAGAGAACCTACTTTAGGATCGTGTCCTGAGTGTATAATGGCACTATTTGCTGTTGTTTGATGACTCGCAATATCATTTTCTTTATCAACAACCAAAACAGTTATCTCATAACGAGATAACTCACGAGCGATGAGTGAACCAATAATTCCAGATCCAATAATGATGTAATCGTACATAATGCCTCCTAAAAATAAAAAGAGAAAAACAACACATAAATACGTTTTTTCTCTCTCATCTCTTTTTTATATTAACTTGTTAAATCCATAGCGAAGGCTTACTTGTGGTAACTGCCACCGCTCCTGCATGGATACATGCAAGTATTTGATCCTTCGTTGTAATCAGTCCACCCATCATGATGGGACAGTTGATGTGATGTCTAATCTCTGGTAGTATACCTACACTGATTGCGGGTAGAACTTCAAGGTAATCAGGTTGAACTTTTTTTGCGACTTCGATGCTCTGCTCAAAAGACATTGAGTCCTTTAAGAAAAATCTCAATATGCCCAAAACCTTTCGCTTTTTGCAGATATCAATGACCTTTGGTTTACTCGAGATAATGCCATCGACTTGAAGGTTTTGTATGAGGTAAATCGCACCAAACTCATCCGAATTTAAACCTTTAATCAATTCTGAATGAATAAGCACTTTCTTTCCTCTTTTTTTCATTTCATCTACGAGATCTGGTATTTGTGCTAACTGAAAATTCATTAATATACCATAGGTCATATGACTGGAAAGAAACAATCGAAAATCAGCATGATTGCTTATTGCTGGTATGATTTTTTGGTCTTTCAGCATAGCACACCTCCAGGATTTAAAAGAATGAGCAAAATCAAAAATGCTAATAGCATTTAAAGACTTCGCTCTCATCTCTCATCTCGTTAAATTATAGTTTGATTATACCCCGAATAAGATACTTAGTCAAGTTAGTCTTAGGAATAATCAGTAGTTTTCTAAGGTGCAACAAATTCTACTTTAATACGATCTGGATCTTCAAAAAAAACAGCATAGTAATCTTTTCCTCCCGCATAGGGATGACGATCTAAGTAGAGAATTGGGACACCTCTTTGGATGAGCTTTTGTGTCATATCATCGACATCTCTTCGTGAGTCTGCATAAAATGCTAGGTGATTGAGTCCAACACGACAGCGATGATATCCTATATCCATATATTCCTTTTTTGTCTGTACAAAAACAATGTAGGAATGTCCGAGTTTCCAACTGTGACCTTTGTCCCATGATTGATATGAAGTATAACCTAATTCTTCAAGAAACCATCTCCAAAAGAGAAGGGATTGTTTGAGATCAGATACGTAGATCTCGATATGATTGATATGTCCTCTCATTGTGTCCTCCCTTATATCTAAGAATTTGTTCAAAACAAGTCGCTATATCGTTTGATCATCAACTATTTCTAGAAAACAACTCTTTTTATTTAAAACATGCTATAATAATGAAACAAGATGGATGAAAGGTCGTTGATTGAATATGAAAAGAGAACGTAACACCATTGTTTTAGTGATTGGTATTGCAGGATCACTAGTCTTTATTCTTGCATTATTGATGCTTTTTTATGGTGATGAACTCGATCGAATGTTTAATGTCATCGGTATACGTGTTGCTACCGTTTTTGTTGCTTTCGCAGCATTTCTATCATCCATGCTTTTTAGTTTATTGATTTTACTACACAATAGAACCGCTGTCAAGATGAACGATGATACCAATAAGCGAGCAGAACTGTTTAGAGAACAACAATTCGCATCAAGTAACTACTCCATCATTGAGTTTATGGATCGGATGCTCATCTATATCGAATCACCACGTTATGTTGAACGATTGATTGAAAAGAGAAATATGGGGTTTCATATGATTGAATCGGGTCTAAATGAAACACATATCTATGATCATTCTGATGACTATCAGTTCGTTTCACTTAAAATTCCATTTCGTGTCATTGAGGGTAAAATTGTATCATCGATTACATTTGACAAACTGCGATTTGAGCGTGAAGGTGTTAACTATGAATTTATCACACCTGAAAGCGAAGTTGAATCAAGAGCATTCCTTCTTTATAACGAACAGACCAAACGTAATAATGTCATCATTAATCTTATTATGAATAAAGATAGTGTATTCTATAATCCTTCACAAATCAACTCATTTTCTAAGATTAAGATCTATATAAACATCATCAGTTTATTAGGTGTTAAGGTGAAAGGAAACAGTGAACTCTACTTTACCAACCCTGAACAAATTGAAGGTGATGGAACCAATACCTATCGCATCAATTCAGCAAATTTCACAGTGACTGAAATGCCAAAGATTGTTAAATCATAAAGCTTTCATTTCAGTGACTTTTAGACGATTGATGTAGATCTCATATGCATATGAAATGGATTGATTGATGGCTTTATAGACGTCATCATCAGGTATTCTCAAATCTTGGTAGAGCATCGGATCAATCATGGTTTTTGAGGTCATTAGTTTTGCAAAATAGAGTGGATTGAGTCCGGGCTCAATCCCCTTTTTTTCATATCCCTTTTTCATCTGCTTGAATGCAAGCTGTGTCATAAAATTAGGGATTGTAACAATCGGCTTTTTTTGATTCATTGCTGAAAGGACAACTGAAATAAGTTTTCT
>Ga0265293_10013167_pt1 | contig 10791 bp, 11 predicted proteins | sample Munlanlewell138R_FD_192505 | JGI IMG/M metagenome (GOLD analysis project Ga0265293, IMG submission 192505) | Leachate microbial communities from a municipal landfill in Southern Ontario, Canada - Leachate well 138R | ecosystem: Engineered > Solid waste > Landfill > Unclassified | place: Canada... | reverse complement strand
CTCAATCAAATCGCTGAAGCGCAGGTATTCGAGGCGCTGGTAAAAGTTACAGGAGCTCAATCGTGACGATATTCTGGATGGTATTTTATAATGCATTTATAATCCCGCTGACTTATATGGGGATTATCGTACTTTCCCAATTTAATCCCAAAATGAGAGAAGGTCTCGAGGGACGACGCAATCTCTGGCCGGCGCTCAATAAATTTCGCGAAAAATTCCCAACCCGGACCGTTTATTTAATCCATTCGGCTTCTCTGGGTGAATTCGAGCAGGCCAAGCCGGTTATTCGCGGCCTGAAAGCCATGCGCCCGGATATTTTACTGGTCGCCAGTTTTACCTCGCCCAGCGGATTTAAAAACGCCGAACGAATCCCGGAGGTTGATCTGTTCATTTACCTGCCGCTGGATACCTTTCTGCAAACTCGCCACTTTATTCAAAAATTGCGCCCCTCCAAGATGATTTTCGTAACCTATGAATTATGGCCGAATCTGATTTTTAATGCCGCGCGACATCATATTAAAACCTACCTGATCTCAGCTCGTATACGGCCCGACAGTTCCAAGCTCAAGCCGGTCATTCGCACCTTTTTCGCCGATCTTTACCGATCGCTGGATTACATTTATGCGATTTCCGAAGAACATAAACAATCAGTGCTTAAACTAATTGGTTCGGTCAAGATAAAAGTACTAAATCTGGGGGATACCCGCTACGATCAGGTCATCGAGCGTTCCAAACAGCTGACCAATAAAATGATTTCGCGCGTCTATTCCGACGGTTTTGTATTCATCGGCGGCAGTATCTGGCCGCAGGACGTCCGGCATCTTCTGCCAACCCTTTATCGATGCCTGAAAGAATTTTCGGTTCTCAGGGTCATTTTAGCGCCGCATGAACCGAACGATTATGCTCTGGAAATGCTGGAGGACGAATTTCGGGCCCATGGCATTGACCCGATCCGTTATTCACTATTGAAAGGACAGACGGCTTTTAAGCGGGTGGTTTTAATCGACCAGATTGGCATACTGGCCGAACTTTATCATCAGGCTAACCTGGCTTTCGTCGGGGGTAGTTTTCGCGGCTCAATCCATAACGTCATGGAGCCTGCGGTAGCCGGCTTGCCGGTCTTGTTCGGTCCGACTTATCACAACTCCCACGAAGCCGAATTGTTGGTACAAGCCGGCGGAGGAATGGTATGCAATAATGAGTCAGACCTTCATCAAGTCATCTGCCAAATGTTGACCAACCCGGAAAACTATCAGAAAGCCGCTCTGGCCGCGCGTCAGGTTATCATGGAAAATATGGGCGCTTCGGTCCGGACTGTTAAAGAAATCCTGGAGTCTGATTGAATCTGCGACTTGAAGACGTCAGCTTCGCCTACCCCGGCAATCAACCCATTTTTAGCGATCTTAACCTTACGATCCCTCTGCAAGGCTGGGTAGCTTTGACCGGCGATTGCGGCGTCGGCAAAACAACCCTCGCTAAATTGCTCGTCGGTCTCCTTAAACCGGACTCCGGAGCAATCCGCTATGAAAGCAACAACGGCACTGAGCCACCTGCGAAGGCTGGCTACCTGTTTCAAAATCCGGACGACCAGTTTGTGCATTTTAATATCGAACGTGAAGTAGCCTTCAATCTGGAAAATCGCGGAACACATCCGACCGTTATTCGACAGGCCGTCCAGCGCATTTTGCACAACAATGGGCTCTGGTCACGCAAAGATAATTCACCCCACGATCTATCCGGCGGCGAAAGACAGAAACTCGCCCTGGCGGACTGGTTAGTCAGTCAACCGCAAATCCTGATTCTCGACGAACCGACCGCTTTTCTGGATCTACCAAGCCGGTTTGAGCTTTATCAAAATATCCGCAAACTGATCGACAGCGGACTCGGCGTTATCTGGATCACTCAGGATGATTATGAAATTACCCTGGCTGATTATGTAATCGAACTCGTCGAAGGTCGCCCGCTCCGCATAAAATCCAATAAATATTGCCCGGCTGAGTAGTAAAATGTTTAACCTGATTTGCCAGAACCTCGAATTCAACTATCCCCAAAACCCGGATTTCCGATTAACGATACCCGAATTGACCTGCTCGCTGGATGTGCCGCTCGGCATCTACGGTCTGATTGGTTCCGGGAAAAGCACTTTTGGAAAAATCCTGGGCGGCTTGTTAACACCTGCCAGTGGTTCGTGGAGATTCGAAACTTCCGGTTCTACTGCTAAATTAGCGCCGCGGGTACTTTACCTGCCGCAGTTTCCTGAACAAATATTTCTGGGAATGAGTATTGGTAACGCCCTCAAAAAAATGCTTAAAGAGCATTCTGCAGAAACCAATCCGGTAACGCTTTTCGCTGATAATTTAAAATTGTTCGGTCTGGATTATGACCGGATCAGTGGGCGCTATGGTTATGAATTGAGCGCCGGTGAACTGCGTCTGGCAACTATCGCGTTAGGTTTGACTATCGCGCCGGAGTTGACGATTTTCGACGAACCAACGATCGCCCTGAGCCGATCTGCCCGAGAGAGATTTAGCGATATAATCGGTGCATTTTCAGCAAAAAAAGCCCTTATAATAATTACCCATGACTATTATCTCATTCGTAAATTATGCCCTAGTGTAATAATTTTCGAACAAGGAAAAATACTCTTTAAAGGTAAATGGCAGGAACTTGATCAGAACTCAGCAGTTATTCAGGCAATTGGATTGGCTCTGCTCGATAAAATAAATCAAAGGAATGGTGGCAATGAGTAAAAATCCCATCAAACAAGCTGTCGCTATCAAACGCCGCGTTACAGAAAAATACGATGCCATCCCCGCCCGCCGCGTCGTAACCGTCTCAAATATCATTTCGCTCGTGCGGGCTTTTTTAACCGTACCGATAATCTATTTTCTGCGTCATGATAACGGGATTGCCGCCCTGGTTTTTATCCTGATCGCAGTGGTTTCGGACATTTTGGATGGCTGGTTAGCCCGGGTTAGCAATGAAATAACCGAGCTCGGCAAAATGCTCGACCCATTCGCCGATAGTATCGTAATTATGAATGTCATGTTATTCCTGGTGATTAAAAACCGGATGCCGACCTTTTTTCTGGCCTTCATGATAATTCGTTATTTTTTGATTTCCCTGCTGGGAGTCTATATGTTGAATAATTGCGGTATTTCGCCGCAATCGAATAAACTGGGTAAGGTTTCGGTCGTTTTTACTTCCGTCACAGTTCTGGCTTTTATCTATCCGAATTTCTTCGGTTTATCGGTCAAACCACTGATGGGGGTCACCCTGATCTTCACGAGTCTGTCATTGATCCAGTACATTTATGAATTCTTGCACCAGATAATCAGCACTGCCCGCGCCAAAAAGAAAGTAAACTTAGAGCAAAATGATTGATTTCGGACTAAAAAAAACCGGTCGTTTTTTAATCAGCCGCCTGCCTTTGCTGAGTAGATTTTTTCGGCTCGAGGAAAAAACACTGGAAGAGATAGAAGAAACTCTGATTCAGACTGACCTTGGGGTCAATTTAACTGAAATTTTAACCGATCGCTTGCGTAAAGTCGATCGCCAGGAAAACGCCCGCCTAAATGAAATTCTATGTGAAGAATTAAGCCGTTTAATTCAGCCGCTAGCGGTCAATAATCCGGTTCACCCCAAACCGACCGTGATCTTAATTGTCGGTGTCAATGGCACTGGCAAAACCACTACAATCGGTAAATTAGCCGCCAAATATAAAGCCAAAGACCAGCGCGTCCTGATCTGCGCCGCCGATACTTTCCGCGCCGCGGCTTTCGAACAATTACACATCTGGGCGGAACGTTCCGGGGTAGAATTCATCGGCAATCCGCAGGGCAAGGATCCCGCGGCAATCGCTTACGATGCCGCTCGCGCCGCTCAAGCCCGCAACTTCGATGTTTTATTGATCGATACAGCTGGTCGTCTGCATACAAAGTCGAATCTGATGGAGGAATTAGCCAAAGTTAAACGCGTTATCACCAAGGTTATTCCGTCAGCACCGCACGAAGTCTGGCTGGTGCTGGACGCCACTGTCGGACAAAACGGCATCCTGCAAGCCCGTGAATTCCAGAAAGCCATCGGGGTTACCGGTCTGATCCTAACCAAGTTGGACGGCACCGCCAAAGGCGGCATCGCTCTCGCTATTCACCATGAATTGAATATCCCAATCCGCTTTCTCGGGATAGGCGAGAAGCTGACCGACCTAGTGGAATTCGAACCGCAAGAATACATCCGCAGTCTGCTGGAAATCGAGTGAAATGAAAATACTCCGCCGCAGATTAACGCTGATAAACGCTGATAATATATCATTTTAAAAAACAGAGCTAAAGCGAAGATGTTGCTAACAAAATTAACTCCGGTAGTATCTCTGGCAAGACAAGATTGACATGATAGATTTATTAATTTTTCGTAAAAATTCACAGCATTACTCAATCAATCAACCATTTTCAATCTACCCGACTAACCGGATCGTTCAGGCAAACATTTTCCAACCTACAATCTCCAATCTACAATTTACAATTAAATATCTCCGGGCTCTCTGTTCGCTCTGTGATGAAAAAGGAACTGATATATGGCTATGATCCGCTCCTTCGCCATTATTTCGCTCGGTTGTCCGAAAAACACTGTCGATTCCGAAATCCTGAAGGGCGGATTGTTGCAGGCCGGATTGGAATATAAGGACGATCCCCAAAAAGCCGATGCCGTCATCGTCAATACCTGCGGCTTCATTCGCCCCGCGAAGGAAGAATCGATCGAAACCATTCTGGATACCTTGAAATTAAAAAAGGACGGCACCCGCAAAGTCGTCGTAATGGGCTGTCTCAGCCAACGATATTTTAAGCAGATCCAGACCGCAATCCCGGAAATTGACGGTCTATTCGGGATCGACTCACAGGCGGAAGTGATTAAATTCCTGACCGGCAAAGAAAGCGCCTGTCCGGATCTGGAAACCGGTCGCCGGTTGTTGACGCCCCGTCATTATGCTTATTTAAAAATTGCCGAAGGTTGCGATAATTCCTGCTCATTTTGCGCCATTCCGCTGATTCGCGGTCGCCAGCGCAGTCGCCCAATCGACAGTCTATTGCGCGAAGCCGAGTTCCTGGCTAACCAGGGAGTAAAGGAATTGATCCTGATTGCTCAGGACACCACCCGCTACGGCAGTGATTTAGCAGGCAAAATTACCCTGACGACCTTGTTGAATGAATTGCTGTCGGCGCGGCTTTTTCCCTGGCTACGGCTGATGTATGCCAATCCGGACTTCTGGCACAACGATTTGAATGAAGTGTTGACCAGGTTTCCGGAGTTCTGTCCGTATATCGACATCCCGGTTCAGCACGCCAGTCCGCGGATTTTGAAAATGATGAAGCGCGGCGCCAATCCGACCCGTATTAAAAAAACACTCCAGAGTATTCGTCGGCATCGTCCGGGAGTGGCTCTGCGCACTTCAATTATGGTTGGCTTTCCCGCAGAGAATGAAGCCGACTTTGAAGAACTGCTGAATTTCGTCGAGGAAATCCGTTTCGAACGGCTGGGGGTTTTTACCTACAGCGCCGAAGAAGATACCGATGCCGCAAAATTACCTGACGACGTACCCGCTGAAGAAAAAGAGCGGCGGCGCGAAATACTTACCCAAATCCAGTGGAACATTGCCCAGGCTTTCGCTAGCTCAAAAATCGGTCAGCAGGTCACGGTTCTGATCGAAGAACAAATCGGTTCCGCTTACCTGGCCCGTTCCGTCTGGGACGCCCCGGAAATCGATTGCACGGTCAAGGTTGAGTCATCAAAATATCTGACAATCGGTGACTTTTACAATGTAACTGTGACCGGCGTCGAAGACCTGGACCTGGTAGCCACCGCAAACCCTTAAAACTTTTGCTTGTTAGGCACAGATTAGATAATTTTCACCTGGATTTTCAGCCATAGAAACATCTAATTAATTAAGGAAAAACGATGAAGGCATTAATCACAGCAGGCGGACACGGCACTCGTCTGAGACCGATAACTCATACTCAAAACAAGCACCTGATCCCAATCGCCAATAAACCGATTCTGAATTACGCATTGGAATATGTCCGGGACGCCGGCATTCGCGAAGTCGGAATTATCACCAATCAGGAAGGCGATGAAGTCAAAGAGGTTTACGGCAATGGCAAAGCGCTTGGTCTGAAAATCATCTATATTCCACAGGAACGTCCTTCCGGGCTGGCTGACTGTGTGCGGATTGCCGAACCATTTATCGGCACTGAACCATTCGTTTTTTATCTCGGTGATAACATCATCGTTGGCGGCATCCGGCGTTTTATTGAGGAATTCGAGAAAAATCAGACCAACTGCCACCTCGTATTGGCAAAGGTCCCTGATCCGGAACGCTTCGGCGTGCCGGAAATCAAGGGTAATCGTATCGTCAATATCGTGGAAAAGCCTAAAAAACCGCTCAGCGATTTTGCCGTGACTGGAATTTATATCTACGACCACACCATTTTCGAGGCGGTCAATAATATCAAACCGAGCGCCCGTGGCGAACTCGAGATTTCCGACGCTCACCAATATTTACTAAACAAGGGATATAAGGTAACCTTTTCCGAAATCACCGGTTGGTGGAAAGACACCGGAAAACCCAGCGACCTGCTGGAAGCCAATCGTCTCGTACTAGATAATATTTCAACCGTGATTGAAGGAAAAGTCGATCGGAACAGCCGCATCAGCGGGCGGGTCGTCATCGCCCAGGGCGCGGAGATTGTCAATAGCAACATCCGCGGTCCGGTAATTATCGGCGCCGGCGCGAAAATCAGCAATGCATATATCGGGCCTTATTCTTCCATCGACAAAAATTGTGAGATCAGCAATGCCGAAATTGAATTCAGCATCGTCTCGTGTAATTGCATCATTCGCAACCAGAAAATTCGCATCGAAGCCAGCTTGCTCGGCAAGAACGTTCAGATCATCGAATCCCAGGCCAAACCGTTCACCAATCGTTTTATTATTGGCGATCAGAGCCTGATTGAAATCAGGTAGCCTTGATTGTGACGGTCGCCTTTCGGACTTTAGGCTGTCGCCTGAACCAGGCGGAAACCGATGCCTTCAAATCCGAATTGACCAAATTCAATCTCCGTGAAGTTAGCGGCTCTGAGCCGGCCAATTTGACCGTCATCAATTCCTGCGCTGTGACCCGTGCGGCTGAGGCTAAAACCCGCGCCACCATTACCGCCGCGCGACGTATTTCGCCCAATGGCAAAATCGCCATCGTCGGGTGCTATTCGCAATTAGCCGCCGCTGAACTGCTTGACATTCCTGGCGTCTATTTAGTATTAGGCAACAACGAAAAATATAATCTCTTCGATTTTCTTGATGAAATTGATCAGGGAGAAAAAATCGTACGCGTTACCACACCGGGTCTGGCGGCTACTACCTTCCGCACCGGGTATCACTCATCGCTTGATCAGCGCATCCGCGTCAACCTCAAAATCCAAGAAGGGTGCGACTATTATTGTGCCTATTGTATCCTTCCGTACTTACGCGGAGCGCCGCGCAGTCGCGAGCCGCAGGATTGTATCGCCGAAATCCGCCAGCTGACGGAACAAGGCGTTCGCGAAATAATTCTGACCGGTATCAATCTCGGTCGTTACCAATCGCCGGAAGGTGACCTGGCGGCGCTGATTCGCCGTCTTTTGGATGAAACGACTATTCCGCGGATTCGCCTCAGTTCAATCGAGCCCGATCTGATCACGCCGCAGTTAATCGAACTGATCGCCAGCGAACCGCGCCTTTGCCGCTATCTGCACATACCTTTGCAACATGGAGCCGATACGGTCTTAGGCTTGATGAAGCGGCACTATCAGACGGCTGATTACGCCGCACTCGTCGACAGTATAAAACAAAGAATGCCGGAAATTTGTATCGGCGCCGATGTAATGGTCGGCTTTCCCGGCGAAACTGAAAGCGAATTCGAACAAATGCGCCGATTTATTGAAAATATCGACATAACCTATTTGCACGTTTTCCGCTATTCCGCGCGTCCCGGCACTCCCGCCGCAGACCTTGGCGATCACATTCCGGATTCCGAAAAAAAACGCCGCTCCGCCATCCTGCGCCAGTTGAGCGGTCGCAAGCGGACCCAATTCATGCAGACCTTTTCCGGAAAGGTCTGCCCGGTCCTGTTCGAGGAAAAAATCGCCACGGATACATGGCAGGGACTGACCGACAATTATGTTAAAGTTCGCGCCAATAGCAAAGAACACTTGTATAATCGCATCAGAAAAGTTAGAATAATCCATGTTTCGGGAGATTTTTTGAAAGGAGAATTGCTCAGTGAGTGAATGTCCGTATTTCATTGGGATCGCCGGCAATATCGGCGTTGGCAAAACCACTATGACCGACATAATCGCCCGGCGCTTCGGCTGGCGGGCATTTTACGAGTCAGTGATCGACAATCCCTATCTTGAGGACTTCTATCTCGATATGAAGCGCTGGAGCTTCAATCTGCAAATCTATTTTCTGTCACACCGCTTTCGCAGTCATAAACAGATGACCGAATGTAATATCGCGACTGTTCAGGATCGCACAATCTACGAAGATGTCGAAATCTTCGCCCGCAATCTCTACGAAATGGGCAATATGAGTCAACGCGACTGGGATAATTACCGCGCCCTGTTTGAAATCATGACCTCCTACCTGAAAAAACCAGACCTGATTATTTATCTGCGCGCCAGCGTCGATACACTCCTGACGCGCATCAAGAAACGCTCGCGTGGATTCGAACGCGACATTTCTCCCGAATATATTTATATGCTAAATCTATCCTACGATCGCTGGATCAAAGAAGATCAGAGCCGCAATAAAGTCCTGGTGATCGAAACCGATCAGTTCGACGTCTTCCGCGATCAGGACAAACTGGAACGGGTTTTAAACCAGATCAGAGATATATGTCCCTGACTCCGTTTAGCATGTTTGGTTTCTCGCACATAATCACGGTGGTGATTATTGTGATAATCACCATATTCGCTCTGCACAAACTGCAAACCTATGATACCGCGCGTCTCAGGAAATATTTCAATCCGTTTCTCGCGATCCTGCTATTTTCCCAGTTGACCATGTGGCGCATTATTTTTATTTTTCAAAACGATTTCACAATCGGTTACGACCTGCCGCTCCATCTATGCGGTCTAAGTGAAATATTACTGATTTATTACCTTCTGCGTCCCGGTCAGAAACTTTTCGACGTGCTTTATTACTGGATTATGTCGGGTTCGACCCTGGCGGTGATTATTCCTGAACTGCAGTGGGATTTCCCCTCTGCGCGTTATTTCGCGTTGTTCATTCCCCACAGTCTGATGGTGTTTGTGATTCTGTACTGCCTGACCGTGTTAAAGATTCGACCCAGCCATAACAGTTACTGGACAGGGTTTAAAGCGCTCGGGCTAGTGGCCTTCTGTCTGGCGCCGGTGAATTTATTACTAAAAGCTAATTTCCTCTATCTCTGCGATATTCCGCCCGTTCCGTTCGGACCGATAAAACTCCTGCCGGAATGGCCGTGGTACCTGATAGTATTGGCGCTGTTTTTTCTACTGCTGTACCGAATCATTTATCAGCCGTTTTATCAGTCGGCAACTGAGACGGCGCTCGATCAAAAAGAAATATCATCTAATTAAGCGTCTCTTTAAACCACCATCCGGTTCAAATATTCAACCGCGTCCTGAGGATTGTGGGAATAGAAATCGGCGCCGATTTGAGCGCGGAAATCTTCCGTGACGGGCGCTCCACCGATCATAATCTTGAGTTCGGGGTAAGATTCCCGGATGGCGGAAACGCTTTTTTGCATATTCGGCAAAGTGGTCGTCAACAAGGCGCTCAGCCCGACGAAGCAATCGTGATGCTGCTCGATGCCGCTTAGAAATTTCTGGGTTGATACATCGACGCCCAGGTCGATCACTTCAAAACCCCCGCCGCGGATAATCATCGAAACCAGATTTTTGCCAATATCATGCAGGTCACCGGCCACGGTGCCAATCAGGAATTTGCCCTTACGCTTAACCGAACCGGATTCCAGATAGGGTTGCAGATGTTTCAAAACGGTGTTCATGGCCTGCGCGGCAACCAGCAGGTGCGGCACGAAAACCAGATTCTGGCTGAATTGCTTGCCGATGTGTTCCATGCCGAGCATACAGGCCTGCAGTAAGGTGTCCGGTGGGATTCCCTCTTTCAAAGCTTGCGCCGCGATTTCATCCGCGCCGTCCTGATCTTTCATATCCGGTGGGAAAGGATGACTCCGCGAAATTTTTCCCTTTTCAACACAGATGGCGAGTTTTTCAATGAGTTCCTGCATAATTCAACTCCTCAGTTTAATTGCGCAAACCGGCTTCTTTAACGATTGTCGGCATGATACTTTCCCACAAAAACGGCATAATATGAACCCCGCGAATACCTTTTAGATTTTTAACGGTCTGGATAATTTCGACGGCGATTTTAACGCCTTCGGCTTGCGGATCAGTGGCCTTTTCCATTCTCTGAATGTATTCATCATTGATTTTCACACCGGGGACATCCGCGCGCATGCGCAGTAAAGTGTTGACCGATTTGACCGGCATGACGCCCGCCAGGATAGCGACTTTCTCATGCAACCCCATTTCGACTACCTTTTCCATCCAGTTTCTGAAAAGCTCCGGATCGAAAACCGGCTGAGTTTGGATAAAATGGGCTCCGGCGCGGATTTTTTTACAAAGCCGGATCAGGCGCATTTCAAAAGGCACCGCGAACGGATTAGCCGCCGCGCCGATCAGAAATTCCGGC
>Ga0265293_10013166_pt1 | contig 10793 bp, 3 predicted proteins | sample Munlanlewell138R_FD_192505 | JGI IMG/M metagenome (GOLD analysis project Ga0265293, IMG submission 192505) | Leachate microbial communities from a municipal landfill in Southern Ontario, Canada - Leachate well 138R | ecosystem: Engineered > Solid waste > Landfill > Unclassified | place: Canada... | reverse complement strand
TCCAATAATCTAATTAATAATAATTCTCTTTACACTTCAAGAACAATTAACTGGAGTTTTAAGAATGGTAATTTTACTATTAGAATTGATACCCTAAAAGGAGTCTATGCTGATTTTTCTCAAATTGACTTAACCTATTCTTCTCAAAAAGATTTTAATACCATATACGAAACTAAGGGAAGGTTTTATATTGCTGATCAGATATTCGAGGGAAAAGGAGGGAAGATAGATTGGACAAGAGCAGAGCTGCCTAAGGATATGGTTTATGCAGAACTTTCCGATTATATTGTATCATTAAAAAGAGCAGCTATAAGTGCTGATAGTGTAAAATTCACCAATAAGGAATACTTTCAATACAAACTAATTGGAAGATTAGAAGATGTATGTTCGGATAAGGTAGGGGAGGCAAATTTCCCAAAGTTTACTTCATATAAAAGAGAAGAGATTATAAAGAATGTTTTCCCTAATGTAGATTATGTAGGAGGTTTTACTCAACAAGGAGGAAAATTTCTTGGAACAGGAGATGCAGTTGAGCCAGCTTCTCTTGTATTTAAAAAAGATGATAAAGTGTTTTGTAGGGCAAAGGCAATTGTCCATCCTTTCTCAAGAGATGGTATAACAACTAAGGATTGTCAGATAACCTTCTATATAAATAGTGATTCAATTTATCATCCAGGTATATTGATGAAGTATAATAAAAGCTCTCAAGAAATAGCTTGTATAGATAATAGAGAGGGAATTTCTGCAAGCCCTTGGGTCGATTCTTACCACTCAATAGATATTTACACCGAAGCTGTATATACTAATATAAATTCTAAAGAATTTGAGTTTGGCTCAATTAAAAGTCCTACTAATGCAGTCTCCTTTGCATCCTTTGAATCTAATAATTATTACACACTTGCAAAATGGGAAAAGCTACAAGGAATAAATGATATAAACCCTTTATATAGAATAAAAGCATTTACAGATAGATTCAATAAACAAAATATTCCAGTTAGAGAATTTTCGAGATTCTTAAATGTAGATGAGGCTCAAGCTGAAGTATTATTAATGAATTTAGCTATAAACGGGTTTATATCTTATGAAGCATATAGAAAAATGGCATTTGTTAAGCCTAAACTCTATGATTATATTTTAGCTAATAATAAAAAAAAGGATTATGATAATATTCGTTTAGTATCTTCAGTTAAAGGAGGAGTTAATGCTGTATTAGATATAGAAACAATGGATTTAAAGCTAAATGGGATAGAACGTTTTGCTTTGAGTGAAAAGCATTTTGTAAATATAGCTCCTATTAATGGAGAAATCTTAATGAAAAAGAATAGAAGTTTTGCTTTTGACGGACGGTTATTAGCTGGAAGAGTAAATTTAGGAGGAAGAGATTGCTTCTTTGATTATGAGAATTTCAAACTAACCCTTCCAGCTATTGATTCACTTGCTTTCTATGTGCCACTTTATGAAGATACAACAAAGTTAGTTAATGTTCAAACCCCAATACATAATCTAAATGTTGAGATATTAATCGATGCTCCAAATAATAAGAGTAGTATAAAAGATATTCCTGGCTATCCTGTATTATCTTCTTTAAAAGATTCATACGTTTATTATGATAATCCAAAAATACAAAATGGAGTTTATTCCAGAGAGAAATTCTATTATCAGGTTAAGCCTTTTAAACTTACTTCATTAATGAGCTTTAAGACCGATAGTATTGAATTTGCTGGATCATTAAAATCAGCTGGGATTTTCCCCGATATAAATGTACCATTAAAGGTGATGAGAGATTATTCTCTTGGATTTATTACAAATACTCCAAAAAGTGGATTTGATGCATATGGAGGAAAGGGGAAATTTTATAATAGAGTGGATTTAAGTTTGCAAGGTTTGCTTGGAGCTGGTAGTTTAGATTATATTGCTTCAAATTCTCAAAGCAAACTTTATGTGTTTATGCCAGACTCAATGAATGCGGTAACTGATAGGTTTATTACAAAATCAACTATTATTGGTTCAGGAGAATTTCCCGATGTGAATAATACAAAGACAATGCAAAGATGGTATCCATATCAAGACTATATGATCGTTGATCAATTGGCTGAAGAATTTGCAATGTATAAGACTGAAGCAACTCATAAAGGTTATCTGAGAGTTAGCCCTTATGGTTTAAGAGGAAATGGAATAAACAAAGCAAACGAAATGATAGTTGAAAGCAAGAATTTCAATTATAAGCAAGAATACTTTATTGCCGATACATCTAATTTTACTTTGAAAACATTGAATAATCAGGAAATTGCATTTAAAGCAAACGAGGTAAAGAGTAATGTAAACTTTAAAAACAGAAAGGGAGACTTTACATCATTGGATGGAGTGAAGTTATGTGATTTAACCTATATGCAGTATAATTGTTATGTAGATAAATACACATGGGATTTCGATACAAAAGAATTAGCATTTCTTGATTCTCAAAGTTTAAAGGATGGAGGAATGGGAGCTAAACCAATAAAGGAATTAGTTGACTTAGAACAACCTGGGGTAAAACTAACTTCAACCAATCCATTGCAAAAGAATCTTAGCTTCAATTCAATTCAACCATTATTGAGTTTAAAAGACAATAAGCTTACAGCTAATCAAGTATTTGTTATCAAATCGGCAGATGCAGGAATTAAACCAGAGAATAATAGGGTGGTGATAAGACCGGGGGCACAAATGGATACAATAGAAAAGGCAGATATATTATTTGATATAGAGACTAAAAATCATTTAGTTTATAATTCAAGAGTTTCTGTTTTTTCTTCTGAGTTCTATTCTGCTAATGGATATATCGACTATGTGGATGAAAACAAGAAGAAACATTCTATATTCTTAAATAAGATATTCCCTGAACAAAAAATTACTAAGGCAAGCGGTGTGATTGAAAAAGATTACCCATTAGCACTTAGCTCCCATTTCAATTATTATGGGAATATAAATATAGCTCCTAAGGATACTAATTATTTCTTTGATGGTTATGTAAATCTTACACATAATTGCGAAACAGAATTAGCTTGGATGAAATTCCAATCTCAAATTAATCCATTAGGTATATATATCCCAATTGCTAAGGCTCCTATTTCGGATGATGGACAAAGGGTAACTTCATCAATACTTTATAATGAAAAGAATCTCGAGCCAAAAACAGCTTTTTTAACCAAAGATAATGAAGCAAATGCCTTTATTACTATTGATGGTTTCCTAACATACAACAAGAACTATAACCAATATGTTATTGCATCTATGGATAAGCATGAGGATATGAAGAATTCACTAATGCCTTTTATATCCTTCGATAAGGGTACTTGTCAAACAACTGCTAAGGGAAATATTAATATTGGAATGAGCAATCAAGGAGTATTGATAACCGATAATTATGGAGAAATTAAAGCAAATAACTCTGACCAAACTGCTACAATGTCAATGAGCTTCGGTATTAAATTTCCTTTTTCTGAAAAAGCATTAGATTTTATGGGAGTTGAGATATATGAAGATTTAAATCTTGGAGCAATTGAATTAGAAAACTCAAGATATCAAGAATACCTATTAAGTAAATCTCCAGAAAAAGGACAAGAACTATATGAAGACTTGCTAACAACAGGGGAGTGGAAGACTATTCCAAAAGAATTGGATTATACTCTTTTCTTTACTAATGTTAATTTCCAATGGGACCCAGTTTTCCGCTCATACGTTTCATACGGAGATGTGGAGATAGCAATAATAGGGAAATACCAAGTAAATAAGAAAATCAGAGCTAAGATAGAATTGATTAAAACTTCAATCTCTCATGAATTTAGAATCTATATTGAGCAAAATCTTAATTCATGGTATTTTTTTACTTATAATGGCTCGGCTATGAGTGCTATTAGCTCTAATGAGATTTTCAACGATTATATTAAAGAAGTTCCTAATAAGGATAGAGAATTTAAAGGAAGCGATAATAAGATATTTACTTATAGGCTTGCAACCCCTAATGAGAAAAGAAATTTTATTACCAAGCTTCAAAAGATTGATTTAGAGAATAACGAATAGCTAAATAATTTAAACTTATAAGACTATGATGATGACTTTTATTGATTACTCTCTCTTAGTAATAGGAGGAATATTGGCCTATATAGTAGGCTCAATCCCTTCTTCAGTTTGGGTGGGTAGAAGATTTTATGGAATTGATGTTAGAGAGAAAGGGAGTAAGAATGCTGGTGCAACAAATACCATTAGGGTTCTTGGACTATTGCCAGGAATATTTGTACTTTTTGTAGATACACTTAAAGGATGGTTTGCTGTTTACCTTGCTAATTTCTTTGGACGTTTCTATACTGATATTTGGGGAATGATAACAGGAGCCGAATACTTAACTTATTTCAAATTAGTATTAGGTGTGTTAGCCGTAATTGGGCATGCTCTTCCTATTTTTGCAGGCTTCAAAGGTGGTAAAGGAGTTGCTACAATGTTAGGTGTAATTATTGGAATCTTCAATCCATTACTACCATTAATTTTAGGGGTATTCCTTTTCACTTTTATGACTTCAAAATACATATCTCTTTCTTCAATCCTTGCCGCAATATCTTTTCCAATTTTTTATATTACTTGCGGACACTGGCTTAATTATCAAACTTACCCAATATTAATTGGTTTCACTATCTTTGTATCCTTATTTATCCTCTATACTCACAGAAAGAATATTATAAGGTTGAAGAAAAATGAGGAACCAAAATTTACTTTTAAAAAGACAATTGATGAATAAACAAACAAATAATTAAATATTAAAATGAAAAAAACACTATTTACTATGCTATCTGTAATAACATTATTATCAGGTTGCACCAAGGGAGATTTAAAAGATAATCCTCTTGTTAAGGAATGGGATACCCCTTTTGGTACACCTCCTTTCGAGTTAATCGAATCGAAACATTATCTTCCTGCTTTTGAAGAAGGAATTAAACAACATTCAAAAGAGATTGAGGATATTATCAATAATAAGGAAGAGGCTAATTTTGAAAATACAATAGCAGCATTTGACTTTAGTGGACAGCTATTAGCAAAGGTTTCAGGAGTATTCTTCAATATGACAGCTGCAAAAACAGATGCAGATATACAAGCTATCGAAGAAAAAGTAGGACCAATGATGTCATCACATAACGATGAGGTTCTTATGAATAATAAACTATTCGAGAGAGTAAAGAAGGTTTATGACAATAAAGACAAAGAAAATCTTAATCAAGAACAAAAGGCATTATTAGAGAAAACGTATAAGAAATTTGTTCGCTCTGGAGCCTTATTAGATAATGAAAAACAATCAAAACTAAAGGAAGTAAACAAAGAGATTACTGCTTTAGAATCTAAGTTTGTATCTAATTTGCTTAAAGAAACCAAATCTTATGAATTAGTTGTTGATAAGGAAGAAGACCTAAAAGGTTTGCCAGAATGGTTGATAGCCTCTGCTAAGGAAACAGCTAAGAATAATAAAAAAGACGGTAAATGGATATTTACTCTTGATAATCCTTCAGTTTTCCCTTTTATTACATACGCTGAAAATAGAGATTTGAGAAAAGAAATCTTCAATGCAAGAATAAATAGAGGAAATAATGGAAATGAAAACGATAATAAGGAAATTATAACTAAGATAGTTAATCTAAGAGCTACTAAAGCTGAGCTTTTAGGATATAAAACCTTTGCTGATTATGTACTTGAGGAAAGAATGAATAAAACTCCAGGTGAGGTTTATAAGTTACTCGAAGGACTATTGGCTTATTCTATTCCAGCAGCACAAAAGGATGCTAAAGAATTGCAAGCATTATTAGAAAAAGATCATAAGGGAGAAACTCTTGAGGCTTGGGATTGGTTCTATTATTCAGAAAAGCTAAAACAAAAGAAGTTTAATTTCAATGAAGAAGAAACAAGACCTTATTTTGAGATAAATAATGTACGTCAAGGATGTTTCGATGTATTGACAAAACTTTTCGGAGTAACATTTACACAAAGAGATGATATAGCAGTTTACGAAAAAGACGTAACAGTATTTGAATGTAAGAACGAAAAAGGAGAGCATTTAGGAATTATGTATTGGGACCCATTCACAAGAGCCTCAAAGGTTGGTGGTGCTTGGTGTAATTCTTATCGAGAACAATATGTATATAACGATAAAAAAGTAACCCCAATCATTACCGTATGCTTCAATTACGCAAAATCACCTTCTGGTAGAACAACCCTAACAGCAGAAGAAGCCTCAACAGTATTCCATGAAATGGGACATGCAATCCATTGTCTATTATCAGACTGTCAATATGTTTCTACCTCTGGCACTTCAGTTCCAAGAGATTTTGTAGAATTACCTTCTCAAATACTTGAACATTGGTGTTCTAAACCAGAGGTATTGAAAATGTATGCTAAGAACGAAAAGGGAGAAGTAATTCCTGAAGCATTGATTAAGAAAATAGAAAGCGTAGGAGCTTTCAATGCTGGTTTCTCTATGAGTGAGCGTTTTGCAGCTGCTTATTTGGATATGGAATATCACGTAATAGGTTCAAAAGATGAGATAAAAGATGTCCTTGCATTTGAAAAGAAGGCTATGGACAAGATAGGACTTATCTCTCAAATCCCACCAAGATATCGTTCTACCTATTTCTCACATGTGTTTGGAGGAGGATATGCAGTTGGATATTACTCTTATGTATGGAGCGAAGTATTAGATGCAGATGCTTTCCAAGCCTTTGAAGAAACAGGCAATATATTCGACAAAGCAACAGCAGACCGTTTTAAGAATGAAATACTTTCAAAAGGTTCTACAAGAGATGCAATGGATATGTACAAAAGCTTTAGAGGGAAAGCCCCAAGCATAGATGCAGTTCTAAAGAATAACGGAATGAAAAACTAAGACTTAATTGCAAAATATTGACTATTTAAAAAACAGATCTAAGAGGCAGAAGACTATCTCTTAGATCTGTTTTATTGAATAAATTAATAATAATTGATTGAGAATTATACTTAAGACAATCATAATATTAGAGTAGCCAATTTAGCAATAAGCATTACACAAAAATAGTTGGATGTTAGATAGAAATAAAAACTTGATATGAAGATAAAATATATAGTTTTATTTGTACTTATTTTAGGGATAAGTCTTAGTACAAAGGCACATGATTTTTTATCAGTTAATGATAATGGAGATACTATTTATTATAATATTACATCTTCTACGAGTCCTTTAACTGTATCAGTAACTTTTAATAATAGTGCTGGTTATTCTAATGGTTATACTGGGGATATTTCAATTCCTGATTCAGTATTTTATAATAATACATATTATAAAGTTACGATGATTGACATAAATGCTTTCTTATATTGTACACAGCTTGCTTCTGTAAATATCCCATTATCAGTTACTATTATTAATAATAATGCTTTTACTGGTTGCACTGGATTAACTTCAGTAGTAATACCAGAAAATATTATTAGTACTGGTTTCCAGGTGTTTAAGGATTGTACTTCATTGCATACTGTATTTTTTAATGCAATTAATTGTAATTTCATGGGATATATAGGTAATTATGCAGCTTTTTTAGGATGTAATAATTTACAGACAATTATAATCGGAGATAGTGTTACAAAGATTCCAAACTCAATTTTCGTAGGTTGTAATGCAATAACATCAATTTCTATCCCTGAATCAGTCGTATCAATAGGTAATTTTGCATTTAGCAACTGCACAGGGTTGACATCTATCAATATTCCTTCATCTGTAAATTCAATTGGAGAAGGTGTGTTTTCTGGATGCTCTGCATTACAATCTATTACGATGTCTCCAAATATAATAAAAATTTCTAGTAATACGTTTAGTGGTTGCACTTCACTGAGGTCAATTGAAATCCCAACTAATCTAACATATTTAAGCGATGATGTATTTTTAAACTGTATCAACTTAGACACAATTTATTATAATGCTATTAATTGTATAATAAATGGAAATACATTTTCTAATAATGTATCTATTAGTGCCTTTATAATAGGTGATAGTGTTCAAAGAATTCCTGACCATGCTTTACAGAATTGTATTGATATAGAAAATATTGTAATTCCTCCATCAGTTATTGCAATTGGAAATAATACATTTCAGGGTTGTATAGGATTAACTTCTGTCTATATTCCGTCTTCTATTGTATCAATTGGAAATTATGCATTTCAAGGTTGTACAGGACTAACATCTTTTAGAATTCCTTCATCTATTACTTCAATAGGAAATTCAGCATTCAAAGATTGCACCTTATTAGATACCGTTTATTTTAATGCTATTAATTGTACAAATATGGGTACTTCTACTTCTACTGTATTTTCTGGATGTAATAATTTAAAAACAATTATTATTGGTGATAGCGTAACTCGAATACCAAATAATGCCTTTAATAACTGTTATCAATTAAAATCTATTTCATTTAATAACATAATATCAATTTTAGGTAATAGTGCATTTTATAAATGTAAAAGTTTAGACTCAATAATTATTCCTTCATCAGTCAAAAACATTGGCACTTCTTGCTTCGCATTTTGTGATAGCTTAAAATATATTAGTTTGCCAAACTCTCTGAAATCATTATTAGAATATACTTTTCAAGGATGTTTATCATTAAAATCTATTCACCTGCCAACATCATTAACCTATTTAAATTATTCATTATTTAGTGACTGTATATTATTAGATTCAGTAATATTGCCTCCTAATTTAAGTTACATAGGAAGTTTAATCTTTGAAAATTGCACAAATTTAACTCATGTAGTATTTCCTAATAATATGATGAATATCCCATCTGGTATGTTTAAAGGTTGCTCAAACTTACAAACAATTAATATACCCTCTTCTGTAATTAGTATTAGTGATTTTGCATTTATGAACTGCACCTCTTTAACTTCAATAAATTTACCAAATTCTCTTTCATCAATTAGCGCTAATTTGTTTAAAAATTGCACTGCTCTCTCGTCGATCACCTTCCCAAATTCATTATCAAGAATATTTGGGAATGCATTTGATAGTTGTATTTCATTATCCAAAATTATTATCCCTAGTTCAGTAAATAATATATTTGGTTTTGCTTTTAAAAATTGTTATAACCTTGATACTATTATAATGAATAATCCAAATCCTCCATTAATTGCCTTTACAACTTTCTCAAATGTACCTAATAATGTTTTTATATCATTACCATGTAATTCATATCTAAATTATAAAAATGCAAATTATTGGAGTAGTTTTACGAACTTTAAAGAATTTGATAATTGTCTTTATTCAATAAATGTATTATCTTCCGATCTAACATCTGGAATTGTTACTGGTTCTGGAATTTATACTTTTGATACAATTACAATTACAGCAATTCCACTTCAAAATTGTTCATTTCTAAAATGGCAAGATGGAGATACAAATTCGATAAGAACAGTTATCGTTACAAAAGACAGCAATTTTACAGCAATATTTAAGCGAGTTGTTTATAATAATATTTACGATACCATATGTCAAGGTCAAACCTATCCTTTCTTTGGAAATAATCTAACTACAGAAGGATTCTATTCTCATTCAATTGTAGCATCTCAAACAAAAGATAGTATAATAAACCTTCACTTAAAAGTAAATCCAAGTTATTCATGGGATATTTTCGACACCATTTGTCAAGGACAAACCTATAATCAACATGGATTCAATACTAATATTTCTGGACTAAATACACTAAACCTCCAAACAATAAGTGGTTGTGATAGTATTATTAATCTTTTTTTAACCATCAACCCTGCGTATAGTGATACAATATATGCGATAATCTGTCAAGGGGAAATATATTCTGAAAATGGTTTTAATGCTGATAGCACTGGTTTATATACATTAACTCTTCAATCAATTAATGGTTGTGATAGTACTATTTATTTAAACCTTATTGTAAATGAAATCACTAAACCAAATAATCTCACAATAAAAAATATCACAAACTTTATTGAACTTAGTTGGCAAGGAGAGGGGGAAAATTATATTATTTATAGAAATAACGATTCATTGGCAATGACAGCAACAAGAATATTTCAGGATAGTAATGTTGTGGATGGGGTTAATTATTGTTATACAATCAAAGCAATAAATGATAATTGTGAAAGTGATGTTTCAAATCAAATATGTAAAACATTTTCAGATATAGAATTAATTATATATTATGATTATAATTTATTACTTTATCCTAACCCAGCAATAGATAAAACAACATTAAAGATAGATGGATTAGAAAATGATGTAGAAGTGCATGTATATGATTTTACTGGTAGAATAATAAACACATATATTATGGGTCCAACAAAAAGTAAATTAGAAATAGATCTTAAGAACTATATAAAAGGGATTTATAATATTAAGATAATAAATTCAACTATCAACATTACTAAAAAACTAATTGTATATTAATTATTATGCTAATATAATTGTTGAAGGATTATCTTTATTGGAGTAAATCCCAAGATAGAACAAGATAAAAAATAGATACTGCGATAAAATAAATACTTTCTGTATATATTTTTTAATATGTATGTGAGTATTTTTTATGTAGTGTTTTTGGTGATTGAGTTTATCTATTTATAAATACATATTCAGAGAATAGCGAAATAGAATCAAATTCCAGCGAAATAGAATCAAATTACAGAAAACTAACTCTTGATTCTAAAAAAATGTAATTTGATTCTATTTTCGTAAAATCAAAAGCTATTTTTCTTAACACAAAGGTTAATTAAGGATAGGT
>Ga0265293_10013165_pt1 | contig 10795 bp, 6 predicted proteins | sample Munlanlewell138R_FD_192505 | JGI IMG/M metagenome (GOLD analysis project Ga0265293, IMG submission 192505) | Leachate microbial communities from a municipal landfill in Southern Ontario, Canada - Leachate well 138R | ecosystem: Engineered > Solid waste > Landfill > Unclassified | place: Canada... | reverse complement strand
GCGGTACTGGTTGTTGACGCCGATCAGCAGTGAAACCAGATCCCACCGGCCCAGCGGTTCGGCCGCATCCATCGCGGCGGCCAGTTCGTCGGTGGTCCAGCCGGTGGTGGCGATGATGCGCGGCGGCGCCAGCGCGATGCCTTCGGCGCGCAATGCGGCCGCCAGTTGCAGCGGCCAGCGCCCGGATTCGGGCACGCCCTCACCGATGCTGTAGCTGTCACCCAGCGCCAGATAGCGCCGCTGCGGCTCAGGCATGGGCCGCATGGCGGGCAATGGCCGGCTGCCGCGACCAGCGTTCCAGCGCGGTTTCGATATGCCCGAAGACCTCGCGGATCTGCTCAGGCTGCGGCAGCAGCGTGACGCGGAAGTGGTTGCGGTAACGCACGTTGAAGCTGGAGCCGGGCACGATCAGCACGCCCTCGTGGGTCAGCAGATCAAGCGCGAAATGGTGGTCGTCGAAATCCGGCAGATCGCCGGTGTCGATGCCGGGGAAGGCGTACAGCGCGCCCTGCGGCGCCACCAAAGACAGGCACTGGCTGGCATCGCAGGCCTCGATCACGGCGCGACGCGCTTCGTACAGCCGGCCGCCGGGCGAGGTCAGTTCGCTGATCGTGTCCGGCCCGGTCAATGCCGCCAGTGCAGCCCACTGGCCGGGCACGTTCGCACACAGGCGCAGCGCACCCAGCAGGTCCAGCGCGTGGTGAAAATCGCCGCCCCGGATAGGATCGCCGGAAAGCACCGCCCAGCCAACGCGGTAGCCGCAGGCGCGGTGCACCTTGGACAGCCCGCAGAAGGTCAGGCACGGGACATCGCCGGCCAGTGGCGCCAGCGGCACGTACTGGGCGCCGTCGTAGGTGATTTCGTCGTAGATCTCATCGACCAGCAGCAGCAGGCGATGGCGTTCGGCGATTTCGACCAGCTGTTGCAGGGTCTGCTGCGAATACATCGCGCCGGTCGGGTTGTTCGGGTTGATCAGCACCAGCGCACGGGTGCGCGGCGTGATCAGCGCTTCGATCTGCTCCGGGTCCGGCTGGAAGTCGTTTTCCGGCTTGCAGTCGTAATACACCGGCACGCCGTCGTTGAGGATCGTGGCGGCGCTCCAGAGCGGATAGTCCGGGCTGGGAAGCAGCACTTCGTCGCCCGGATTCAGCAGTGCGCGCAAGGCCATGTCGATCAGCTCGGACACACCGTTGCCCATGAACACATGCGCCGGCGTGACGCCACGCGCACCACGCGCCACATGCCGGGCCGCGATCACCTCGCGCAGCGGCAGCAGGCCCTGCTGGTGGCAGTACGGATCGCTTTCGCCGATGTGTTCGGCGATGGCCTGCTGCAGGTGTTCGGGCGCGCGGAAGCCGAAGGCGCCCGGATTGCCGATGTGCAGCTTGACCAGCTTGCGCCCCTGCGCCTCCATGTCGCGCGCTCGCCGCGCCAGCTCGCCACGGATCTCGTAGCGGACCTGGGACAGACGCTGGCGGGTGGCGATGGTGCGGGAAACGGACATGGTGGGGACCGGGATGAGGGAAGGCTGGATCGGAGTCTGGCGCCAGATTATCGGAATATCCGGCCGTGGTTCGGGCAATTTGCGGGCAATGGCAGCGCCTCGCGCAGCGCTTTCGGCAGCTGGCGCAAGGCTATCCGTGCGCACGATAGGCCGCCGCTTGCCGCAGTGCAACAAGACCATGGCCGCAGCGGCCCGGTTACCCTGTGCGGCCCCCAGCCCTGCAGCGGAGATCGGCATGAGCGTTTCAATCACCCCCGAGGATGTCGTTGGTTTCTGGCGCGAGGCCGGTGCGGAAAAATGGTTCAGCCGCGATGCCGGCTTCGATGACCTTTTCCGCGAGCGGTTCCTTGCGGCCCATATGGCCGCCGCGCGGCGCGAACTTGACCACTGGATGGACAGCGCCGAGGGCGCATTGGCGCTGATGGTGCTGCTCGACCAGTTCCCGCGCAACGCCTTCCGCGGCACCGCGCACATGTTCGCCACCGATGCGCTGGCGCTGGCCTTTGCGCAGCAGGCGCTGGACGCGGGCTTCGACCGGGAAACGCCGGAAGCGCTGCGCCTGTTCCTCTACCTGCCGTTCGAGCACAGCGAAGTGCTGGCCGACCAGCGCCGCGCAGTGGAGCTGTGCGAACCGCTGGGCGCGCCATTTGACGAATACGCGCGCATCCATCTGGAGGTGATCGAACGTTTCGGCCGCTTCCCGCACCGCAATGCCGCGTTCGGCCGCGACACCACCGCCGAGGAACAGGCCTTCCTCGAGGGCGGCGGATTTTCCGGCTGAAGCAACGCTTTCAAGTAACAAGTAGCCCGGGTAAGGCGCAGCCGCACCCGGGGTCGGGTTCATCAGGAAAGCCACACCCGGGTGCGCTTCGCTTACCCGGGCTACACGCTCCATCCAGCGATGTCAGTGCGCTGCCGAGGGTTTGGGCAGCAGCGGCCGGCGCCGCACCTGGCGGGTGTCTTCGGACGCGGACAGTTCCTCGAACAGCAGATCCGGCACCAGATAGCTGGACGGCTGATCAGCCACCCCGCGCTGCGAGAACAGGCCGATGCGCGCAACCTCCAGCCCGGCCTGGCGCACCACCAATGCCGGCGTATCACCGAGCGCCACCAGACCGCGGAACTCGCGGCTGCCGACATCGGCCAGCAACAGGCCGCGCGCCGGCTCGCGCCGTCCATCAGGCCAGACCCGGTTGATCCGCACCGGACGCGGCAACGCCTGTTCGGCCCCGGTCAGATAGACCGTGAAGCTGGTCTGGTTGAGGCGGCGCTCGATCATGTCATCGGCGAAGCGCTCCACTTCCAGCGCGAAGGGCTGGTCGGCTTCGGCCAGCAAGGCCGCGATCTCGGCCTGCATGCCGGCCTCGTCCACGCCGTCGCTGGCATGCAGGATCAGCGTGGATACGCTAGCGAAACTGCCGCGCAGATTGCCGGGCGAAACATCGCGGGCCACCGCCGGACTGCGGCTGGACAACAGCGTCTTCAAACGCCCGTTTTCGACCAGAGTCTTGCGCTGGGTGGCCACGCCCTGGCTGTCGAACCGGGCCGCTGAAATTATCGGCTGGCCCTGCCAGTCGCGCAGGCCCGGATCATCGACCAGATCCACGCCGGCCGGCAGCACCCGCGCACCCAGGCGCCGGGCGAAACCGGCGGTCTGTTCCACCAGTTGGTCGACGAAGCTCTGCATCGGCGGATCGGCCGCGTAGTGGCGCGGTAACGGTGCCAGGCGGTTGGCGAAACGATCGGCCAGCAACTGGCCGGCGGCCTCGCCACGGAACAGCACCGGCCCGGTGAATTCGTCCAGCGGCTCGACATGGCGCAGCGCGGTCAGGCGTTCGCCCAGTTCGCGCGCCTGCGCCTGCAGGCCGGCCGCATCCGGCAGGCCGGCGACCTGGTGGGCGTGGAAACGGCGGTAATCCAGCAGCGGCTCGCCATCCACGGCGCGCGTGGCCGCCGCCATGCCCAGCGTGGCCTTCGGCTGGCGCCGCCAGGTGCTCGTACCTTCGCTGTTGACGTACCAGACCTGGGTTTCACCGGCATCCAGCCAGACCATCGACTGCTCCAGTTCCGGCTGCGCCGCCAGCACCGTGGCGGCGGCGCGCAGGCGCTGCGCGGCCTCGTCCGGATCCAGCAGGGCTTCGCCCTGGTCCTCGTGCTGCACCAGGGCCGGCACCGGCAGCAGGTCGGGCAGATCCTCACCGGCTTCGCGGGCGCTGGCGGCGGCCTGGCGCGCGGCCAGATCCTCCAGCGCACGTTTGTAGGCGGCATCGGTGGCGATCCAGATGCGGCGGCGCAGGGCGTCGTAATTGTCTTCCAGCGGCAGTGCGGCGCTGCCGTCCTGTGCCAGCCCGTTGCCGCGCGTGGAAACGCCCATCCGCACCACGCGCGAGGAATCGGCCTGCGGCGAGCCCACCCGCACTTCCACATTGAGTTTGCGCTGATGGTTCTGGCGGATATTGCCCAGCGCATCGCCGCGCGCCTCCATTCCCAGCGATCGGGTCTGCGCGACCTCGTAGGCGATGAAATACGGCGCGGCCTGATCGCCGAGGCGCAGTTGCGCCATGGCGCGTGCCATTTCGTCGTTCAGGGCGCGCATCAGCACATCGTCCTGCGGGGTGTTTGCCGATTGAGCGACGGCCAACGGTGCGATCAGCGCCAGGGATGCGGCCAGCGCCACGCGGGCAAGCATCGACATCATGTTCATGCGCCTGTCTCCGGTGCCGGCAGCAGCGGCGGGCGGTCCTGCGATCTGGGTTTGCGCTGCACTTCGACCCGCCGCAGCAGGATCGAAGGTGCCACCGTGGACGTTGGCACCGGGCCGGATTCGGCGCCGCACCAGCCGTGGAAGATCTGCGCGTCGTCGGCGGCCGCTTCCACTTCGGCGAACAGCGTCAGCGGCGTGCCGATCAGGTCCACGCCGCGCACCAGTTCCTCGCGCCCGTCCGGATAGACGCGGTAGACCATTTCCGGGTTGACCTTGAAGCTGCTGATGTCGGCGCGCCCGACCACGGTGTAGCCGCCGGCATCAATGCTGCGGATCAACAAGCCCCAGGGCTTGCCCTGCGCCTGCACCTGTTCCAGCAGACGCTGTTTGAGTTCTTCACGGCTGAGCGCGCCGTCCTGGCTGACCAGCAGATTCGACTGGCGCGCCACCGGCGGGTAACCGGCTGCGGCACGGCCGTGGCCGTTGGACTGCGGGAAACCCTCGATCGGCCGGCGCGACAGCAGGAACCCGCGCAGGATGCCGTCATCGATCACATCCACCGCCTGCGCCGCGATACCCTCGGCATCGACCGCGTAACCGCCATGCAACGCCTGCCCTTCGAACTGCGCCCGGGTGGGGTCAAAACTCACCCGGAAGCCGGACGGCAACACGCGCTCGCCGAGCTTGTTCTTGAAGGTCTGCTGGTCTTCCTCGCGCCGCAGCCGGTCGCCTTCCACCCGGTGCCCGAGCACTTCGTGGAAGAACACGCCGGCGGCCTCGCCTTCGATGATCGCCGGGCCTTCGTAGGCGGTCGCCAATGGCGCCTCGCGCAGCGCGAACAGCTCGTCCAGCAGCCCGTCAACGGCCGCATCCAGCGCCGCCGCATCCGGCAATTCGCCCGGATCACGCACCAGGAAACGGCGCGAGCGCGCCAGTTCCATACCGTCCTCGGCCTTGACGATCGCAGACACATCGAGCCGGTAGACCGGCGCGGCGGTACGCACCTGGCCGCCATCGCTGGTGACCAGCCGCATCACCGTGTCTTCGGCACTGAGTGAAACCCTGGAACCGAGTACGCGCGGGTCCGCACCCAGGCGGGCGCTGGCGGTCTTCAGACGCGAGCTCCACAACATGCGGTCCAGCGTCAACGGCTGCACGGCTTCCAGCACACGGGTCGGCGTATCGCGGCTGAAGCTGTCCGAGTCGTCCTCCTCATCCACCTTCACCGCGACATTGGCGCGCACCTTGGCGATCTCCTCCACCGCCTGCCAATAGGCCGCGTCGGTGGCCTTCCAGATCTGGTCGCGCAGCAGCGCTTGGTCCTGGCTCAACGCCAGATGCGTGCTGTTGGCACCGGTCAGGAAGCCGAAATTGAAACCGTCGGTGCGGATTGGATGGGTGCTGTCGCGTCGATGGTCGCCGGTGCGCAATTCCACGTTCAGCGTGCGCGACAGGCCATCGCCGACATCGCGCAGGCTGCCGGATTCGGCGACCAGCCGCAGGTGGCGATTGTCGAACAGGCGATAGGCCAGGAAATAGGCCGGCTCGGCCGCGGAAAAATAGGCGCCGCGCGAGCGTTCCAGCTCCGCGCCCATGGCTTCAAGCACCGGATCGACGGCGTCAGCCCCGATGCTGCGCGCACCCAGCGCGTCGTAATCCACCTGCACCTCGGCCAGCGGCACACCGCTGCCGGGCGCGGACGAAACGGCGACGGGCGTGGCGCTGGATGCGGCGCCATCGCCCTGGCTTTCAGCGCCGCCGCAGGCCGCCAGCAACAGGCACAGGCCCAGCGGATAGCACATCGACAACCGGCCGCGCCGTGGCACGAAAACTCGTTGCAGCATTGAGACATCCCCATGGGTGAGTGCTGATCTCTGAGCGCGAAGGCGGCGCGTTGGTTCCCGGCAACATGCCGGCCTCCCGCATCACGACTGGTCCGCTCACTCGGCTACTGGAATCCCTTGTTCCTTCTGTGAAAGGAACAAGGGTCCGGACAGCACATGATGGATGAATCCGAAAAAACGTGTTGCAGCCGAGGCTTCAGACGGGATCCCGGGTGCGCTGCGCTTGCCCGGGCTACGTGCCGGGGTGAAGGGGATTTTCACGATAGCGTCGAGCAAAAGCACTCGCGCCTGCGGCGCTCGCCCCCTCTCCCTGACCCTCTCCCCCCGCCAGCGGGGGAGAGGGAACAACATTTACAACTTCTTACCCCCACATGCGACGTAGGGAGGACAGCATTTACAGCGCCTTGCCCCCGAATGCGACGGAGGGGAACAACATTTACAGCGCCTTGGCGGCCTCCACCACACGCTCCACCGTGATGCCGAAGTGCTGGTACAGCGCATCGGCCGGGGCCGAGGCGCCGAAGCTGTCGATGCCGATGACCGCGCCTTCCAGCCCGACGTACTTGCGCCAGTAGTCGGTGACGCCGGCCTCCACCGCCACGCGCTTGCGGCACCAGGACGGCAGCACGCCTTCGCGCCATTCCAGCGGCTGGGCATCGAACACGTTGGTATTGGGCATCGACACCACGCGCGCCTTGATGCCCTGCGCATCGAGCCGGCGCGCGGCCTCCATCGCCAGTTCCACTTCCGAACCGGTGGCGATCAGGATCAGGTCGAAGCGCGCTTCAGGCGGATCCAGCAGCACGTAGCCGCCGCGCGCGATGTCGGCCACCTGCTCCGGCGTGCGCTGTTGATGGGCGAGATTCTGGCGGCTGAAGACCAGCACGCTGGGGCCGTCATTGCGCTGGATCGCGGCCTTCCATGCAACCGCGCTTTCGACCGCATCGGCCGGGCGCCAGACCGAGTTGTTCGGGATGTAGCGCAGGCTGGCCAGATGCTCGACCGGCTGGTGCGTCGGGCCGTCCTCGCCCAGACCGATGGAGTCGTGGGTGAAGACGTGGATCGCACGCGCCGGGATCAGCGCGCTCATACGCAGCGCGTTGCGCGAGTAGTCGGAGAACACCAGGAAAGTGGCGTCATACGGCACGAAGCCGCCATGCAGCGCCAGGCCGTTGGCGATCGCGCTCATGCCGAATTCGCGCACGCCGTAATAGACGTAATTGGCATCCGGATCATCGCCGGCCACGCTCTTGCTGCCCGACCACAGGGTCAGGTTGGAGCCAGCCAGATCGGCCGAGCCGCCGATCAGTTCCGGCAGCAGCGGTGCGAAGGCCTCGATCGCCATCTGCGATGCCTTGCGCGAGGCCACGACCGGGCCTTCGGCCTGCAAGCGCGCGATGTAGGCATCGGCCTGCGCGGCGAATTCTTCCGGCAGATCCCCGGCCATTCGGCGCGAGAACTCGGCCGCCAGTTCCGGATACGCGGCTGCATAGGTCTGGAACGCCGCATTCCACGCCGCTTCGCGGGCCTGGCCGGTGGCGCGCGCGTCCCAGCCTTCACGGATCACGGATGGAATCTCGAACGGGCCGTGCGGCCAGTCCAGCGCCTGGCGCGTGGCGGCCAGTTCGTCCTTGCCCAGCGGCGCGCCGTGCGAGGATTCCTTGCCAGCCTTGTTGGGCGAACCGAAACCGATGGTGGTCTTGCAGCAGATCAGCGTCGGGCGCTGGCTTTCGGCTTGCGCGGTGCGGATCGCCTGAGAGATTTCATCCGGATCGTGGCCGTTGACGTTGCGGATCACCTGCCAGCCGTAGGCCTCGAAACGCTGCGGCGTGTTGTCGGTGAACCAGCCGCGCACATCACCGTCGATGGAGATGTCGTTGTCGTCGTACAGCGCGATCAGCTTGCCCAGGCCCAGGGTGCCGGCCAGCGAGCAGGCTTCGTGCGAAATGCCTTCCATCAGGCAGCCATCGCCGAGGAACACCCAGGTATGGTGATCGACGATGCTGTGGCCTTCGCGGTTGAAGCGCTGTGCCAACAGCTTTTCCGCCAGCGCGAAACCGACCGCGTTCGCCAGACCCTGACCGAGCGGGCCGGTGGTGGTTTCCACGCCCTCGATTTCATGCGCCTCGGGGTGGCCGGCGGTCTTGCTGCCGAGCTGGCGGAAGCGCTTGAGTTCGTCCAGCGGAAGGTCGTAGCCGGTCAGGTGCAGCAGCGCGTACAGCAGCATCGAACCGTGGCCGTTGGACAGCACGAAGCGGTCGCGGTTGAGCCATTTCGGATTGGCCGGGCTGTGACTGAGGAAATCGCGCCACAGCACCTCGGCGATATCGGCCATGCCCATCGGCATGCCGGGGTGGCCGCTGTTGGCGGCCTGGACCGCATCAGCGGCAAGAAAACGGATGGCGTTGGCGAGATCGCGGCGGCTGGGCGTCGTCATGGGGCAGTCATCGCAGGAAGTGGAGGGAAGGCGCGGCCGCGCGAGAAACGCAGCCGGAACCGCCATTGTCCCATCCACAGCCGGGTCTGTCTTGCCGCAAAGGCGCGGGCGCCTATTCCCGAGGCTGGCGTGGCGCCAGCCCGTAGCGTCGTTGCAGGCGGTCGGCCAGCGCGGCGCGGCTCAGTTCGCCCACATGGGTATCGAGCAGCCGGCCTTGCGCATCGAAGAACAGCGTGGTCGGCAGCACCCGGGCGCCGCTGGCCTGCATCGTGCGCGACGCCGGATCCAGCAGCACATCGCGCAACTCCAGTCCGCTGCGGGCCAGGAAATCATCGACCAGATGGCGCTCGTCACCCTGATTGACCAGCAGGAACGCGACCTCCGGCCAGTGCTGCTGGGCATGCGCCAGCACCGGCATTTCGCGGCGGCACGGCGGGCACCACGTGGCCCACAGATTCACCACGATCGGCCGGCCGAGATAGGCGTCAAGGCGTTGTGGTTCGCCGGCGAGTGTTTCCAGCTCCAGATCCGGCAGCGGCGGCACCGACTGGCGCAAGGCCGTACCCAGATGCAGCACCAGCGCCCAGGCCAGCAGGCCGGCGGCAAGCCCGCCCAGCGCCGGCAGCCGCAATCCGGCCCGCGCCTTGCGGCTGCGCCACCACAGCACCAGCACGGCCACCGGCAGGCCGGCCCACCACGCGAAGCCGCCATCACCCAGCGCCAGCATCGACAGCGGTGCGGCGCGGTATTCAGGCCACCATTGCAGGATGTAACCCAGCCGCGCCGCGACCAAACCAACGATCACCGCATCCAACAGCAGGCCACTGGCGGCGGAAGGTTCTTCCAGCTTGCGCCGGCGGGCCAGCGCACCGGCCACGATCCATGCCAGCAACACCGCTGCGGCGGCCAGCGACACACGCAGGGAAAATGGGCCAAGACTCATCATCCGGCGAGGCTGCGCCTCATCGCCTGTTATTCCAGCTCATTGCTGCGCGGGAAAGCCCCATCGCGGGCACGCCCGCTGCCGCGCTTTTTCGTGCCACCTTATGCCGGTTCATTGCTGCCCTGACCTGTCAGCGGATCGGTATGAGCCGTCTCATCCGGCACATCGTCCGATTCGCCGTGCGCCACCAGCGCCGCGATGCCCAGATCGCCGGTGACGTTGATCGTGGTGCGGCACATGTCGAGAAAATGGTTGACGCCCAGCACCAGACCGATGCCTTCCGGCGGCACTCCGACCATCGCGCAGATCAGCGCCACCACCGGCAGCGAGCCGGACGGCACACCCGCGGTGCCGATGCCGCCCAGGATGCAGACCAGCATCACCATGAACTGCTGGCCCCAGGTCAGATCCACGCCGAAGAACTGCGCCAGGAAGATCACCGTCACGCCCTCGAACAGCGCGGTGCCATTCTGGTTGGCGGTGGCGCCGACGGTCAGCACGAAGCGCGAGACCTTCTTCGGCAACTTCAGATCGCGGTCGGCGACCTTCAGCGCAGTCGGCAGCGTGGCATTGCTGGACGCGGTGGAGAACGCCATCAGCATGGCCTCCTGCACCGCCTTGAAGAACGCCAGCGGCGACCAGCCGGCAAACAGTTTCAGCGCGGCCGAATACACCACCAGCATGTGCAGCGCCAGCGCCGCCACCACCACCAGCACATAGGCGCCGAGGCGGATCAGCAGATCCCAGCCGAACAGCACCGCCAGGTTGAACATGAAGCAGAACACCGCATAGGGCGCGAGCCGGATCACCAGCCCGATCAGGGTCATGGAAATCTCGAACAGGCCTTCGATGCCGCGCTTGAGCACCTCGGTCTGCGGCGTGCGGGTCAGCACCAGTCCCACGCCGAACATCAGCGCGAAAAACATCAGCGCGATGATGTTGGCATTGTTTGACGCGGCCCCGATGACGTTCTGCGGCACGATCGACAGCAGCATCTGCATGCCGGTGGCACTGGTCTGGCTGTCGCGCACGATGGCGCTGGCGCGTTCGGCGCCCTCTTCCAGCAACTGCTGCGCCAGCACCGGATCGACCCCGGCCCCGGGCTTGAACAGGTTGACCAGCACCAGCCCCAGCAACACCGCGATGCCCGACAGCACGATGGTCCAGGCCAGCGTGCGCCAGCCGATACGCCCGAGCGAGGCGACATCGCCCATTTCCGACACGCCCACCACCAGCGCCGAGAACAGCAGCGGCACGATCAGCATGAAGATCAGGCTCAGGAACAACTGCGAGAACGGCTGCGTGGCATAGCGCGTCAGCGCCTGCACCCAACCGGTATCGCCGCCGATGGCGTAGTGGACGA
>Ga0265293_10013163_pt1 | contig 10797 bp, 11 predicted proteins | sample Munlanlewell138R_FD_192505 | JGI IMG/M metagenome (GOLD analysis project Ga0265293, IMG submission 192505) | Leachate microbial communities from a municipal landfill in Southern Ontario, Canada - Leachate well 138R | ecosystem: Engineered > Solid waste > Landfill > Unclassified | place: Canada... | reverse complement strand
TCAACATCACCTTGGTCGGTCCCGCTGGCCAGGTAGAGCTTCACCCCTCGATCATGCAGATAGTGCAGAAACTCAATCGAGCCCTTTATCACCAGATCCTCAACACCGAGCCTCCCCGCCTCAAATTCTCTGATACGGGCCGTGACCATCTTCATGAGGTCAGTGTTGTAGATGGCCTTGTATTCGACGGGAGTCAGGATCTGTGCTCTCTCCACATACCCGAAGGAGGCGATCATCTCCGTCAATTGGTGCATCTGCTCGATGGTCTGGATACCGGTAGTGGCGCTGATGAAGTCAAGACTAGCAACACGGATTCGTTCAATCTCAGGAACCGAGAGATCGCCGTACCGCTTTCCGGCGATGGCGGCGATCATCATGCGCTCCATCACCGTCTCCCACCCCTGGCGGAGCGTCGAGATGGTCCCATCATGATCGAAGATCGCCAAAGCCGGGAAATCAAAGCCATCAAGTGAATCCACTAGCTCAATCGGCGTGTTCTCATGATACACCGCCTGACGCACATCGAGGGCACGCTCAGGGTTGTAGCGATACTCGGCGGCCCTTGAGAGCGCGACCACCTCCTCTTCGGTGGGATTGCCGCACCCATAGAGGACGCGCAGCGACACCCCGGCTGCAAGGTTGCCTACCGTAGCCGCTTCGACCAGCGTCGCCCCACGGGCGAGGGAGACCACCATGCCGGCGAGGAAGGCATCACCGGCTCCCACCGTATCGATGCGGCCGGTGAGGTGGATGCCATCAAGACGTACCACCTCCTTCCCATCGGCAACGAGCGCGCCATTTTCGCCCAGGGTCATGACCACAGGCATTCCAAAGTGATCAAAGAGCGAAGAGGCAAGTTCAACAACAGGACCGGTAGCGCCTAAAAGCCTACGCCCCTCCTCTTCGTTGATCTTGTGGATCGTGTGGGCATAGACATCGTTGAGCCTGCGGCAATCGGCGAGCCACACAACCGAGGGGGTGCGGGCGATCAAATCATTGAGCCGATCCTGGAAGACGCCGCTGTGCAATCCCTTGGGAACCTGCTCGTTGATGATGACCACATCGTACGTCTCAAGGCGCGATGCAAGAACCGTGAAGAGAGCATCAAGACTCTCTGCCGAAGGCTCATTGAAGTTGCCGCTGTCGTAGCGGGGATGTTCTGTATATCCCTCATAGACTTTGTGATAGACGTGGGTGGCCCACCCTGTCTTCTGCTGCACCACGTTGTCATGGCCGATACCGTATCGATCAAACAACTCAACGAGCACCGAGGCAAAGAGGTCGTCCCCTACGATGCCGTAGAGGTCGACCTGCTCTGCACCCAATGTCTTGCAGTTCAACGCGACGTTGCACGCACCGCCGAGAGAGGCGGTGGTGCCGGCAACCGAATAGGTCTGCAGCCCCGTCTCGACCGAGACCTCCGCTCCTTCGGTGGTCACCCGATAGGCAAGGTCGAGACAGAGGTCTCCGATGACGGCAATGCTGATGGGTGAAGACGAGTGCAAGTAGGTGATCGGGTCCATGCATCCTCCAATGTAACCGCTTACATTTGGTATGGTAGACCACCAATTCCCCCTTGTCAATGAAAAGATAGCTTCGTTGACAGAGGATAAGCCCATCATTTATGGTGAGGGGCATGAAGGTGAAGACCATCGATGACATCGCTCGTGAAGCCGGAGTATCGAAGGCGACGGTCAGTCGGGTGCTCTCGCACCCCGAACTGGTCCGTCCCCGGACCCAAGAGCGGGTGAGGCGGATCATCGACAAGTACTCCTACTCTCCCAACCACCTCGCCCAGGGTCTGGCGGGAACAGCGACGAAGACCATCGGGGTGGTCATCGACGAGCTCTCAAACTTCTTCTTCATCGAGGTCGCCGAGGGAATCGACCGCGTCCTCTCTACCCACCGGTACTCGATGCTGCTCTGCTCCTCCAAGTGGATCGAGGAGGAGGAGACGCGCCTCGTCCAGTCCCTTATCGCCTCCCGGGTCGATGGAGTGCTGCTCGCCTCCATCAAACCCCGGTCGAAGTCGATGGAGCTGCTCTCCCGGGCAAACATCCCGTTCGTGGTCATCAACTGCATCCCTCTCGACCCCGCCGTCTCCTTTGTCTGCTGTGACAACAAACAAGGCGGCCGTCTGGCCGCCCTGCACATCAATGATCACAAACGAGAACAGACCATCGTCATCACCGGCTTTGAGCACCAGACGATCGAACATCGCCTCGAGGGGTTCTTGGACACCATCGAGGAGAAAGAACAGCTCATCCACTATACCTTGGTGGAGACTCAACAGGATGGGTATGACCTCGTCCCCACCCTCATCCAAGAACGCCAGATCGAAGAGAAGACCACCTTTCTCTTCGTAACCAACGACAACGTGGCCATCGGCATCATCAACGCACTGACAAAGCACCGGATCCCGATTCCGGGGCAAGTGGCGGTCATCGGGTACGACAACATCCGCGTCTCCGCGATCTCCCGGGTTCCGCTGACCACCATCAGCCAGGCGAGCACCGAGAGCGGGGAGATCGCCGCAACGAACCTGCTCACCCTCATCACCGACAACGAGACCACCCATACCCTCATCGAGCCATTTCTGGTGCAGCGAGAGAGTGGATGAGGGCAAGGAGATACACCAATTGTACCGAGATGATGCATACGTCCGACAAGGCCATGAACAAAAAGAACAGCGTATGACGGTACCTGAAGAATCACTGATGGCTCATATCGAAAGAAGCAGCACACCGGAAGATATCATACACGCCGCGCGGCATTTGAATCAGACGTACAGCCCATTTGCAACAGACGCGGTCTTATGGAAAGAAGTGAAGACCGCCTTCAGTCCTCAGCAAGAACAGCTATTCAATGGATATAGCGAAAAACTCATTGCGAATAAGTTCATCAACCTGCTCCTCCTCAAATACTATCCGTGTGAACGGACCATCAAGTATGCCCTGATAGAACGATTGAACAAAAAACTCGACACTGTCCTGTTTGAAATGCCGGTTCTGACGAGTAGAATTGACGTAGGGAGAATAAACGGCAATTCATTTGCCTATGAAATCAAAACAGAGTTCGATTCACTACGGAGAATTGAAAAACAAATATCCGACTATTCTCGAGTATATGAATATATCATCGTAATCGTTGCGCCTCTCTTTTATGAAGAAGTATCGAAGCTATTGCCCGATCACTGCGGGATATGGACCTATTCTCATACCAGAAGTACCGGCAGCACAACGTTTACCAGAAAGCGTCCGGAACAAAGAAGCCCATATCTGTGCCCCCACTCACAGTTGCAGTGCCTCTCTCAACACTCCTTGCACACGATTCTGAAGAACAAGAATATCAAGGACAGCAGTATCCCGGCAACAAAAGAGGAGCGGATTGCGTTGATCATGGACGTATATGCACCGAGGACAATCAACACGAAGTTCAAGGCGATGGTCAAGGAAATGTATGCCTCGAACTGGAAATTTATCCATGACAACTACCATGCAATCTTACCCATTGATATTCAAGCGATATTTGGGAGCACCATAGACCCCGACTTGTTGTACCTTAAACAATAAACGCCCTGGTGCTATCCTAACTTCTCATCAAGAGAATAAATATAGTGTCCCATCGTGATCCCCTTCCACAAACCTTGGCTCTTTCCCGATGACTCGCCATGTACAATCTCTTGGATTTTCCTACATCCGGGACAGGTGTTGTGATGGTTCTCATCAAACTCATCCCAATATGATGATTTGATGATCGAAGGAGCAATGTGGTTTTGAAATTCGTCCAATGATTGTCCTCTCCCCCGAAACCCTACGAAGTAATTATGAGCATACGAATAGTAGATACCTGCCGGACTGATGGAGCCACCACTGGTCGGCAAAGCATTCGTGATGCTTGCATAATCAGAGAATCCATCAAATTGGTACGGTGACGATGAATACAATCCCAAGAGACTATTGTCGATTTCTTGAATCGGTTCGTTATCGGTTATATTCTTGTTCAACAACGTGGTGGGACGATGGGAATTCACAATAATAGTCTTTACCGCTTGCTGTTGCTTAGCAGCAATGAGCACTGAATATACATTCTTGAAAACCGGATTCGTATGATTGTTGTCGTCAATATCCAAGAAGAAGTAATCGCCATCATTGAGCCCACAGGATGCAAAATCTTTCATCCCGCTGGTTTGTGCCGGCGTGAGGCGCAGAGCAACCCTTTCAAAATCAGGACGTAACGCAGCTATTTCTGCAGTGATCCTTTCGTAGGGAACGACATCCTTTCTCCTGAATGATACAACAGGGATTATACCGTTGATTCCTTTACACAATTTGCATTGTTCAGCGACAAAAGAGCGTTGTCGGTTAACTTTGACAACAAATTCTTGTACGGACTTACTGGTCGATGCCGTAATGTCTAGTTTCGGAAAATCCAGAAAGAATGAACTCTCGTTGTTGGAGAATATTTCTTTCAATTCATCAATATACGTTTTCTTCGTATTGCTTCTGGATTTTTCTTGGATAATCTCAAACAAAGGAATTGTACTCTCTCTCAGCCCCTGCTCTACGAGGTTTTTTATCACAGACATCTCAATCGTTCTGTTTTTCAAGATAGGAACATACATCCACAAACTCCTTCATTATCTCGCCTCCGTCATGAGCCAATCGAGATGACTTGTGATCCCATCCAACCCAGGATAAATCGTCGCCTGGTTCCATCCGTACAGACTCAGTATCCGTTTGAATTCTTTCTTGAACTCCTTCTTAATCACGATCGTATCAACTGTATAATACGCCATGGTGCCATTTGTCGCTACCATAGTATCTTCCGGAAATGAAGTCTCGGCTAAGGGCGTACTGGGGTTGTTGTGTACAGTAAACACCCCTCGTTGGGCGGTGATTCTTTGTGTGATGTGGGGAGGATTGTATAGGAAAATCTCCTCTATCCCCAAGGGGTCAGGATTATCACTCAGGTCAATGATTGCATTGAATTGGGTGCTATCACATGCGTAGACAGCGCAGTCCTCAGCGTCATTGCAGTCTTCGACCGCAAAGTACGCTGCAACCAAAGGATTCTGCGTCCAATCGAGAAATCTTGTGGGTAACCCATGATGCTGGGCAATGGCCCACCACTCCCATTGAGATTGAGGTACGGTATGCAGGAAGGGCATCGCATCAATCTGAAATGCTTGCAACAGCCTTTGTTCTTCTGCAACCGTCATGGCCTGGGCATAGCGAGCTCTTCCCGCTTTTGGGACCAATGTATACGACATGCGTGATACCCCTCGAAATATCATTTGCAATCCGTACTTTGTCACAGCTTCATGAAATTCGGGAAACGTTGCAACTTCAATGATCGCCATCTCAGCTATGATACCTCCGAGCTTTTTCTAGGTCAGTGGACAGGCAGCCAAAGAATACTCCCACACACGACAACACCCACAATTCCTTCCCCCGTAGAACCATCACAGCCCTCCACCCCACATCAAGCAGTATCAGGCTGTTGGGCCGCATATATGGTCAGGAGCAACTCACTATCATCGATGAGGCGGTACTCCGGCATCCTCCCGGAGAGCTTCCGGCTCTCGGTGAGGATGATGGAAACCCCCTCCCCTCTTCGGTCCATGATGCAGGTACGATCTCCCCGGTAGTCGGGTATGGAAAGAGGACATCGAGCCAACAAGCTGGTGACCAATGCATTGCGGCACGCTTGGCGCAGTGGCATCGACTCAATGGTCATGGTGCCGGGAATCGAGCCGGGCGAGAACAGTTCGAGGCGATCACTGAACATATGGAGCCGTATCTTCGATAGTGAGATGGAGTAGTCACGGTGAGCCACCGCATTCACGATGGCCTCGAACACTGCCTGCAGTGAATACTGGGGGATCTCCTGTCGCATAGGTGCTTTTACTGCGAACCGCTGCATGTTCTTGGTGACGAAGTGGTAGGCGTCCATGATCTGTCGATCAAGTGGGCCGTAGATGTCGGCGCTGTCGCTCTGGTATGCAGCGTTGCGCTCAGTGCCACGATATGCGACCGCCTGGATATAGGCATTGTCGATGATCAGATGCGGCTCCTCCGTCGCCATGAGAGCCCCGGCCACACTCGGGCAGATATTGCCATCCTCATCGGTGGTAAGCAGCTTGCTTCTGAGCAAGAACTCCTCATCATCGGCCGGGGAGAGCGGGGTGCGAAATTTCTCCCAGAGAGCTTTGACCACCTTCAAGCGATGCAGGCTGTTGACCGCCTGCTCATCGAAACGAATTATTCGAGCCTGGCTGCGCTGTTGTGTCAGCCATAAGAGGACTTCCGGAGCCATCTCCCGCTTCGCGCTCCCGATTCGATACAAGAAGCCGCCGGGACTTTTATGGACCATGAGGCTTTTGGGGACATCGACGCGAATAAGGTATCGCTCTTCTTTTCCTACGGTGATAGAGACATTGCGAATCCGGCAGAAGAGCGGCGGGACGATGAGGTCGTTGCAGATGCCTTGCAGCCACCTTTCAACGATACGCAATTTCTCAAGAGGAATGCCCACGATATCTTTGGTTTTGTCATCAACTCCCAAAACCACCACGCCATTTGCCGTATTGGCCAGAGCGGCAAGCTCGTCGGCCAAGTCGCTTCGCTCTGGTTCGTTGACCGTATCCCCCACAAACTGCACATCCCTCAAGGCAAGTGCAGAATCTTCACCAAGCCTGATTTGTCGCAAGAGCTCACCTGCTGTATCGAACATGCCCATCCTCCGTCGTCACGTATCCACTGTTCCCCTCAGACATCTAGGTCAGGTAGGCCGGTATGCTGATCGATTCAGGATCTCTTCGCGTAACGCCGGCTCTGTGGTTGGCTGAAGCGGCGAGCCGTCGTCTATCCTCCCGGTAGCGATCAACCTCGAGAGCGACAAACGCATCAAGCTCACTCTCCGTCAGGTCCCCTCTCGCCAACAACTGCAGAAGGCTCTCTCCTTCGCTGTTGATGATTCTCAGGATCCTCTTGCAGGGATGCGGTACCTCACTTGCCTCCACCTTGTCACAGAGTACTGAGAGCACATCCATTGCGCGATAATGCACCGCCATGTTCCCCTCCGGCTCCTTACCTGCCATATATGCACAGACTACCGCTACGGTGGTGCCGAGAAGATAGGCAAGATCTGTTACACTTATGGCCAACACCTTGCAAACGGTGAGGATCCTCTCCTGCATCGCTGTCATACCATCGCTCCCCCACTGTCGCCACCGCAAAGCGGGTGGCGACACAACAGACGGTATTCTACAGACAAATACCCCTCTCTTCACGACTGCACCCGCTTGGCCGCCGAGCGAATCATGCGCTTCATCTGATAATGCCGTTCTATGGCAATGAAGGTGGAGATATCACTCTTCCTCAGCGATCCATCCGTGAGTACATCAATTACCGTCCGTCCGGAGAAGTCCCGTCGTTTGAGCAGGGAGGGACAGGGCAGGGGGAGGCCGCTGTCGCCGACGGCCTGTACGAGGGAGTCGATGAGTCGGATCTTGGCTGAGATCGCCTCCTCGTTCACGCTCGGCTCCTTCCCGTCGAGGAAGGAGTAAAGGGTGGGCCTGCTCACCGCCAGGATCTCGCTCAACGCCGTGATGCTGATACCCAACACCTCCCGCGCCCTCACCAGTGAGGCGCCGGCGGGGATGCGGTGCAGCATCAAGACCTCCCGGATGCGCTCGCTCAGCAAGATGCGCGAGTAGCAGCGGATCTCACACGCATACTGCAGGGCGCGGTCATCCATCAACGGGTAGTACGCACTGCCATCACTCACGACCGTTGCCATAGCGCTGCTCCCTCCTTGCTCAACGCCTCCAAGAGGAGCGCATCACACCCCTTTGCCAACGCCATGAGCACCGCCGACAGGGAGGACACCTCTTCGGTGATCAGGACATGCTCGATATCCATGACGGTCACGAAGACCCCCTCTCGCTCCTCCTCCGGGACCAACAGCACGACATCGAGCGGATACACCAACCCGCGCCCGTTCTGCAGCATCTTCACCGACAGATTGCCGAAGCCGTAGGATCCCACATCGCTTACCCCCTGGCTGAAGAGCGAGTGGTACCGGAGCAGATCATCGACGAAGCCGGGAAACCGGATGCCATGGTACGAGCTCTTGAGCATCCGCAGCCAAACACCCCCCTCGATGGAAAAGAGACGCCGTATCCCCACGCGCATGACAACAGCGCCCTCAGAAAACTCTGCGCCATCACAAAAGCACAAAAAGAGCTCTTCGGCCCGCTCCTCGATCCCATCCCCCTCACCAAAACGCTGAAAGACGAAGCTCGAGGCCGTGATGATCACCATCTCCCGCTCATCATGGCTATGGAAGAGCCAGCGATGCTCTTCACTGCGATAGTGAACCAAAGCCATCCTCCGCATCCCATCCTGGATGCGGGGGATGAAGGACTCCATCAGGATGATTGGAGAGAAGTGGACGGCAACCTGGGAAAGTGTTGGAACTATCATACTGGAATATTACGTCTGGCCTTACAAAAAAGCAAGCAAAATACCGCCAGTTGAGTCAATTGTTTCAACAGGCCCGGTACGGGCCATGACGTTTGCTGCAATTACAGCCGCGCTCCAACAATTGCACCTTGTTCGCAGCCTCTGAAGGGACTCCTGTAATGGTCTGTGCTTTACCGGCAAAATCCTCCTGACCACGGATGTCCTTCTTTACCACTGCCTCGCTCTAGCTCTGGTCCAGAACTCCTGATACCATCTCGTCCGGTGCCACCAATCGAGGAGCCAGTCAAATACCATCAAGGCGCTCGTATCCTTCACGTACCCTATGATCTAGTCATCGAATACTAGGACGGGTTCAGTATACCCTTGTGGATACGGTCACAGCAGACCGCCACTTCATCGTGCAGTAGCGTGCAATTCCACGTAGTATGTGCTAAGCTTTCCTCGATCATTTTTCCTCCTGTGCTTCTGTGTTCGGATGCATTTTGGAGCGCTTCCATCACGTTGACACAGGAGGTTTTTGTCACCACAAATATTGGTCAGCGTTGTAACTGAAAAGAGAGAGGGAGAAGCCCCAAGCAGCACAAAGACCGATGGCAAGATTGCCACATTACCATACGTTAAAAACTCACATGTGTAGATTCCCTTGGGTATGGAACTCGATACAATTATTCAGCGCTCAAGTAATCAAAGTTGACGTACGTATAGGTAGTAGCCTCGCGATAGTAAAATTGATCGATATTGACGCAATGTGTGATCACGTTCCCATATGAAGGAAACATCTTTTTCATTGCCAACGCGATTCTCTCTTCAATCTCACCGCAATACTGCCTGCAATCACAAGTGAAAACAAAATACAATCCATACACCCGTTCCTTGCTTACAGTTCCATCCTCTTGATCTTCACAGGGGCCTAATTCAGCCCAAATGCCTTCCAACTCCTTTCCAATTTTCTTGGCAAGTTTTTTTAAAGGCAATTTCTGAATTAACAAATAGGTATCGTCATCAAGTGCCTGCCTAGCATATCTTGACGCAAGCCAATATCGCAATATTCTTTGTTCTTCCCCATTTGCTGTATGTGAGACGATTGACTCCCCCAACTGTTTCCTTGTTATTTGAGCCTTCTCACACGCTCGAACCTCATAACATTGCCCATTAATTTCAAAATGCAACACCCTTGAATTCTTTCCTCTGGTGTAATTCCCATCCAACACTTCTATCGGATGACAGGGCAATAGTTCAACAGGTTCATTAAGATGGGCGAGGTCACAACAGTGAGTAATTATAAGATACCGAGAGGTTCTGGAGATCTTTTCAGCCTCCGTATCTGGAATACTCTCAATAATGTCCCCTTGTCTCATCATTCACCTCTCGTCATTGAAGATGAAACGGTATGCTGATCGCTTCAGGGTCCAGGCGTTTCTTACCGCTTCGATTCTTAGCTGAAGCAGCCAGTCGTCGCTTGTTCTCGTGATGTTGCTCAACCTCAGCATCAATGAATGAATCGAGCATACTCTCACTAATGGTTTCGTCCTGCAATAAGGTCTTCAGACTTTCCCCCTCGTCATTGTGCCTACGCAAGATCCTGTTGCATGGAATCGGCAATTCGCTCTGCTCGATTTTTTCACACAGGAGCTGCAGCCTACCCATTAGGCGGTATTTAGAAGGTGCATCCTCGACCGGTTCATTTCCAGATATAAATGAATACACAGTGGGCCGGGTCACGCCAAGGATCTCGCTAAGATCCGAAACGCTGATGCTCAAGACCTTCCGCACCTGCTCAATTCTCTTACTCATCGAGATAACCTGTACAGATACGCTCTTTGGTGTATAGGGAACTGCATGAGCGTTGATGAGCATTTCAGTCATCATGTAATGATGCCAGATCAATTGTTCCATCTCCGAAAGTGGTCGAATACCACTGCGGCAGAGACATTGAGTTCGAATTGCAACAAAACCAGGTCGATATGTACTCCAGTAAGCATCCACAACACGCTGTGCACTGTTCATTTCCATTTCCTTATCGCCTTCTCGGTAATTGCTTCCAAAAACACTCGTTCACACCCATCGTGGAGTTGATCAAGCGCCTGATCGATGAGCGCTGAATCCTCCGGTTGGCAATCCAACACCATAAAATGCTCAATATCCAAAAGCGTAACCATCACGCCCTCTCGGATAACAGGCTGTTTCAAGAGGGTAATATCCGGTGGATACATCAGCCCTTGACCGTTTTGCACTGTCTTCACAACAAGATTCGCATACCGATCCTCACTCATCTCCGTTACTCCTTGGGCGTAGAGGCCGCGATATT
>Ga0265293_10013162_pt1 | contig 10797 bp, 13 predicted proteins | sample Munlanlewell138R_FD_192505 | JGI IMG/M metagenome (GOLD analysis project Ga0265293, IMG submission 192505) | Leachate microbial communities from a municipal landfill in Southern Ontario, Canada - Leachate well 138R | ecosystem: Engineered > Solid waste > Landfill > Unclassified | place: Canada... | reverse complement strand
AAAAGGCTCAAATTTTTTAATTCTTGTTTGACGTACAATTTCATCTTCTGTAGTATCTATAATACGACCGAAATAAGTTTCATTTGACATATTAAGAGTTATAATATGTGATGGATAAGAAGATGTGATATCAATATCAATAACCCAATCATGCATTCCTGCTTGAGGCTCTTTTACAAATGCCGCTTCAAAACCTTCTTGTGTGCCTCCTGCAAAATAAGGAGCACACATATCATTTCTTCTATAATGTGTTAATAGTGCACCTTCTATTAAATGAGTCATTGCACTATAAAATTTCATTGGACATTTAGTCAAAAGTGATAATGCTTGAATAAGTCTTATATATCCAAGTTTATCTTCCAACTGATCAACTCGTTCACAGTCCACTCTATTATAAATTACAAATTTATTCCAATCTTTTATATATAATTCTCGTAAATCTTGAAATTCAGAATAATCAACTTTACCCTTTTCTAATTCAAATTTAGATACAAAATCAAGTTTATATGACTCAAGTTTATTAGGACTATACCACTTATAAATATCCATATAATCAAGAATGTGAATACCTGCTATATCTATATTTAAAGATTCTTCATTTTTTTGTTTCCATACCTTAACTATTCTAATAGGAGATAAGAGTTTATATATATCTGTGTTTTCTCCAAATATATTTTTAGATCTATTAATAATATATGGTAAGTCGAAGCCCCATATATTCCATCCTGAAATAACATCTGGTTTTGTTTGATATATATAATCAAAAAACTTTCTTAATAATTCAACTTCCGATCTACAGTATATATATTCACCTTCACCATCATATGGTTTTTCACCAAATGTTATTGTATTTTTAGTTTTTGAATTAGTTAAAGATATAAGGCATATTGGGTCTTCAGCCACCATAGGATTCGGAAAACCTCTAGGTCTAATTACTTCTATATCAAGAAAATATGTGACAAGTTTAGGCACTTCTAATTTATCATCTGGAATTTTATAATATCTTTCAGCAAGATATTGAATCTCAGGTTTACATTTATTTTCAAATATATATGGGTTATCTTTACAATATTCATAATATTGTTGATATGTAGAGAACTCTACTTTTCTAACATATTTACCATCAATAGTTTTTATATCACCATCTTTATCTAAAACATAAACATAAGGCACCCAATTATATGTTGCATATTCATTTTTACCATTTATGGTTTCCCATAGATGCATTATATTTCTTTTACTTTCATAATGACAATTTTTAAACACTAAATGACTCCTTTATATCATTTATATTTAATATGATTATAAGATTTAATTTTTATTTAATATATCTTGTAAGTTTTTATTTTCTTTTTTTAAATCCATTATCTCAAGATTTTTAGCAACTATATCCGTAATCATTCTATCTATTAATTTTTGTTTAATTTTTATATTATCCTTTAATGCATTTATTAAATCAATATTTTTATCTTCAATATTTTCATCTATTTTTAAATCTTCAAACATTATCTTCCCACCTCTGATAGATATTTTTTCCTTGTTTCTTTCCAATCCATTCCTATTAAATCTTCATAATATAAAAAATTCTTATTATATCTACCATCTTTTAATAAATTTGTAACTCTTTTTTCTGCATATTTCTTTTTCCATAAATCTACTAATACTTCTAGTCTATTATCGAATGATTTTTTACCTATTTCAGTTGTTTTCTTTGATAAAAAATTATTTGAGTTTTCAAATAGTTTACAATAATACACTCCTCGTGGAGCACTATTATTGGGTACTGATATTCCTAACTTACCATAAGCAAAAGCTAACATTCTTGCTTTTGGTCGTGATAATACCTTTTCTTTATTTACAGTAAGTTTTTCAAAATCATTTGGATATTTTTCCTTTACCCATTTTCTAATTTTTTGGTATACATCATCTGATGGTTCTAATGGTATTTTACCTTCTGTTGTTCCACATTTTCTCCAATATTTTAATCCATTATATTGTGAAAACGAGCCGTATAAACTTGTTGTTGTAATTGATATCAATGGTTCTTTATATCTATTATTCCATACATCAACAACTCTATCAGAACATAAACATAATGCTGCTAATTTACCACCTAAATATGAAAATCCTAAAGGTTGCGTTGGCGCAATTGTTGATCCCATACTTGTATAATTTAACATTTTTTCTTTTGTTCTTTGCTCAAATGTCCATCCTATATGATTATCTCTAGGAAGTAAAGATATAAAATCCGATGCCATTGAAAGAACACCGAGATATGTTTTTGTTTTTTTATCCCATATAATATATCGTATAATACGACCCACATTTTGGTTCCAAGGCATAGTATGACAAAATACTCGTAAAATTGTCCAAGTAAGAGAATCGGTTTTATTTTCCACAGGTATAATACCAACTTCTAATTTTTTATAATCATCTGGATTTTTAGGTGTCCATAAAGACATACCCACTTCCCAAATTCTTTGCTTTTCTTCGGTTGACCATTCTTTGGCATTTATTTCTTGCCATTTTTTATATAAAGTAATTTCTGGTACAGTCATTTTTTGCAATACTTCAAAATTTAATCTTAATAATTTTTTTATACCCATTTATTTCTATATTCCTTGCTATTAATTATCTACCAACATCTATTAAATACATTTCTTTTACTTTTTTCCAATCTTTACCTATCATACCATCATAAAATAAAACATCATCATTCCATTTATTATTTTTTATTAGATTTTTAACTCTTTTAGATGCATATTTTGTTTTCCAAATATCTACTAAATGTTCAATAGAATTATCAAATCTTCTTTTTAAATCATCTATTCCAATTTCTTTTCTTAAAAACTCGCAAGTGTTATTAAATAAAGGACAAAAATAAATTCCTCTATTATGGTTTGTCTCAAAATACTCTTTAGTTATACCTAATTGTCTATACGCAAAAGATAAAGACCTTTGTTTATGGTCTCTTTTATAAGGTAATCCCTGTTCATTTTTAGCATGATACCATTCCCAATATTTTTTATTATGATGTATCATTAACCAATTTCTAACTCTTTTTACAGTTTCTTGTGATGGTTCAAATTTTATAGAACCTGCTGAATGACCTCTTTTTGACCAATATTTTAATCCATTATATTGTGAAAACGAGCCATATAAACTTGTTGTTGTATATGCTACAAGTTTATCACCATATCTTTTATTCCATGCTTCTTCTGTTACTTTTGAAATTGTTAATAATGCTAATAATTTGCCACCCACATAGTTAAATCCTAATGGTTGTGTAGGAACTATAGTTGATCCTATTGTAGTGTGGTTTATCATTTTTTGTGTTGTTTTTATATCTCTTGACCAGCCTATATAATTATCTCTTGGTGTTAAATCCATAAAATCACTCGAACAGCATAAAACACCTAAATATTTACCTGTTAAGGAGTCTCTAACGACAAATCTAAGATTTCTACCTATATTTGAATTGTTTAACATTGTGGAACAAAATATTCTCAATACTGTCCATATAGAAGTCATATCTTTATCTTCCATTGTCCATATGACCTCAGGTTGTAATTTTAAGTAATCTTCCGGTGATTCTGGTCTCCAAATATTATTTTTTATTATATTTAATTCTGTATATGGATTTTCCATAGTAAAAAATGGATTACTATCATGTATTGGATATTTTTTTTGTATTTCGAGATATTTTCGATATAAAGTGTATTCCTCAACACTCATATTACTTAGAAATAATAATTCATTTTTTAAATCTTCTCGTAATTTATCTGTATCCTCTTCTGGTATTACAACATTTTCTAACCATTCATTATATTCTTTCTCTAATCTATCCATTATTTTAATCCTGTTGAACCGAAACCACCTGATCCTCTTTTTGTTTTTGATATTTCATTTACTTCTATAATATCTATTTGTTCAACTTTAGATATTTTACATTGAACAAATCTTGTACCCATAGATATATGCCACATTTTATTTGTATTATTTACAGTTAGTATCATTAACTCACCACAGTAATCCGAATCTATGGTACCAGGCGCATTTGATATATAATTAGGATAATTTTTTGATATACCACTTCTTTGTCTTACCTGCATTTCATACCCCTTTGGTATTTCAAAAGATAATCCTGTTTTTATAGGATATATTTGACCAGGTAATAAAAATACATTTTCCACAACTGTAACATCAAAACATGCAGCTCCATCGGTTGCATAATATGGTAGTTGCGCATTAGGATGTAATCTTTTTATTTTCAATTCCATCACATTTCTCCAATAATATTTCTTAATTTTTCTCTTTTCATCGTATTCTACCTCTTCTTGTTTCTCTACCCCTTGGTTGTCTTACATATGGATTTCTATCATCGCCTGTTAATTGTGAATCTGCTATCCATATATCCATTTCATTTTCATCATACATTTTTAATGTCCGTGAATCATAATAACATTTCCAAATTTCACCAACACGACCACCTAATCTATTTTTAACTATTTTATTATGTAGTTCAGACTCATATATTAATGAGTCTTCATCTTGACCTATGATTCCCATAAAATCACAAGTTGCGGGTAATCCCATAGATTCTGCTATATAATTAAAATCTAATTCCTCAAAACCAACAAAAGATCCTTCTCTATTTAACTGACTGACCGACACAAAAGGTACTTCAAATTCAAAAGATAATGATCTTAATTCTTCTGCTATTGCTTTTACAGTAGAATATAATCCATTATCTTTTACCAAGGATGATTTCATTAAATTAATATAATCAACATATACAATAGATGGGTCTATTCCTCTTAATATTAATTCTCTAAGAAATATTCTAAAATCTCTAATTGTTGCAACACCGGTGGGAAATTGTTTTATTATTAATTCTCCTCTATTTTCTGTTCTTTTTATAGATCCTAATTTTCGCATTAATTCTCTTTTATTATCACCTAGATACATTCGATTTATATCTAAAAGAGAATATATAGAGTCAAATCTTTGTGCAAACATATCTTCAGACATTTCAAGTGTTAATAATACTACATTATGTCCGTTTAATACTTGTCTGGCTGCAAAATTTGCCATAGTATTAGAATTGTGTGATAAAATACCATTTGTATAATACAAGTGGTGATTTGATAAACTTAAGTCATACATTTCCTCATATTCTTCTGTTTCAATTATATTAAATATTTCATCAAATCCATCATCTATATAATTTACTTTTATTAGATCACCTATGTTTAATTTATCCGCGGTTATCTTATTATATTCAATATCTATAAAAGCATGCTTATCAGCACATTCAATTATATTACCAGAAGTAAAATATATAATATATTTTTTCAATGGTATTGTTTTTATTGCATAGTCTATATCAATAAATCCTTTATCAGTAAATACTTGATAATTTGATATTATTCTACTTTCTTTATCAATTCTTATTGTATATTTCTTTTTTAAACCCTCTAAACCAAATATAGCATCATTTTCTATTATATGTTTATTTATGGAGTCGAATCTATCAAAAAACTCTTGTATTCTTATATCTTCAATAAATTCCGTTTTTTTGTTTTTTATAGTTATTTTAGTATTTTTATTAACACATTTAAATCCATGTATTCTAGCACAAATAACAGATAAGGTAAAAGGAGGAAAACCACCATTTATTAATTCATCTAAAGATGAATAATATGTAGGCATTCTATTATTATCAGTTGCATTAAAAATCTTTGTAAGACGTTCACCCAACTGATTGAAATAATTTAAACCCAAATTTATCTTTAAATCTTTAGTTAGTGCTTTTTCAACATTTTCTCTAACTAGTTCTATATTTTGTCCTCGTTCAACTATATCAACCGAATCTAACAATGCTGTTTTTATAGCTTGGTTTTTTAAATAGTTATTCGTCTGTTGTAAAAGATAATCGTAATTTCCACTTATGTTAAAATCTATACAATCAGCCTCCTCAAAAGCTTTCTTAACATTAATATCATTATTTAATGAATTAATGATAATATCTCTTGGAGGTAATGTTTTGTATTCATCTATATATGATTTTGAAAAATTGAAAATCTTTCCAACAGACGGATTATCAAAATATCTTTGTTCAAAAACATTTGAAAGCATTACAGTATAAAGTTTATCTATCTCCATTACTTTCAATATAAGAAACTCAAGAAAATGTGGTTCTAAATTTTCCAAACCTTTTATTTACTCCTTTTCAAAATCTTTACAGTAAAGTTCTTTGACTATATGAGATTGTTTACAATTTTTCTTACATTTTAAGCATAAAGGAAAATAGTCAGACCAAATATATGATTCATATTGTTTTTCTGTTAAATCAATAGGTTTATTTAACACATATATACTCTCGCAATTTGTTTCTTTCAATAGTTTATTAGCTAAATCTCTATCTAATCCTTTCGTTCTTATGTAAGTTATTAACCCTTTGTACTCAGATATATTTTTTATATCTGATAATTTCTTTATTTCTTTATTTATAGTTAGATTAAAATCTTCTATAAATCCTTGATACCATTTATTATCTTTTTTTACCACTACTGGTAATGCTATTTTCATATACTATAACCTTCCATTAAAGATTTATCATAAATCCAAATTCTATCAAATCCAAATACACTTAAAATTTTTTGGGAAAATTTTGGATCTAATGTATAATCTATTTTTTCTCTATATTCTTTTAAACTTAAAAAGGCATCTGGTTTTGGTATTTGATTTATATTACTAAAATCTCTATTTTTAGTAAAAAACATTGAATATTGATTTATTTCTTCCACATTATTTATTATATAACATGAATAAACAAGTGTGCCTCCTGTAAAATATTTTTTTCCATTTTCTGTCCTTCTAATTATAACAAAAAGAGTTTTAGTCATTTTAATCACCTATTATTTTCTCATTTTTTATATTATACTATAAAAAATATGATATGTAAACCTTCTTCCATTATAAATAAAAAAAAGGTGTTTACATAATATAAATTTTGGAGTATAATATTAAATATGAATGAAAATGAATTAATAGAAGAATTACATGCGGAACATCCAATAGATGAAATGGTAAAATTTTCAGATTTGGATCTTCAACAAAAATTAATGGATAACCCATTTTTAATAGTAAAATATAGAGAATTATATTACAAAGAATTAGCCGAACAAGATAAATTAGAAATGCTTATGGATAAATTAATAGGAAAAAGATATAAGCATTATAGATTTGATGATGATAAAGAATGGTCTAAACCTGAAATTGAAAAGTATTGTATTCCTTCTGATGAAATAATAATAAAAATGAAAAAAATATTGAATAGACAAAAAATAAGAGTTAGATTTTTTGAAATGTGTTATAAAGCCTTTGAAAAACAACAATGGAGTATGAAATCATTTATAGATACGTTAAAAGGTGGATTTTAATGAATAAAAAATTATTAATTTTGTTCATATTATTACTTATATTTAATATATTCGATGTGTATTCAACAATGATATTATTAAATACAGGTAATTTTTTTGAAATAAATCCTCTTATGTTATATGTAATAAATAATTTTAGTTATTTAGGCGCATTAATAGTTAAGATGTCTATAATAATTTTTTTATATATTTTTATATATTTAAGTAACAAAGGGCAAGAATATTATATAAAGTTAATTGCTATACCAACTATAGCATATTTCATATTAAATATTTGGCAAATTAATCTTTTATTAATTTAAAAAACATTATTATATATTTGAGAAGATGAGATTTATAGAAAAAGAAGAATTGAGACCTAGTGGGGTATTTTTAAAATTAAAAACTCCTCTCACTATTCAAATACATACAGATGATTATGAGTATGTTCAACAAATGATGGAAAAATTTACTCGTATGGTTCCTGGTTTTCAATATATGCCGCAATATCGTTCTGGTATATGGAATGGACAAGTATGTATGATAGATAAGTTTAATAGAAGCTTTCCTTATGGAATTCTTTTTGATTATATAAGAGTCCATAAAAAAGAATTCCCAAGAAATATAATAAGAATAGATGATGAGATTAAAAATTTATTTAAAATAAACAAACCTTGTAAATATTATTATAATTTAAAATTTAAACCTAGACCATATCAAAAAGATTGTATAGAGGCATCTTTATCATATACAAAAGGTATAATAAGGTCCGCAACAGCAAGTGGTAAAAGTTTGGTTATAGCATATGTTATATGGAACCTATTAAAAAATAATATATGTGAAAAACCAATTATTATAGTTCCTTCCACATCTTTAATAAAACAATTCCATGATGATATGGTTGAATATGGAATGGACAATGAGCTGATAGGGGAAGTATATGCTAAAAAGAAAGAGTGGGAAAAAAAGATAGTAATATCAACTTGGCAATCTTTGGCCAATAAAAAAGATAAACTAAAACTATTTGATTGTGTTATAGTTGATGAAGTACATGGATCTAAAGCTAAGGTATTAAAAGATATTTTATCTAAATGTATAAATGCTAATGTAAGATTAGGATTTACTGGAACAATGCCGGCAGATGATTTAGATTGTTGGAATGTAAAAGGTTATTTAGGTCCTATAATCCGCGAATATTCTGCGGGTCAATTAGCAGATGATGGTTGGATAAGTAAATGTACGGTAAATTTTTTAAATTTGGAATATGAAACAAATAATTGGGAAGGTATATATTCCGAAGTTAAACAGCAGATTTTTGAATCACCTTTTAGGTTAGAAGTTATTAAAAAATTAACTTCTAAATTAGATCATAATGTATTACTATTGGTTGGTAAAGTTGAAGATGAAGGTGAATTATTAAAAGATAAATTAAATAATTGTGGTAAAGAAGTTGTGTTTCTTTCTGGTAGAGATGGTATCGAGGAAAGAGAAAAATGGCGTAAAGATTGTATGAAAAGAAAAGATATCGCTTTAATAGCCACATATGGAATATTTCAACAAGGTATTAATATTCCAAATTTAAAGTATATAATATTAGCATCACCGTTTAAATCAAAAATAAGAGTATTACAATCAATCGGCCGTGCATTAAGAAAACATTTAGATAAAAAAAACGGAGCCGTTATTTATGATATTCATGATCATACAAGATATTTAGAAGAATATGGTAATATAAGATTAAGATATTATGACTCGGAGAAGTTTTCTGTAAATGAAATACTTCTCCGAGAGGGTGAGGAAATTATATTAGATTCCTAATATTTTTTAATTTTATTCATAGCATCACCTGCGATTTTCCATTGTTTCGCGAGTTCTTTATCTTCTATATGTTGCCAACTAAGATAACTTTCAATAGCATAACTAATCCTTCATTTTCAATAATATCTTTTATATCATCGTTCGTCATTTTTGCTTCAGTTATATATTTTTCATGTATTTTCATTTTTCGTTCTTTTTAATAATAAATGTTATTTTACCATTTTTATCATTATAACTAAAATTTCTTGATGGTATAGAATCAACTATATCAACAAGAAATTTTGTTATTTCCACATTATTGTTAGAATATGTAAAAATTATAGATTCATTATTACCGTTTATTTCAATAACATTACCTAATATATCTAATTTAGTTTTACCTTTAGTAAAATTATGAATAATTGATATAATTTTTCTTCTTGATTTACTATCAATGGCTTCTTTAAGATATTTTTTATAAATCTTCATCATCAAAAATTCCTTCTAGTACACCCTTTAGATAATCTTCTCTTAATACATAACAATCCGCATCAGTCCACATTTCATGATCGCCTTTTGGTATAGTATTTTTAGGTGATATTATTTTAAATCCATTTTTCTTTGGATCCATAAAAGGCACAATTGCATCCCATAAAGTTTTATCATAAGGATATTTTTTACGCGTGGTTTTTTTACGTACTTTTATTCGTTCATCTTTTAAAATATTTTCTAGTTTTTTCCATGTATCAACATTTTTATTTTTAATTATGGAATAATTATATTCAAGTGTATCATAAATTAGATAATTTAAATCATTCAAATCGAAAAGCCCATAATTATCAAAATAGTTAAAAGAACTCCATATATCCGAACTAGGAGCAACGGCCAATTTAGCATTATTTACAGGAAAAACCACATATAAAGAGCCTCCAAAGCCTTCAGCATAGTCATCATCTGTTGATGTTATTATACTTTTACTTCTTTTGGGATAATCTTTCCAAGAAGGTAAATTATCTAATAAAAGTGTATAATAATTTTTCCAAGCATAAGCGGATTCTCTTGTAAAATTTGAAGGTTTTACATATCCAAAAATATCATTAGAATCAATACCTCTGTATATATATCTTTTATTTTTTCTATAGTTTATTAATATATCACTACATTTATCAATAACATCTGATGTGAATTTATTATGTGTGATTTTTTGTGTTCTACCTTCGGTTAATAAATATGTTTGGAGTTTCATTGTCTTTTTATTCCTAGTTTACTTGCTATTTCATGATCTTGAATAAAATCTTTTTTGAAATATTGTATTAAAAAGTTTTTGCCTTTTTTGTTGATGGATCCATTTTTTGAAAGATATCCCTTTTTAATAAGTGATTGTTTTGTATTATCAAATTGAATACCATATCTCATAGCCTCTTCTTTTCTAGCAAAAGATTTTAAACTTTTAGTAAGTCCTAAAGTCATGATCTCCTCTTTTGTTAAATCATTACTCATAGGGACATCTAACATAGTTTTATTAATATCATTGGGATGTGCATATATTTTGGCCGTTTTAGGATAAGTGTTAGTA
>Ga0265293_10013159_pt1 | contig 10798 bp, 13 predicted proteins | sample Munlanlewell138R_FD_192505 | JGI IMG/M metagenome (GOLD analysis project Ga0265293, IMG submission 192505) | Leachate microbial communities from a municipal landfill in Southern Ontario, Canada - Leachate well 138R | ecosystem: Engineered > Solid waste > Landfill > Unclassified | place: Canada... | reverse complement strand
GCCTTGCCGTAGGGTGCGCTTCAGCGCACCCCCTTGCCCGGAACAGCCGCGTCAGCGGCCCGGGCAGCGGCCGACCGCCCGCACGGGCGGCCGCTCCTGCAACGTTTCAACATGCACATACGTCGGGGTATCCGGCACCATAAACTGCCAGACGACAGGTGTTGCAGCGGCCCCCCGCGGTCGGCCGTTGCCCTCTGTTGTGCATCTGCGGTGGGGGGCAACCGCGCCCGCGCCCCGGCTATTCGCCCCGGACCGCCTTGGCGAGCGGCGCGAACAATTCGCCGTTCCCGGCGATGAGCGAGCCGGTTTCCAGCATGTCCGCGCCCTCCTCGATCGGGGCGACCATGCCGCCTGCCTCGCGCACCAGCAGGATGCCCGCGGCCACGTCCCAGGGGCTCAGCCCGCGTTCCCAGAAGCCGTCGAACCGCCCCGCCGCCACATAGGCCAGATCGAGCGCCGCCGCGCCCCAGCGGCGCATTCCGGCGCTGCCAGGCATCAGCCGGGCGATGTCGCGCAGGGTCTCGGGCAGGCCGGGGCGCGCGCCGAAGGGCACGCCGGTGGCAAACAGCGCCTCGTGCATGTAGCGCCGCCCCGAGACCCGCAGCCGCCGGTCGTTCATCCAGGCCCCGGCGCCCTTCTCGGCCACGAACATCTCGTCCTTCGCCGCGTCATAGACCACCGCCGCCACGATCTCGCGCTTGTGTTCGAGCGCGATCGACACCGCCCAGTGCGGCAGCCCGTGCAGGAAGTTGGTGGTGCCGTCCAGGGGATCGACGATCCAGCGCCGGGTCGGGTCCTCGCCCGGCGCGGCGCCGGTTTCCTCGCCCAGCCAGCCGTAGGTCGAGCGCCCGGCCATCAGTTCGGCGCGCACGATCCGCTCCGCCTCGCGGTCGGCGCGGGTGACGAAATCGCCCGGCCCCTTGGCCGAGACCTGAAGGTTCTCGACCTCGCGGAAATCCTTGACGAGGCTGCGCCCGGCCTTGCGCGCGGCCTTGATCATCAGGTTGAGGTTGGCGCTGCCTTGCATCGCGGGGCTCCTTGGCGGTCAGGCCGTGGCCTTACACGGGCGGGCGCGGGATGTGAAGGGCCGGAGTGGCGGGGCGAAGGCCCGCCCCTATTCCCGTTGCAGCTTGACCGGCACCGTGCGGCCGAGCCGCAGGACATGCGCCATGAACGGCAGCGCCGCGTCCTCGTCGCGGATCGCGGCGTAAAGGCGCTTGACCGGGCGGCCCTTCAGCGGCCGGGTCACGTAATCGGCGGAATATTTCACCTCGCGCAGCACCCAGTCGGGCAGCACCGACACGCCCCGGTCCGAGGCCACCAGCATCAGGATCACCGCCGTGAGCTCCACCTGCCGCACCGCGCGGGGCTCGACCTTGGCCGGGGTCAGCAGTTCGGTGAACACGTCGAGCCGGGCGCGTTCGACCGGATAGGTGATCAGGGTCTGGTCGCGGAAATCCCCGGCCGCGATCTCCTCTTTCTCCGCCAACGGGTTGGTGGCGGCGGCGATGAACACGGGCTCGTAGTCGAACAGCGGGTGGAAGGTGACGCCGGGCAGATCCTCGGGGTCCGAGGAGATCACCAGATCGACCTCTTCGCGCACCAGCGCGGGCAGCGCGCCGAAGGCGAGGCCGGGGCGGATATCGACATCGACCTCGGGCCAGGCGTGGCGGAACTGTTCCAGCACCGGGAACAGCCATTCGAAACAGGCGTGACATTCGATGGCGATATGCAGCCGCCCGGCCTTGCCGGAGCGCAGGCCCGCGAACTCCTCCTCCAGCGCCTCGATCTCGGGCAGGATGCGTTCGGCCAGTTTCAGCAGCCGCAGCCCCGCCGCCGAAAGCCGCAAGGGCTTGGAGCGGCGGGCGAACAGTTCCACCCCCGCCTGTTCCTCCAGCCCCTTGACCTGATGCGACAGCGCCGATTGCGTCATGTTCAGCATCTCGGCCGCGCGGGCCAGCCCCCCGGCCCGGTGGATCGCCCTTATCGTGCGCAGGTGGCGGAATTCGATGTGCATCTTGCGGTCGGCCTCATGTCCATCTTGAAGATTATGAATTTGTCTCAGGTTTCACGATCTGCGACAAGGGCGCAAAGGAGCCATACCATGTCCGCACCCCGCGTCTCGTTCGAATTCTTCCCGCCGCGCACGCTCGATGCGTCGTTCCGCCTGTGGGAGACGGTGCAGATGCTGGCGCCGCTGAAGCCCGGCTTCGTGTCGGTCACCTATGGCGCGGGCGGCACGACGCGGAAACTGACGCATGAGGCGGTGACGGCGATCGGCGCGCATTACGGGCTGAACGTGGCGGCGCATCTGACCTGCGTCGATGCGACCCGCGCCGAGACGCTGGAGATCGCCGAGGCTTACGCCGAAGCCGGGGTGCGCGAGATCGTGGCGCTGCGCGGCGATGCGCCGAAGGGCGAAGGCCGCTTTGCCCCCCACCCCGAGGGCTTCGCCGATTCCGTCGAGCTGATCGAGGCACTGGCCGCGACCGGCCGGTTCACCCTGCGGGTCGGCGCCTACCCCGAACCGCATCCCGAGGCCGCCGACCCGCTGTCCGACGTGCGCTGGCTCAAGCGCAAGATCGAGGCCGGGGCATCGAGCGCGATCACCCAGTTCTTCTTCGAGGCCGAGACCTTCCTGCGGTTCCGCGATGCCTGCGCCGCCGAGGGCATCACCGCACCGATCATCCCCGGCATCCTGCCGATCGAGAACTGGCAGGGCGTGCGCAACTTCGCCGCCCGCTGCGGCACGCGCATCCCCGGCTGGCTGGACGAGGCGTTCGCCACCGCGAAACGCGACGGGCGCGAGGAATTGCTGGCGGTCGCGCTCTGCACCGAGTTGTGCGACACGCTGATCGGCGAAGGGGTGGAGGATCTGCATTTCTACACCCTCAACCGCCCGCACCTGACCCGCGACATCTGCCACGCGCTGGGCGTTACCCCCGAGGTGGCACTGGAAAACGTGGCCTGAACGAGCGGAGGCGGGGAACGCCCCCCGGACGGGGTGGTGGGCAGATTGCCCACCACCGCTACACCGGAAAACATGGCCTGAAAGGCTGGGGCGGAACACCGGATACGGGTCCCCCCTTGCCCGGAATCAAGGCGCGCCAGCGCCGCCGGGCAGCGGCCGACCGCCCGCACGGGTGGCCGCTATTTCGACGTTGGCGCACGACTTGAGCGAGGAGTCGGCTGCACCATGAACTGCCAGACCACAGAGGTTGCAGCGGCCCCCCGCGGTCGGCCGCTGCCCTCTGTTGCGCAAAGTGCCGGCCGGGGCTTCAGGTCGAAATCCAGACCGATCCATCATTTTCACCTGCCCCCTGTTGACAGCGCCGGGCGGCCTGACTACCTGTCCGGGCGTTGGCACTCGTATCTGTCGAGTGCCAACATGCATTCAACCTGGAACCTAGGGAGTGTTCTCAGATGGCATTCAAACCGCTGCATGACCGTGTGCTGGTCCGCCGCGTCGAAAGCGACGAAAAGACCAAGGGCGGCCTCATCATCCCCGATACCGCCAAGGAAAAACCCGCCGAGGGCGAGATCGTCTCGGTCGGCGAGGGCGCGCGCAAGGATTCGGGCGAACTGATCGCCCCCTCGGTCAAGCCGGGCGACCGCATCCTGTTCGGCAAGTGGTCGGGCACGGAAGTCACCCTCGACGGCGAGGAACTGCTGATCATGAAGGAAAGCGACATCCTCGGGATCATCGGCTGATCCAGCCGCCGACCCGGGGTCGGGCCCGGAACAGATCCGGCCCCGCGCCTTTCCATTCACACGAAACCAGGACTGACAGGAGACAGCGATCATGGCTGCCAAGGACGTCAAATTCAACACCGATGCCCGCGACCGGATGCTCAAGGGCGTCAACATCCTCGCCGATGCGGTGAAGGTGACGCTGGGCCCCAAGGGGCGCAACGTGGTGATCGACAAGAGCTTCGGCGCACCGCGCATCACCAAGGACGGCGTGACCGTCGCCAAGGAGATCGAACTCGCCGACAAGTTCGAGAACATGGGCGCGCAGATGGTGAAGGAAGTCGCCTCGCGCACCAATGACGAGGCGGGCGACGGCACCACCACCGCCACCGTGCTGGCCCAGGCGATCATCCGCGAAGGGCTGAAGTCGGTGGCCGCGGGCCTCAACCCGATGGACCTCAAGCGCGGCATCGACCTTGCCGTGGCCAATGTGGTCGAGAACATCAAGGGCGCCGCGCGTCCGGTGAAGGACAGCGACGAAGTCGCCCAGGTCGGCACCATCTCCGCCAACGGCGAGACCACCATCGGCCGCCAGATCGCCGACGCGATGCAGAAGGTCGGCAACGAGGGTGTGATCACCGTCGAAGAGAACAAGGGGATGGAGACCGAGGTCGAAGTCGTCGAGGGGATGCAGTTCGACCGTGGCTACCTCTCGCCCTATTTCGTCACCAACCCCGACAAGATGGTGGCCGATCTCGAAGACGCGCTGATCCTGCTGCATGAGAAGAAACTCTCGTCGCTGCAACCGATGGTGCCGCTGCTGGAGCAGGTGATCCAGTCGCAGAAACCGCTGCTGATCGTCGCGGAAGACGTGGAAGGCGAGGCGCTGGCCACGCTGGTCGTCAACAAGCTGCGCGGCGGCCTGAAGATCGCCGCCGTCAAGGCGCCGGGCTTCGGTGATCGCCGCAAGGCCATGCTCCAGGACATCGCCATCCTGACCGGCGGTCAGGTGATCTCGGACGATCTGGGCATGAAGCTTGAGAACGTCGGCATGGACATGCTGGGCAGCGCCAAGAAGATCTCGATCACCAAGGACAACACCACCATCGTCGATGGCGCCGGTGACAAGGCCGAGATCGAAGCCCGCGTGGCGCAGATCCGGGCGCAGATCGAGGAAACCACCTCGGACTACGACCGCGAGAAGTTGCAGGAGCGTGTGGCGAAACTGGCGGGCGGCGTCGCGGTGATCCGCGTCGGCGGCATGACCGAAATCGAGGTCAAGGAACGCAAGGACCGCGTTGACGACGCGCTGAACGCGACCCGCGCCGCGGTGCAGGAAGGCATCGTGGTCGGCGGCGGCGTGGCGCTGGTGCAGGGCGCCAAGGCGCTGCAAGGTCTGACCGGCGCCAACAGCGATCAGGACGCCGGCATCGCCATCGTCCGCCGCGCGCTTGAGGCCCCGATGCGCCAGATCGCCGAGAACGCCGGTGTCGACGGTGCCGTCGTGGCCGGCAAGGTCCGCGAATCCGACGACGTGACCTTCGGCTTCAACGCCCAGACCGAGGAATACGGCGACATGTTCAAGTTCGGCGTGATCGACCCGGCCAAGGTCGTGCGCACCGCGCTTGAGGACGCCGCTTCGGTCGCCTCGCTGCTGATCACCACCGAAGCGATGGTGGCCGACAAGCCCGAGCCGAAAGGCGCGGCCGGCGGCGGCATGCCCGACATGGGCGGCATGGGCGGCATGGGCGGCATGATGTAAGCAGCCGTCCGCCGCTGCGGATCGAAGGGGGGCCCTCGCGGCCCCCCTTTTTTTGTGGCTGCCGGCAGTGGGAACCGCCACCGGAACGCCCTCTCCCTTGCCCGGAATCCAGGGCGCCCGGGCAGCGCCAGGCGGCCGCTGGCCCTTGTCGTGCACGGGACGGCGCGGCCTTTCCTGTGCCGCAAAACATATCCGAGCATAATAATCAGGTTTGACACCCCGAAGTTTTTTTGTCAGGAATGATCCCGAACTCCCAGCCAGCGCCGACCGCGCGAAGCCCGGACAATTGCCGTCGAACAGGAGGACAGCATGACCGCGCAGCGGCAGACCCCGAATTCCGACCCCCGCCCCCGGACGAGGGGGGGCAGGACATGAACATGATCGCGCCCCGCCCCTCGGCCGACCTTCTCGCCCCGCATCCCGCCCCCCGCCCGTCCGGCCCCGGCGTGCCGTTGCACGACGCCGAGGTACTGACCCGGGGCGGGGTCCAGGCGCAGATCGCGCTGAACGGCCAGATCTACACCCTGCGCATCACCCGCGCGGGCAAGCTGATCCTGACCAAATGACCCGACACAACGCCGCCCGGCCGCCCCGGCCGGGCCAACGACAACCGGAAGGCAAGAGACCCGAGCAATGATCGTCTGTCACTGCATGGCAATTTCCGACAACGACATCCGCGCCGCGGTGGACTGGATGCGCGCGGCCGACCCCGCAACCGTCATCACCCCGGGCAAAGTCTATCGCGCCCTCGGGCGACGGGCCGATTGCGGCGGCTGCCTGCCGCTCTTTCTGGACACCATGCGTGAATGCGATACCTTGGCGGTACCCATGAATCTGCGCAGCCTGCGCCGCGCAACAACACAGGAAAACCGAGATGAAGGGCGATTCCAAGGTTATCGACTATCTGAATGCCGCGCTGCGGAGTGAACTGACCGCCGTCAGCCAGTACTGGCTGCATTACAGGCTTCAGGAAGACTGGGGTTACGGCCGGATCGCCGCCAAATCCCGCGCCGAGAGCATCGAGGAGATGCATCACGCCGACCAGCTGATCCAGCGCATCCTGTTCCTCGAAGGCCATCCGAACCTGCAAAAGCTGGACCCGATCCGCACCGGCCAGAACCTGCGCGAATCGCTCGAAGCCGACCTCGCCGGGGAACATGACGCCCGCAACCTCTACATGGAGGCGCGCGATCATTGCGAGAAGGTGGGCGATCACGTGTCGAAGGCACTGTTCGAATCGCTCATCGCCGACGAGGAAGGGCATATCGACTTCCTCGAAACCCAGATCGGGCTGCACGATCAGATCGGGGCGGAAAGATACGGCCTGCTGAACGCGCTTCCGGCGAACGAGGCGGAATGATTCGCCACACCGGGCCGCGCGCTGCCCGGGCCTGATACGGGCCCGGACGGCGTGCGCCGGTTGCGTCGATATGACAGTCAGGGCCCGAAGGGGCGCGCGGCACCGGCGCCGCACAAGCCAGGCCCGGGACAGGCCGAGCCCGGGACAAGCAAGGCCCGAGAAAGGACAACCATGTATCAAAACATTCTGGTCACCGTCGCCTTCGACGCCGAGACCGACCCCAAACGGGGCCTGCGCGCCGCCAATGTCCTTGCCGCCGAGGGCGCGCGGGTGACCTTTCTGCATGTCATGGCCGAACCCCCCTCCGGCGCCATCGCCTACATGCCCGAGGGCTACGAGATGGAGCTGGAACGCTCGATCCGCGCCGAGCTTGACGCGCTGGCCGACGGGGCCGCGAACGGCACGGTCGCGGTGCTGCGCGGCCATGCGGCGCGGATGATCCTCGAATGGGCGGACACCGCCGGGATCGACTGTATCGTGATCGATTCGCACCGGCCGGGGCTTGCCGACTATTTCCTCGGCTCGACCGCGGCGCGGGTGGTGCGCCATGCGAAATGTTCGGTGCATGTGCTGCGCTGATACCCGGAGCCTGTGTTTTGCCCGTAACAAACACAGGCTCGAACCTGTTGTTTTTCCACAATTCAGAACCGTGAAAGCCTGTCAACTTCTTCTGAAACCACTCTGGCCGGGGCGCGGCAGGGGCTTGATCGGCGCGGATTGACGCGTCACCATGCCGCTCCCCCGCCAAAGGAGGATACCGCAATGGCCCGCCAACCGACCCCGACCGACCCGACGCCCGAAGATATCGCGAAACAGATTGCCGAGTTGCGCGAACAGGTGGCCACGCTGACCAGTTCGCTCGCCGCGCTGACCAAGGCCGAGGCCGAGGGGCTTTCGGACCGGATCGCCGGGGAAGCGAAAGCCCGGGCCGACGCCCTCCGCGCCGCCGCCGCCGACCGCGCCGCCGGGCTACAGGCAACAGTCGAAAAAGCCACTGCCGAGGCCGAGGCACTGGCCCGCGACAGGCCCGCCGCCGCCATGGGGATCGCCGCGGGCGTGGGCTTCCTGCTGGGCCTGCTGTTCACCCGACGCTGATGCTGGCCCGGCTGCGCATGACGGCAAGGGAGGCCGCGCGCCGCGCGGCTTTCGGGACCGCCGCGGCGGTGCTGCTGCTGGCCGGGGCGGGGTTTCTGACCGCCGCCGCCTGGATCGGGCTTGCCGCCGCGCTCGGCGCGCTCAAGGCCAGCCTGCTGGTCGGCCTCACGCTGGTGGCCGCGGGCTGCATCCTCGCCGCGCTGGTCTTCGCCCGTGCTGCCCCGCCGCCGCCGCCCGAACCCGGGGAACCCGATGAGGCGCTGCGCGACCTGCTGACCGGCGCCGGGATGCGGGTGCCGCCCAAGGGCGAGGCCCCGCCGCTCGTCGAGGCGTTCATCTTCGGCCTCGTCACCGCGCTGCGGCTGCGGCGCTAGGCCCGCGGCCACCCCGGAGGCGCCGCCGCGCGGGACTTGCCCCCCGCCGCCCGCCATGCCACGGATCGGCCCTGAGTGTCCCCAGCCCGAAGGCCCGCCATGACCCGGATCATCCCCGCCCTTTCCGAGATCGCCGCCGGTTACGACGCGGTGTTCTGTGATCTCTGGGGCTGTCTGCACAACGGCCGCGCCCCTTTTCCCGCCGCCGTGGCCGCGCTTGCCGCATACAAGGCACAGGGCGGCATCGTGCTTTTGCTGACCAACGCGCCGCGACCCCGGGCGGCGGTCGAACGCCAGCTTGACCAACTCGGGGTGCCGCGCGATATCCGGGACGAGATCGCCACCTCGGGCGATGCGGCGCAATATGCGCTGATGACCGGCGCGGTCGGGCGGAAGGTCTGGCACCTGGGGCCGGAGAAGGACAACAGCTTCTTCACCGATCTGGCCGAGGACGTGCCGCGCACGCCGGGGGTCGAGAAGGTCGCGCTGGCCGAGGCCGAGGGCATCGTCTGCACCGGACCGTTCGACGACCTGACCGATGTGCCCGAGGATTACCGGGCGCGCTTCCTGCTGGCCAAGACACGCGGGCTGCCGATGCTTTGCGCCAACCCCGATATCGCGGTGGATTACGGCGACCGGCGGATCTGGTGCGCCGGGGCGCTGGCCGCGCTTTACGAGGAGATGGGCGGCCGCGCGCTCTACTTCGGCAAGCCGCATCCGCCGATCTACGATCTGGCCCGGCGCAGGCTGGCACAGGTCGCGGGACGCGAGATCGAAGCCGACCGCATCCTTGCCATCGGCGACGGCCCGGGGACCGACGTCAAGGGCGCGCAGGGCGAGGGGCTGGACACGCTGTTCATCACCGGCGGGCTGGCAGCGGCCCGGTTCGGCCCCGATCCGGCGCAGCCCGACCCGGCGCGGCTGCAAGCCTTCCTCGATGCCGAGGGGCTGGCGCCGCGCTATGCGATGGGGCATCTGGCTTGAGGGACGTTGGTGGACGGTGCGCTGAAGCGCACCCTACAGCCCGCCCGTAGGGTGCGCTTCAGCGCACCACCCTCGAAACGGCCGCGCAATAAAATTCCCGCATACGCCGCGATTTCGACAATTAATTACCCGCCCATCTTGCGCCGCACCGCGGCACAGGCTATACCCCGTCCCAGCCACCGGACGGGAATCGCAGGATGCTGGACAACATGCCGCGCGGGACGATCTGTATCGAGGATATCGAGATCGGCATGACCCGATCCCTGCGCAAGCAGGTGACCGACCGCGATATCGAACTGTTCGCCGAGGTCTCGACCGACCGCAACCCGGTGCATCTTGATGACGACTACGCCCGCGACACCATCTTCGAGGGCCGGATCGCCCACGGGATGCTGACCGCCGGGCTGATCTCGGCCGTGATCGGCGAGCAACTGCCGGGCCATGGCACGGTCTATCTCGGCCAGAGCCTGAAGTTCATGGCCCCGGTCCGCCCCGGCGATACCGTGCTGGCCGAGGTCAGCGTCACCGCCATCGACCCGGGCCGCCGCCGCGTGACCCTTGAAACCCGCTGCGCCGTGGGCGATACGGTGGTGCTGAAGGGCGAGGCGCTGGTTCTGGCGCCAAGCCGCAAGTTCGACTGAAGGCGGGCACCCCGCCGGCCGGGTGCGGACGCGGGGAAAGATGCGGATTCATCAAAGCTGGCAGGACATTGATGCCGGGGCGCGCGGTGCATCCGTCGCCATGGGCAATTTCGACGGCGTGCATCTGGGCCACCGCGCGGTGATCGACCTTGCGCGCCGCCCGGGCCTGCCGCTCGGCGTCGTGACCTTCGAGCCGCATCCGCGCCAGTTCTTCGCCCCCGACGCCGCCCCCTTCCGGCTGATGAACGCCGAGGCGCGGGCGAACCGGCTGGACAAGCTGGGGGTTGACCGGCTTTACGAACTGCCGTTCGGCACCGCCCTTGCCGGACTCAGCCCCGACGCCTTCGCGCATGAGGTGCTGGCCGGGGGGCTCGGCGTCGCGCATGTGGTGGTCGGCGCGGATTTCCGCTTCGGCAAGGGCCGGGCCGGGTCGGCGGCGGATCTGCGCCGCCTCGGCGCCGCGCACGGGTTCGACGTGACCGTGGCCGATCTGGTGAACGCGGGCGGGCAGGAGGTCTCATCGACCGCGATCCGCGCGGCGCTGGCCGCGGGCCGCCCGCGCGAGGCGGCGGCGATGCTCGGCCACTGGCACCGGATCGACGGCGCGGTGCTGCACGGCGCGAAACGCGGGCGCGAGTTCGGCTTTCCCACCGCCAACATGGGGCTGGAGGGGCTGCACCTGCCCCGGCTCGGGGTCTATGCGGTCAAGGCCGATGTGCTGACCGGCCCGCATCGCGGCAGCTACGGCGGCGCGGCAAGCCTGGGTGTGCGGCCGATGTTCGGCGAGAACCAGCCCAATCTGGAGACCTTCCTGTTCGACTTCTCGGGCGATCTTTACGGCGCGCATCTTTCGGTGGCGCTGGTGGAATATCTGCGCCCGGAAATGAAGTTC
>Ga0265293_10013158_pt1 | contig 10799 bp, 7 predicted proteins | sample Munlanlewell138R_FD_192505 | JGI IMG/M metagenome (GOLD analysis project Ga0265293, IMG submission 192505) | Leachate microbial communities from a municipal landfill in Southern Ontario, Canada - Leachate well 138R | ecosystem: Engineered > Solid waste > Landfill > Unclassified | place: Canada... | reverse complement strand
GTTAAATCATTTGATGTATTGTCGTGTGCTTGCATTATGATATATTATTTATTGTAATATATCATAATAATTTAATGTGATATATAAATAATTATTCAATTTTTAATTTATTTGAAAAATAAATAAAGTTAAAAATGTTCTTTATAATAATCACCATACCAAACAGATTTATCTTCGATAATAGGATTTATTGATGATGTTAATTGTGTTGTCGGGTTATCGCGTATCCAATTAATTTGATGAACATAATTATCTAATTTATATGATATAAAATTATATTCTTTGTTTAATATTGATTCAATATCTTTATCAATTAATTTAAAATTATCTATTATTTTTTCTATATCTTTTTTTGAATAACAGTATTTATTACGTTGATTATAACGTTTAAATCTATTACTAAATAAATCCGAATATATATTTAATTTTTTATTAACTAATTCAATTAATTCACCACGTGTTTGTTCTCTAACATATTGTAATCTTTGATTAAATAAATTATTAAAATTTTTTGTTTCACCTCTTATACTTACATTCATTATTATTACAATAATATCTTTATAAATTTTATCGAGTACTTCTTTCATAAGATCAATAGTATGTTTATTTTTAATAATATCATTAAAATTAAATTTATCATTAATATCAAGTTCTACACCCGACACTATGTATATTAAATAATCAGCATTATCAATAATATCTAAAATATTATAATTTATCATTTTGTACATGTATTTAAGATAACATATATCTATTTTCAATGAATATTTACACTCATAAGACGAATATATAGACATATTTAAACAATCGAAATTAACATTAAATAAGTTATATGGGGAGATAATATTATATTGTTCATAGTCTGTTTCATGATAAGAATATATTTTATAACGATAATCGTTTGTATAAATATTACGTGTAAATAATTTATTTTTTTTATATTCTAAACATTTAAACGATAAAAAAGGCATCTCACATAAATTATAATCTAGAGGATATGTTTTATGAGTCATATATTCACAATTGTCACTCGAATCTATTTTTTCAAGTTTAATTTTATAATATTCATTAATATCTTTTTTTGTTTCTTTCATTAATTCGTATTCATTAATATATTTATCAAAATCAAAATGTGGAACTATTATATCAAATCCAAAATAGAAATATTTTGATAATCTTTTTTCATATGTTGTACTTCTTCGTGTTGTATCAATAATATTAACCATGTTTTCATAAGAATATTTAGATAATGTTGTTAAATATACTTGCGATCCATCAAAACCAACAGCAGAACTACCTAAATCAAAACCATGTAAAATTTCACTTACAGATTTATATAATCTCATAATGAACTGAATTTTATAACATCCAATATATAATGTTGTTGTATAACAATTGTTAATAACATGAATATTTTTATCAATATTTACATTCAATAAATGTGGTCTATATTTATCTTTATATTGTCTTAAAATTTTTAATATTTTTCTTGTAAAATTTATTATTGTTTCATTAACGGGAACATCATTGAATTTATTTTCATAATAAACATCACAATCTTTTGAATATATATTATCACATGTTAATTTATAAAACGAGTTTTCATTCGATAATATTTCTTGTACTAGTTTTGAATTACAACGAATAAGTTCAATTGTATTTATCACATCATCATTTGTTTTTTCGTTTATTAAATAATCACCATTACTTAATTTTTTAGAATGTGTTAAAATATCATTAATACATTTTTCAATTCGATTTTGCGCATCTGTAATGTTATCAAATCCATATACAAAAATATCAATATCATTAAAATATTGACCCATAATAATTGATTTAACACATCCACCAGCTATTAATAAATTATCTAAATTAATATAATTTGTATTTAATACAGGGATTATATTATTAAATTTTTTAATAAAATCATCAATATTATTATTAATTTTATTTTTAAAATCATCACCGCTTGTAATTATTTTTATAGAATCATCTAATTCATTTGTTGATTTATCAATTGACGATAATAAATGTAAATCATATTTAGATATATTTTCTTCATAATCATATTTTGTAAATGGATTTGTTTGTAATGAATATTTATTAAAATCTCTAAATTTTTTATCAATATTCATTACATTATTCATTATATCAATAGATTTTAATGGTTGATTCATTAATATTTCCATTATTTATTAATATTTGTAGTAATTTTTTACGTAATATAATTTTATAAATCAATTTTTAATTCATACGAAAATAAATATAAACGAATTTATTAAAAAATTGAAAATTTATTCAAATTGAAATACAATATTATTAATATTAATACATTAATCATTGTAAAAATTATATATATTAATATTAACAAGAATACAATGAATACAATGAATACAGCGAATACACCAGAAACGATTGTATCAACAGATACAGCAAACGAGAGTAAAAATAAATATGAATTATATAACGTATGTGCGCGTCGTTATACATTCGTACGCGATAACACCGAACAAGAAACATACAAATCACTTATTATAAATGACAGATGGATTCGTAATGAAGAAACTAGTGATAAAAATACACGCGATGAAAACACACACAGTATGTATCATACAGGTGGTGCAAAAGGTCTAAACAAAAATAGATATACACAAAGAAAAATATATCATGCAACAAATCATGAAACAAAACGTGCATTAAAACATGAAACAAAACGTGCATTAAAACATGAAACAAAACGTGCATTAAATCGTCGTGTAATAACACAAGAAACTAAACACGAAGAAACTAAACACAGTGATGTGAAAAATATTATTTTTGAACAACGTCGAGCACGATCATTTAGAATTAAAACAACTATATGTGATGAATTATATACTTTTGTCCCTTTTCATACAGTTGATAATACTTATAAAAATAAACTTATTAATGGAACCGAACGTGTTAATTTAAGTACATATATGATGTACATTGTAAAAGATTTACTTGAATTGATAAATAATATAAATTTATATGTTATTTGTCCTGTATATACACATACGCATGGCATACGCGGTATAATAGATACAACAAATATAAATACACGTGGTACAATTACACGTATTAAAGATGTACAAGTTGGTATTACGGGTAAATGTTTAAGATTTGAAAATGGTGAATTTGAAACTGAAATTATGGGTGCGAAACGAGAAATAGAAGAAGAAATTGGATTACATATTAACGAAGAAGTATTTAATAAATTTGAACATGTTACACGTTCTAATCGTTCAACCGTACATAGATTTACTTGTAATTTAGACGAAACAAATCATACAAATGTAAGACCATTAATCAGAGACGAAACTATCGGTTCAAATGGATCGGATACAAGTACAGAAGTTATCACATTATTATATGGATCAGAAAATAATCTTATTGAAATAATGAATCGAGTTGATAATAGACGAAATTCATCAAATCCAGATATTGATTTAGTGGGTGTGTTAATATTGCCTATTAATCAATTGATTACAGAATTAAATCAAATGATCGAACAAGAACAACGTAATCGTGCAACAATACGACATTTTCATGCATTAAAGACACCTCGTTAAAAAAATATGGTGTGATATTTTATTTATTACGATTATTAATTATTATTTATGGTAGTAAATTTCCATATTTTTTGTATATATATTTTTCTATAGTTTCAATTTCATTTGATGTTAATATTTTATCATAAATTATCATACATGAAATGTTCCAATCGGCTGATTTTTGTGGTTCGAAACCAAATTTACCAATTCCAATTTTGAATGAATCGATCATTGTTCCAGTTTTAGTTGTTAAATTAACACCATTTCCTTTATATAAATTTTGTTGATCGACAGATAAAACCCATTGATTATCAAATACGTCTTTTTGATCCGTGATCCAATTATTATGATATGCGACACCAGAACCAATTGTATCGAAACCTGAAAACCATTCATGAGGTGATATTATACTTGATTGTAAAATTCTACCAGTTGTTGAGTTTTTAAATTGTGCTAAATAAATAATTGTATAATTTATTGATAATTCAAACGGGAATAAAATACCAGAATTTTTAGTTCCTGAAACATATGGATATTTTTTATCTTTGTTTATATCTATTATTTGTACAATATCATTTTTATTTCCTGATAAATCTTTCCATATTAAAGTATTATTACTATAACTTGTTGAATCATAATATGCTATTAATCCATCTTTTATAGGCACGTTTATTTTGTATTTATTATTATCGGGATTAATAGTTTCATTATTATCCACATTATTGTCAGTTTCAGTATCATTTGTTTCACCGTTATCTGTTTCACCGTTATCTGTTTCGTTTTTACATTTACTAATAATTTTTATATTAGATAATTTATCATTTGTACATTTAATTAACAAATATATTAATACGATAATGATAACTATTAAAATAAAAAAACTAATTATAATAATTGCATTCATATAAGTTTATATTAAATAAAAAATTATTTTTTATAATATTTACCATACCATTTTTCAATAGACATTTGTATTGATTCATTATCATTAAATGTTTTTTTCCAGTTGATCATATGTGTATATAAATCTAACATGTTATATAACATATCTTCTTTCATTTTTAATTTATCAATATAATAACCACATATATTACGTTCATTATATTTTTTATACATCATACTTCTATTAAAATTAATAAAATCATGAGCAAAAAATTGTATTTGAATTTTATGAATTAAATTATGTTTTCGTCTTTCAATAAATATTAAATCTAATAAAAATTTTATTGTTAGTTTTAATATTTTTATAATAGGACTATTAGTACAATTAAGAAAATCGTGTATTTTAAAATCAACATAATTCATTTCATAAATTTTATATATTTGTATGATAAATAGTTTATTGTTTTTTAAATTTCTTAAATTATGATAAATTATACTATTATTTCGTATTGTATCTAGTATTTTATTATCGATTAATAATTCTATTTTATTAAAATAATTTGGGAATAATATTTCTTCTAAATTATCTATTTCACTTAATGGTTTATTGAATATTTTATCAAAATTTATATCCTCATAATATGTAAGTTTAGGCGTGTATGAACGTATCGATGAATTATTAACTGTTACTATATTTGGATTATGACATAATTCTTCAACAAATATTTTATGTTTATTAATATAATTATAATAAATTATCATTGAATGTAGTGCAACACGATATTCGATACTCTCTAAATCTGTTTCACTATCCGAATCACTATCTGATTCACTATCCGATTCGTTATCCGAATAATCATTTACTGCGTTGTTATTAACTTTGTTGTTATTAACTTTTATACATGCGTTTGTATCATTTTTCGAATCATTTTTCGAATCATCGTTCGTAACATTATCCGCAACATCTTCTATATTAATGAACTCGATATCATCTTCTGTATCACTATCAGAAGAAGAATCACTATCTAGAAAATTAGCTTGACGTTTTAGTAAATTCGCACGTTGTTTTAATCTTAATAATCTTGATCTAATTTTATTATTTTTATAAGAAAACGATGGTGATTTATTCACGTTATTAGTAATCGTTTCCATGTTAAAATTAGGAAGAATGATATTAAAACCCGAATTAAAATATTTTATTAATCTAGTTTCATAATTATTATTTTTATCCGTAAGATCTAATATATTACAAAAATATTCATATGCAAATTTTGATAATGTTGTAAAATATACTTGCGATCCATCAAAACCTACAGCAGAACTACCTAAATCGAAACTATGTAAAATTTCACTAATTGATTTGTACAATCGAGTGATAAATTGAATTTTTAGATCATCGATATATAGTGTTATTGTATAATCATTACTAGTTATAAATACATTTTTTATAATATGTGTTTTATTATATTGTCTATAATATTCAAAAATATCTCTTATACACTTTTCTATTCTTTTTTCTGCACTTATAGGCGATTCAATACCATATATGAAAATATCAACGTCATTAATTGGTTGATTTAATAAAATAGATTTAACACATCCACCAGCAATTAATAAATTATCTAAATTTACATAATTCATATTCAAACATTCAACACGTGTATTAAATTTATTTATAAAATCAACTATATTGTTTGATTTTATTCTAGAACTATTATCTATGTTATTATTAATTAAAACCGTGGGACTTGTATCATCTAATTCAATTAAATTTTCATTTAATTCAAATAATGGATATAAATCATACTGTTTTAAATAATCTGTTGTATATCGTTGTTTTATATTATATGGTCGTGTATATATTTTACTTTGTATTTTATCATAAGAACCGTCTCTAAACAATTTGTTAGTTTGTAAAACATTATTTATCAGTTCAATAGATGTTATGTTTTGGTTTTGTTGTTGCATTCTTTAAATTAAGTTAAAATATATTATGTTAATATAACAATATATTAATTTTTCATTTTTTTTACATTATTATTAAAATGTGTGTGTAAATAATTTTTTAAATATAATGTAACTACAAAAATTATCATTGATGTAATTACATTGCATTTCATTCGTATTTGTCTGTTTTTATAATATGTTGTTTGTCATACTTCTTATTGTTAATGTAATTATATTCATTTTTTAATTATCCCATAATAATGATCGTTCGATTGATTTAAAAAATGAATACAATTCGTACCATACTACATTTAAATCATGATACGTAAACGCAACGTAATCACCACATGATTTATATACGTACTGTGGATTGTCGATATATTTACCGTACAATTGTTGTACAGTGTTATAAATAGTATCGTAATTACATTTCATTTTAATTTGTCCATTCGTGTAATAATCAATACATTCACCGCATAATAATCCATTAACGTAATTACATTTCATTCTAATTTGTCCATTCGTGTAATAATCAATACATTCACTGCATAATAATCCATCAACGTAATTACATTTTTTTTTAATTTGTCCACAGTCGTAATAATATGTATATTCACCACACTTTTTATCATCAATGTAATTACATTTTATATAAATATGTCCGTTTTCATAATACACTATATATTCACCACATAATTCACTATCAATGTAATTACATTTCGATTTAATTTGTCCATTTTCATAATATGTTTTATATTCACCTGTATATAAAATTTTATTAAAATCTAATTCCCATAATAATGCTCGTTCAATTGATTTAAAAAAATGAATACCATTCGTACAAACTTTATCTAAATCGTTATCAAATGAATCGGGATACGTAATCGAATTAACCATGTATGTAATCTTGTTTTTATAATAAAAAGTATTCGATATACTATGAACGGTTTTATTTGGATCAAATTTATTAAAAATTAACTCCGTATATAATTTATCAGCTCGATATTTAGCATTCGTTGGATCCGTGATATCATTACGATTCAAATTGGTTTTTGTATCTTCTAATAATTTCATAACGACGACGTAATCGCCACATGATTTATATACGTACTGTGGATCGACGATATATTTACTGTACAATTGTTGTACAGTATTGTAAATAATATCGTAATTAAATACACACATATCTGTCATTTTGTTTGTTTAATTCATTAATAAATAAAACGCAAAAGTTTAATGATAAATCAATTTTTTTAATAACAAAAATTGAAATGATAAATATATTTAAATAAAATTAATATAAAAAATAAAAAAAAATCTATGCACGTTGTTATAATTAACGAATATGAATATGAATATTATACATTATTATTTACAATATCATTAATAATATTATTTTGTTATTTATCACTTACACAGCTCGCACGAGACGAATTATGTGAACAAATAATTATGATAATTTGTATTTTATTATGGTTATGTTATTATTATTCGAGTATAATATCTTTATATGCAATAAAATTTATTGTATATATGTTTGGTTTTATTATACTTTTAATAATGAAATTATTTATATAAATCATCATATATCCATATTACAATATTTTTTTAATGAATCTATTATCATAATCATAAATTTTTCAATTAATAATTTTTTTTTATCAGAATTTAAAATAATAAGATTACTTAAAATAACTGGTTTAGTATATTCAAATCCATCAATAATTTTGTATAATGATAATTTATAATCATTAATTTTATGATTAATTTTAACGACAGAAGTTCTTGGTTGAAATTTCCATCCATTATCTAATTTACCATTCGAACGTCTTACAGTAAATTCGTATTGATTTAATTCCATCGTTTTTAAAATAGTTTCATCAATATAATAAATATTTTGTTCAACGCACCATTTATATAATTCATTTTTACATACATCCATACAATTATCACAGTATTTATAATAACTTTGTTGAGAAGGATCAAAAATAGCATAAATTACAGAATATTTGTTTTCATATTTTATCTTTTCTTTTATCATTGTATCTGGTGTATGTAATTTATTACAAAAATCACATTTATTAACAAAAACAGTTTTAAAAGTACATGGTTTTTTAATTGGTTGTATTTCAATCTCTGGAGTATTATTATTTTTTACCTTTAATTTCATATTAAAAATATTATTTTACATTTTTACATTTTTTATATTTTTATTTTCATTTTATTTCAATTTTTATTTCATTTTTGTTTCATTTTTTGTTTTAAAAATAATTGAAATAAAATGAAAATAAAAATATAATATTCATTTAATGTTCTTATTTTATATGCATGTAAATACAAAAAATAATATATCATATATGAATGATCATAATGTAAATAATAGTAATATAACTTATTCAACAATACCATTATCAAATAACGAATTATCTAACAATTCATTAGAAGAAAACGAACATAAATATCATAATTTTTCTATGTATGTTGAAAATATTAAACGAGATAATCATCCATTTTATGGATCAACACCGCCAAAAAAAGATTATATATTAATGAATAATAAACAAAATTCATTATGGGTTAATCATAATTATGTTTATCACTGTCAAACATGTGAAGTAAAATTTAGTATCGTAAATAGAAAACATCATTGTAGAGCATGTGGTCGTGTTATATGTTGGAATTGTTGTAAATATACAGTTATACCTAATTATATTGTTAAACCTAAATCTAAACAAAAATATCAACACAGACAATTAACTGATGGGAGTGAATTAGTATGTACAGATTGTTATAATACAATTCATATATCATTAAATACATATGATAAAAATAATTCATTTGTATATATTGGAAAAACCGAACCAGTAAAAAAAGTTAATTCATTTGGTTGTTTATATACAGATTTACTTGAAAATGAAGATAAAGATACATCAAGTAAATTATTTGTTTCAAAATATATACATAATATATGTGAATATTTGGATACGGATTCATTATATAATGCAATGACCGTATCAAAATTATTTAGAAATACAACAATACATTATTTAAAAAAATTTAGAGAAATACAATATCAAACAAAATTATATGATAAATGGCAATTAAATATGATATTATCTGAAATGAATAAATTAATAAAACATAATGGTTGGTTTGTATGTGTTATTAAAGCAGTAATACAAATGTATATTTTACATGATAATATATATTATTTAGATAAATTAAATTGTTTATTAAATATTAAATCTAATTTTGAAACAAATACACGTGCATGTTGGATATTAATGTGTTCAAGAAAATGTAATATATCAATTGATTTAATAGAATTTGTTGATATAATTAAGTTTATAAATTTAATTTTTGAACAAAATCCTCAATATATATTAAATATTAATGTTCAAAAATTTATTTTAAAATTATTAGAAAAACAAATTTGTATTACAAATGAAATGGTTAAAAATACCATTTCTATATTTTTTCATGAAATTGATAAATTAATTAAAAATATATTACTCGATTCGTCAGATGATTTTATTAATCAATTATTATCAAAATTTAATAAAAATGAATTATTATATTTTTTAATTGAAGCACATTATAAAAAAAATAATAAAATAATTTCATGTATCTATAAATATTATATTACAATATATCGTATTGATTTACAGTATGAAATAAATAAAATGGTTGAAGCAATTATAAATTTAAATAATGGAAAAAATGTAAATACGCAATTTATGTATCCACTTGATTGGAATTATACAATTATAAAAATTAATAAAATAGAACGTATTAGAAGTAATACAAATCCGATATTAATATCAGCTTTATTATCTAATAATAATGAAATAAAATTTATTATTAAAAAAGATAATGCATTACGTAAAGAAAGAATTGTATCATCACTTGTATATTTATTACAAGATAAATTATTTAAACAAGCTGAAAGAAATCGTATCGATAAATTTGAACATATACCGACTTATCAAATAGCAATGATTACAGAAACTTTAGGAACGATCGAATTTGTTGAAAATAGTATAACTCTCGGAAATATAGAAAAATTAGGAATGAGCTTACAAAATTATATTGAAGAACATAATCCTAATGAAACAAATGAAAAAATAAAAATTACTTTTTTACAAAGTTTTGCAATAAGTAGTTGTATGACATTTATTATGGGAATAGGTGATAGACATTTAGATAATATTATGGTTAATAAAAATGGACAATTATTTAATATTGATTTTGGTTATTTATTAGATAACCCTATAACAAGTGTATTAAGTACTCCAAGTATAAAAATAACCGATCAAATTATTAATTGTTTAGGAGGGAAAAAAAGTAAATATTATACAAAATTTAAAAAATATGTTGTTGATGTATATGATTTAT
>Ga0265293_10013157_pt1 | contig 10800 bp, 10 predicted proteins | sample Munlanlewell138R_FD_192505 | JGI IMG/M metagenome (GOLD analysis project Ga0265293, IMG submission 192505) | Leachate microbial communities from a municipal landfill in Southern Ontario, Canada - Leachate well 138R | ecosystem: Engineered > Solid waste > Landfill > Unclassified | place: Canada... | reverse complement strand
CCATTCCGGTTTTTTCTTTTTTAGATAGATCATAATTTCCTCGGGAAGGAAGCCGTCCTCCGCCAATAAAATTCCCATCACGGTGCCGCTGTGGGCCACATTGACTCCTAGGGCTTTTACTTCCTTCGCCCATTCCAGTACCTTGGGCAAGTCGGGTTTAGGCAAGAGTTCCTGATTGGCCAAAGCACTTTCCGTTACTCCTCGACCAATCTTTTCTATATCCCCTTCCCTCAAGCCTTCTTTAACCAAGCGGAGGGCAATTTTTACCCGCTTTTCTTTTCTTAAGTTACATTCTTTGAAACGTTCCCCTTGATAAAAATTTATGGTGTCTACCACACCGCTGGGATCTACCACCAAGATATTGAGAGGCGGTGCCTCGCCCAGTTCCTCGAACCATTTTCCTTCTTTGTAATCAAAAAGCACTACCCCTTCAAACATAATACCATCGCTAGGTTCTATGCTAAGGGATAAAGTAGCAAGCTCTTCCGCAGTTAACTCCTTGCCCCCCAACCGTGCCGTCGCCAAAAGAGCTGCGGCAATATCAGCAGTGCTGCTGGCCATACCCTTGCCGGGGGGAAGAAGGCTATCTCTTGTAAAACTTAAATCCTGAAGGGGCAAACCCAGTTTTGAAGCCACTAATTCAATTCCTTTAGCTGTTTTAGAAAACTCCTTGGGAAATCCCTCCCCACTTTGACTGATTTCAATAGTAGAACCCATATCAATAGGGCAAGTAATTAAAAAAGTACTTTCCCCGATGGCACCCTCTACCAATTCCCCACATGTGCCCGGTGCCCAAGCCTTGGCCTTTAATATCTCCATCCAAAACCCACTCCCGTTCCCAGACTATTTAATAAAACCATTGTTAACAGAAAAACCAACTCCGCCAGCTCCCCCGTTGCCCCATAGGTATCTCCGGTTTGACCCCCTAGAGATTTTGCTACCCTTTGGGCTAACAAATAAACCAATATCAAGGTAATCACTAAAGCTAAAATTGCATCCAGACCAATTAATATTCCGGCGACCAAGGATAAAAACAAGCTTGCCCACCAAAACTTAGCCCTGGCTTTTTCTCTATCAAAGACACTGCCTAACCCCGGTTTTGCTCCGGCATAGGGGTAGTGTGCAATGGCGTAAACCATAACCCACCTCCCCACCGCCGGCATTAAAATTAATATTCTGTATTTTGCAGACCAAACTAATGCCGCTACCAAGGTAATTTTAAGAATTAATTGACACACAAGGACAATCGCCCCCATGGCACCTACACTGCTATCCTTCATTATTTCCAGCTTTCGTTCCCTTGGTCGGCCGCTAAGCAGCCCATCGGCAGTGTCCATCAAACCATCCAAATGCAGTCCCGCCGTTAAAACAACCAAGGTAATGACAGTAAGGGCATTGCCTGCAAGGCCCAAACCAAGATAATCCCCCAAAGAGGCAACCCCGGCAATGATTCCCCCTAAGGTAAACCCTACCCAAGGGTAATAAGTCAGGCTTTTGGTCAATTGCTCCCGAGTGGCTATATAATTAATTTTAATAGGCAGGCAAGTTAAAAAACTTAGTGCCAAAAGATAGGCTTGCATTTCCAGGCCTCCAATATGCTAAAAATAGTGAAAGATAATACCCCCAAAAACCAGGGTTAAAAAAGTAATGGCATATGTAATAATGACGGTTTGATAAATAAGGCCCACATCCAAAGGTCGTAAAGCCTCCCCCATTGTCCCACGAAAGCCGGGCTCCCCAAAGTAGTAGTTTAAGCCGCCTAATTGTACTTTTAAGGCTCCTGCTACCCCGGCTTCGATAATACCTCCGTTGGGACTGGGGTGAACCCGACGGTCTTTTTTCATGGTTTCCCAAGTTCTAGCCAAACCCCCCGGGGTAAAAGGGGCTATTAACAGCAACAAAAAACCTGATAGGCGAGCCGGCAAATAATTAGCAAGATCATCAAGCTTGGCAGCCGCCCTGCCCAAATCTACATAATGTTCCTCCCGGTAACCTATCATGGAATCCAAGGTATTAACTGCCTTATAGGCCAAAGCCAAGGGGGCTCCGCCGATAAAGGCATAACATAGGGGTGCAACAATTCCGTCCACCGTGTTTTCCGCTACAGTTTCCACTGCGGCTCTGGCAATCTCTCCTTCATCTAGTTGTTCCGTATCCCTACCCACAATTAGGGCAACCTTAGACCTGGCCAGGGGCAAATCTTTTGCCTGAAGGGGCTTAGCCACAGCTAAAGCATGTTGGTGCAAACTCTTAAGGGCGAAGGATGTATACAACAGCCAAAGCTGGGCCCCCACAGCTAAGTAGGGGTGAATATTATAAGCCAGCTTAATTATACCCCAAACAAAAACATAGGTACCTCCCACTATCACAAAAACCAGCAGGGCCCCTCCCCACCTGAGTCCTTTTGGAGAATCGAACCAACGACGGATTAATTTCTCGCCAAAATTAATTGCTTTACCCATTATTACTACCGGATGAGGCCAGCGACGAGGATCCCCCAGTAGCAAGTCCAAAACAATTGCAGCCAAAATTAAGTTTGTTAACATAATACTTTCAACGACCTTTCAAAGTTGACCGTGCGTGCCACCTTACCACGGACGTATTGTAAGGATGGGGTTCCACCCCGCCCTTGTACCCTCGGATGCAGCCTCACCTTCTATTTGATTTTTAAGGGTTGTCCCGCTATTATGAAATAAACCTGATCGGCAGCGGCAGCAACCAGTTGATTAGCTTTGCCGTTTAAATCCCTAAAGGCCCGTCCTTCCGGGGATGGAGGAACCAAGCCCATCCCCACCTCATCCCCCACTATCAAAGAACTATAAGTAGCCTGTCCCAGTGACTTCAATAAGCTTTCCACCTCAGCTAAAGCCTTGGCCTCTTCTTGATCTCCCCAAGGGAAGGTCCCCCAAGGATACTGGTACAATAAATTAGCCAACCAGCCGGAAAGACTATCCATCAGTAATATCCCGCAAAAACCCTTTAAGGTTTCCAAGGCTTTCAGCGGGTTTAACGGTTCCTCAATAGTTCCCCAATGGGGGGAACGCCTTTTTTGATGTTGCTCCACTCGTTTTTTCATTTCAAGATCTGTAACCACTCCCGTTGCTAAATAACAGACTTGGTCCCCGTCTACTCCAGCTAGTTGCTCAGCAAATTCGCTTTTACCGCTTCGGGACCCGCCTAGAATCAAGATCAATTCTTTGTGGCTCATCATAATCACCTGCCTTAGCTTTAGTCTTTGTTGCTAACCCCTGCTTCGGCAAAAGTGAGCATTTCACTGTGACACTTCAAGGCTCCGTCAAAAATTAAGAAGGCGGTAGCAGCGCCGGTGCCCTCTCCCAGCCTCATGTCTAAATGAAGCAAAGGCTTTAGTCCTAGTTCTTTTAACATCATTTTGTGCCCCGGCTCCTGGGATAGATGAGAAGCAAGCATGTATTCAACACTAATGGGAGCAATTGCTTTCGCTATCAAAGCTGCCGCCCCGGAGATAAAACCGTCAATCACCACAGGGATTCTGTTAGCTGCAGCACCTAGGATCACCCCCGCCATAGCAGCAATTTCCAAACCTCCCACCTTAGCCAGCACATCAATGCCGTCCAAGGAATTTGGCCGATTAAGCTCTATGGCTTGACGAATCACCTGCTGCTTAAGCTTTAGGCCCTGATCATTTAAGCCGGTCCCCCTACCGGTAATTTCCTCTACATCAAGACCGCTGAAAACAGCCAAAATAGCCGTGCTGGGAGTAGTGTTGCCGATGCCCATATCCCCCGTTGCCAGCATTTTTGCCCCTTGCTCAATTTGTTCCTGGGCCAGTCTAATCCCCAGTTCTATTCCCTGAACTGCTTCTTCTCTGGACATGGCGGGGCCTTTGGCCATATTGTCCGTGCCGTTTTTAATGCGACATTGGTTGACTCTAGGATCATCAATGGGAGGGGCGGCAATGCCCACATCGGTAATGACTACCTTTGCGCCTGCATGACGGGATAACACATTGATGGCGGCCCCTCCCCACAAAAAACTCATCACCATTTGTGGAGTCACTTCCTGGGGAAAAGCAGAAACCCCTTCAGCAACTACGCCATGATCCCCTGCCATCACCATCACTACCTTTTCCCCGACAGCCGGTAGCGGGTTACCATAAATTCCGGCCATTCTGACAACTACTTCTTCCATTACTCCAAGACTGCCCGGTGGTTTGATTAAGCTGTCGCTGCGCTCCTCGGCAAGCTTCATGCTTTCCTGATCCAATTCCTTGATATTAGCTATTGTCTGTTTTAACAATTCCATTTCGTAAGCCTCCACGTAATTTCGTTTTTAAAATTCCCGTAATAAAGGTAGAAGCTCAAAAGTTTGGAAAACTTTTTTCGCCCCACCTTTGATTAACTCCTGATAAAAAGCGGCTGCCGCTCCGTTAGTAAAATCCCTGCCATCAATCTCTCCTACTAAAATTACCTTCTTCCCCAGCCGATGAGCCTCTAATGCTTGCCGCAAATTACCTATATTGCCCGGGCCAAAGGGTATGGGGAGCACAATTATCCCTTGGGCCCCCAGCAATAGTCCCCAGTTTTTCTTATAACTTTCCTCTTGTATTCCCGCAAAGGGCATTTCCTCCGCCAAAGGGAGCCCCAAAGCCTTAGCCTTACTCCAATCGCTATCTCCAATGTTTAAAACCCCGCAACTTACCTGATGTCCTTGCTGCACCAGCTGTTCCATCAAAAAGTTACCTGTGCCACCCCCACAGATGAGATGAAACTTTTTTTTGGCTGCTGCTGTTGCTCCGATATCAGTTAGGGCCACGGGAATAATATTAAAGCGGCCGGTTAATTCATTGGGAATCACCACTACCTCCATACCATAAACTGCCGCTAAATTAGCCGGGGTTAAGACTTCCGCCGGTGTTCCGGAGGCATAAATTTTACCCTGATGTAAAAGAATTACAAATTCACTAAACTGGGCCGCTAAGTTCAGGTCATGAAACACGGCTAGAATAGTCACTTGCCCTTCATTTTTTAAGCCTTGCAATAAATTAAGCAGCTCCATTTGATGCTGCAAATCTAAATGGGCAGTTGGTTCATCCAAAAGTAAAATTTGCGGTTCCTGGGCCAAAGCTCTGGCCACTATCACCCTTTGTCTTTCACCGCCGCTGAGCTCAGTAATATTCCGTTCCCGCAAATGCCAGGTATTAGTTCGCTCCATACTTTGTTGAACAATCTTAAAATCTTTCTCCGTATCCCCTTGGAATCGTTCTTGATGGGGCATCCTACCCATTAAAACTACTTCTTCAACGGTAAAGGGAAACTGCACCGTCGTATCCTGGGGGACAACGGCCAGCTTTTTTGCCAGGGCCTTCGGCCCAATTCTATACAAATCTTCCCCATCTAAAAAAACTTTGCCCTTAGCAGGAGTTAAGACAGCCGATAAATTTTTCAACAAGGTGGATTTGCCGGAACCATTAGGTCCCACAATAGCTAAAAAAACTCCCCGCTCCACTTTAAGGGAAAGCTCTTTTAATACCTGGTGGGCCCCGTAGCGAAAGGCCAGCTTTTCCATAGCAAGATGAGTGCTCACAAAATTCACCTCATTAATTAAAATACTCCTGTCTTACCCTTGCGTAATAGGTAAATAAAAAAAGGTCCGCCAAAAATTGCGGTAATAATCCCCACAGGGATTTCAGTAGGAGATAAGGCCACTTTAGCAAAAGTATCTGTTGCCACCATAAAAATAGACCCTGCTAAAACAGCGCCGGGCAAAAGTATCCTGTGATCCGGTCCCGTTAACAAACGTATCGTATGGGGAACGATTAAACCCACAAAACCGATGGTACCGCTGACTGCAACTGCACCGGCCACCGTGGTAGCCGCTACCACCAACAAAATCTTCTTCACCTTTTCGGGATCAATGCCTAAATGGCGAGCCGTTTCTTCTCCAAATAACATGGCATTCAGTTCCCTGGCAAAAAACCACAAAACGCCGATGCCTAATAAAATTATCGGAGCTGCCACTTGCACCTGGGACCAATCCCTACCGGAAAAGCTTCCTAAGGTCCAATAAATTATTTGCGACAATTCCCTAGAATTCAAAATCATCAAAAAGGACATGATGGCAGTCATAAAGGAGCTTAGGGCTACTCCCGACAGCAGCAAGTTGAAAATAGGCAGTTTATTACCTACTCGGGCTATTTGATAGACCAACACCGTAGTTAAAATTGCTCCTGAAAAAGCGGCAATGGGCAAAGCCCAAACCCCCGCTATTTTGCTAAAACCCGCCACCATTGCTATAGTGGCTCCCAAGGCCGCTCCCGAGGAAACCCCAATTATATATGGATCAGCCATGGGGTTTTTAAAAAGCCCCTGAAAGGTGGTGCCCACCGCGGCTAAGGCACCACCAACCAAAGCAGCCAGGATAATACGGGGCATCCGTACATCGTAAATAATCGTCAAGTAGGTAGAGGGATATTGATCAATGGAAACGAGCCTCCCCACACCCGGAATCTTGGCCCACAAAAGAGCTAAAGCAGCTTTAAAGGTGATTTTAGCAGGCCCTACTGTCAGGCAGAAGATCATTACTATTATTAATATTATGCCGTAAGTCAATAAAATCCCCTTTTTTTTCCCCCTACTGTTAGCTTCCATATTGCACCTCGTTTAAAAAAGTTCCGGATGTAGTATACGGGCCATTTCTTCTAATCCTTCTACCAACCTTGGTCCTGGTAGGGTCACCAAATCATCGTTAATTGCATATACCTTTTCATTTTTTACGGAACTTAGACTTCCATAGTTAGGTCTTGTCATCACATCTTTGGGTGTATGTGCATGGTCATTGATCAGATAAATTTCCGGATCCCTCTCCAATAGCAGCTCCATACTAAATTGTCCATATTGCTCTGCAGCATCTGAGGCTATATTGCTGCCCCCGGCCAAGTTAATCAAGTCATTAATAAAAGTGTTGGGGCCAGCTGTCATCAGGGGATCGTCCCAAACCTCAAAAAAGATCGTGGGTGTTGCTGCAGCAGCTGCAAGCTTTGTTTTCACCGCTTGAATTCGTGCTTCCATTTGGGCAACTAATTTTGAGGATTCTTCCTCATTGCCTACAATCTTTCCTGCTAAACTAATATTTTTTAAAACTTGATCCAAATTTTCTGCATCAAGGGTCACAACCACAATGCCCACTTCTTCGAGCTGATTTAAAACCTCCCTTTGCACCCCGGCAGCTACAAAAACCACATCCGGTTCAATTTCGATAATTAACTCGATATTGGGATTACTAAAATCTCCTATTTTTGCTTTTTCAAGGGCTGCAGCAGGGTACTCGCAATAGTCAGTCACCCCAAAAATCCTATCCCCGGCTCCAATGGCAAATAAAATTTCGGTATTTGCCGGTGCCAAAGAAATCAGTTTTTCCGGCTTTTTGACAATGGTTATTTCCCTGCCATAGCTGTCTGCTATGATTACAGGAAAGTCCTGTTTTGCCTCTTCCACAGGATTTCGATTGTCTTGATTGACTGCCGGTGGTTCTGCGGTAGTCCCCGAATTACAGCCGGCAAGACTGAGTGCCAGCAAAAATGCTAATAAAAAAGCTAAAATTTTTTTCATTATAGTTCCTCCTTGTTTTCACTTCCTATTACAACCACTATTCCCTTGTCTTAAAACCCCGCCTTTTGCGAGATCAAAATGCTTAACACCTTTACCAAAGCTGCTTCAATAGAAATTTTTGAGTTATTCCTTTCAAAGAAGAAAGCCATGTCTCCACTACCGATTTCGGTTTCAATGATTTGAAAAGCTGTTTCCAAAGCAGTTTCCTCTGGCAATAAGCCCCAGCGAACTTGGTCTGCCAAATGCAACAGGCAAGATACCAAAGCGACTAGCCTTGGTGCCTCGACAATGGTTGCTAACGATTCCAGATATTTTTTCCGGGATAGCTGCTCTCCATATTTTTCTTGAAACGCCGTCCAGAGGACATTTTCATCTATTCTGAAGCGCTTTAGCCTGGCTAAAACATTTAACTGCCTTTTGGGTGTAAAGCCGGTTTCTAAGGCCAGGGCCTCTTTAATGGTTTTTTTTACTGTTATTCCTATTAACTCCCCTAGTTTGGAGTGAAGCCCGCCATCGGTCAGATATAGTTTAGAATCGGGGTCGGCTGCCAAAATTACCCCGTCCGTTCCAGAACCGGTGGCAATTTCCTTAGAATAGCAGCTAGGAGCTAATAACTCCAAAAGGGCAGCGCTTTTAGCTTCTGTGGCGGTCATTATCCCTCTTAACATGGCCCCGGGAGATAAATCAGCATTAATGGAAAGTAATAAATTGACGGTGCCATGCAGGAGTTCAAATCGGCCCTTTGTTTCATAATAAGCGGCGGGATCTCCGGCTCGACCGCCGTTATAGTCCACCCCGGCGGTAGCTACTGCCAACACCTCCAGTTCTCGAAAGCCAAGGGAGTTAAAAGCCACATTCCGCTGATTGGCTGCAGTAAGAAGCCCCGAGGCCTGGTTGGCATTAAAACCCAGTTGATCGGCTATATAAGTAAGATAAGCCTCAAGGTTGCCCCCGGGCAATTCCGAAGCAGTTTCTACCTTGGGGGTAGTTTGGTTGAAGATGGCCCGGATACCCTTTGCCAGCCCACCGTTTAAAGGCGAGGTACTGCAGATTTTACGTTCTGCTGGAAACTCCAATACTAAGGTATCACCCCCGCGCTGAAGGATTTCTCCAAAAGACCCCTGATACAATGTTTGCAAAGCCACCCCTCCCGGTTTATTGATTGTTGCTTTTTATCCGCCCCAATCCCAAAACAACCTTTTAACCTACAAAACAAAAATCCCCTGCTAACAGCAGAGGAAAAATTCCACCCCCCTACCAATAGACGTTGGTTAAAGCGGTTTAACAAATAAGTAGGTCTCCTGGCTTAGGTTCATAACTCCTCCCTACCTTCCCATCTCAATTAATCGACAGTGGTTTTTTAAAGAGGAACTCCCCATCACAGTGGCGGTACCGCGCCGGCTTTACACCGGACTTCCCTTAGCACTTATTGTTTGAAGCTATTTATATTTTTATCTTAAGCCATCTCAAATAAGAATACAAGCAATTAATTTTTTAAGTACGATAAAATGTTACTGCAAATTACGCTAAACAGTTAATTCTTTACCATCTGTTGTAACCGGGGCCTCCCCCTTGATAAAACCGTAAGCGAAGCTTGCGGCCATTAACAACAGCAAAGGAGCTAAAATTGTGAAGATTACATCCGCTGTGAAAATTAACAAGGGCTTACCAGTCTTTAAAAAAGCTAGGGCAATGCCGCCAATGCCAATCAAAGTGCCGCCGACAGTTACCATACTAAAAGCACCTGCCACCTTCTTGGCTTGAACATTTATAATCGGTACAAAGAAAACGGTTAAGCCTGCAATAGAGTGAACCGTTGCCAAAACCAATGTTCCTAAACCGCCTGACCCAACAAAACGAGTAACAGCTATGGCAATTAACCCCACAATAATAAAAATTAAATAGTTTTTTTCCTGCTTGGGGTAAAACTGGGTAACTAACCCCTGTGCCAAGGTCAGCGGGATGAGTGCCGCAACAATCACCACCATTGGGCTTTCCAGTATGTCATAACTTAAGAAAATTAATAGAAGTCCGGACACCAATAATACAGCAAAAGAAATTAAATAATAAATATTATACATCGCCTTTTGTTTGTTGTAGTTACGATAAAAATTATAACAAAGATATAATGCTATTAACCCCGTTACCAATAAAAAACCTTGATCCACTAAAGTCATAATTTGAGCTTCCTCCTTAATTAAAATTTTTAACCTAGGCCGCTGGTTCCAATTTTACCCGGCAACACCTCCAAACAGTTTTTTAAAAGTTTGCTAAATCACAAAGGCTGCTACAAAAACAGCCGGTTTGCAAAATCAAAAGTTATTCGCCTTCGAGAATATCTGCCATCGTGGTCGAAGCTAAAAGGCCGATCAGCTCCTTTTGTATGGCCGACCAGCGGGGGAAAAATTTACACCCGGGGTTTCTGGGACAAACTGCCGGATTCAAAACACATTCACTTATACAAACCGGCCCTTGGATTATCTCAATTACACTATGTAAAGTAATATCCTGAAGATTTTTATTCAAGACTACCCCACCGTGAACACCGACTTGGCTCCTTGTTATCTCCGCCTTGTTCAATTTACGAATTATTTTATAGGCATATTCAGTGGGAACGCTTTCCTGCTCAGCTATTTTCTTAATGGGAACAAATTCTTGATTTTTAGTTTCCGCCAAATGAGCAAGTATTCGCATTGCATAATCAGTATCTCTCCGGATAATTTTCTTCTACCTCCTAAATTAATCTAACCAGGTCTCCCAGGTTTCAAAAACCACGGGATGTTAAATTCGGATTAAAAAAGTCCAAGTTATCAGGAAAAAAATTCCCTTACATTAATATCCTAAAACAAAAAATTTCCTTTGTCAAGAAAAAAACTAGATTTTCCCGAGTCTTATTTCTCCAACCGAACATCTACTCAAGCAAATGATTAGCAAATACCAAAAGTAAATATAATCCTAATTCATTGCTATTCAAAATTTACTCCTTTTCCTGCGGATTTGTTATTCCCAACCTACCGGCTGAATGATCCTTACCCAGGTAAAAATTAATCCAGGAGGAGGTCTGATTAAGACTCCAATCATTAGGATCCACCAAATAACTACCCAGCTTCTCCTCCTCACCATATTTTTTTAAGCGGGAATAAGCTTTAACCCAGATACATTTTCTTTCCCCGGGATAGACTTCACACCAACCGTCATAACTGCCCTCGCA
>Ga0265293_10013156_pt1 | contig 10801 bp, 10 predicted proteins | sample Munlanlewell138R_FD_192505 | JGI IMG/M metagenome (GOLD analysis project Ga0265293, IMG submission 192505) | Leachate microbial communities from a municipal landfill in Southern Ontario, Canada - Leachate well 138R | ecosystem: Engineered > Solid waste > Landfill > Unclassified | place: Canada... | reverse complement strand
CCACGGCGGCGGCGATCGCTTCCGGGGTGCGCTCCACGATGCGTCCGGCGGATGGCGACCGCACCACTTCGCGCGCGCCGCCGATGTCGGGAATGACCAGGGGCGTGCCGCAGGCCAGCGCCTCGATCCAGGCATTGGCCAGCCCCTCGCGTTCAGAGGGCAGGACCATGGCATCGGCCGCGCTCAGCAGGTGGGGCAGATGTTCGTGGCTGACCTGGCCGAGGAAATGCACGCGGTCCGCGACTCCGGTGGACCGGCGGATATCCCGCAAGCGTGCTTCATCGCTTCCCGTGCCTGCAAGCGCCAGACGAGCGGCGGGCAGGCGGGCGAGCGCCTGGATGGCCAGTGCCTGCCCCTTGACGGGGATCAGCGCTCCGGGCGCCACCAGCAACGGTTCGTCCGCCAGCGCGCCGAGGTGGGGGAGGGCGGACATGAGCCCCCGCGCCGCCGTGCGTTCCATGGGACGGAAACGGTCATGGTCCAGCCCGGTGTAATGAACCGCGATCCGCTCCTCCGGCATGCCGATGATCGCCATGTCGTGCCGCAATGCGCCGGAGACCGCCAGCAATCCGGCGGCCTGCGATGCGGCGCTAAGCATCTGCGCGCGTGCGCCATCCACTGTGCCCCAGTGGTGAATGTCGGACCCACGCGCCTTGATCGTCAACGGGCGGTCGAGCGCCTGCGCGATGATCGCTGCCGCAGGACCGTCGGGGAAAAAGAACTGTGCGTCGACCAGATCGAACGGTTGGATATCGTGCAACGCGCGCGCCATGGGCAGAAGCGCACGGGCGATCCGGCGCGGATTGCGCTCCACGCCCCATCTGGGGACCAGTGTGAAGCGGGGGTGGCGGACGGCCAGGCCGTGGAACGCGCTGCTTTCCGGCGTCGCTGCCTGTGCGCGGTAGGGCGCGGCGCGCGACAGGGGCCATGGTGGCAGCCCCACGGGGTTGAGCACAGTCAGCGCAATATCGCCGCGCGCCGCCACCGCGCGCATCTGCTCGGCCACGAACTTGCCGAACGCGGGGCGCGCGGGCGACGGGAACAGCGTACTGATCGAAAGAACGCGCAACCGTTTCACAGGGGTCTCATCGGGCAATCCGTCATGCCGCTCAATTCCACGCAAAACACGGCCAAGGCAATGCCCGTGACCCGTCGGCGACGCTTCAGTGACAACGCCGTGCGTTCCGTCGAAGCCCTTTTGACATTGTGGGCCGCACTGCTTAGCAGCCCTTCAAGCGTTGGAGTAACGGGTATTCGACGCGCCAGAGGGATATAGATGTCAAGCCTGCCATATATTGTCGGTAACTGGAAAATGAACGGAACGCGCGCGATGCTGGCGGAAGCGCGTGCTATCGACCGGTCGGCCAGCCGCCTGCCGGGGGTGCAGGTGGCACTGGCGCCGCCGGCCACATTGATCCACGCCATGCGCGAAGCCGTGCAGGAAATCGGTGTCGGCGGGCAAGACTGCCATGTCGAGGCCAGCGGCGCCTTCACGGGCGACGTGTCGGCCCCCATGCTGGCGGATGCCGGCGCGGATTTCACGATCGTCGGCCATAGCGAACGGCGCTCGCTCCACGGCGAGACGGACGCCGTGGTCAAAAGCAAGGCCGAAGCCGCGCAGGCGGCGGGGCTGACGGTTATTCTCTGTGTCGGCGAAACCGAGGCGCAGCGCGATTCGGATCAGGCGGAAGACGTGGTGACGGCGCAGCTCGATCAGTCGCTGCCGCGCGGCGAGGACGTGGCCGCCCGCCTGTCCGTCGCCTATGAGCCGGTCTGGGCGATCGGCACCGGCCGGGTGCCTTCCGTCGATGACGTAAGCGCGATGCATCGTGCGATCCGCGCGAAGCTGGTTTCGATCTATGGCGAGGCGGGCGCGGCTGTCCGCATCCTCTATGGCGGATCGGTCAACGCGGGCAACGCGGCGGATCTGTTGGGCGCGGACGATGTGGGCGGCGCGCTGGTCGGCGGAGCCAGTCTGGTCGCCGAAAGCTTCACCGCGATCATGGGCGCCGCCGCCGCGCTTTCGCAGGGAGACGCCTGAACCGGTTCGCGCCGCGTCATGACGCGGTGTGGAGCGGGTTGCGCTGGTCATCGCGAAAGCCTAGATGGCCGTTCGAACAGCCGAGAGAACCGAAAACACCATGTCGCTCTTCATCTTCCTTACCGTGGTTCAGGCCCTGGTCGCCGCCGCGCTGGTCGGCCTTATCCTGATGCAGCGGTCCGAAGGCGGTGGTCTTGGGGTCGGCAGCAGCCCTTCCGGGCTGATGTCGGCGCGCGGCGCGGCTGATTTCCTGACGCGGACGACTGCCGTTCTGGCCACGATGTTCGTCGTTCTCAGCATCGTCCTGGCCGTTCTCGCGGTCGGCACGACATCGGGGCGCGCCATTGACACGTCGCTGGATCGGTCGGTTCCCACGGCACCCGCCGCACCCACGGGCAGCGATCCCTTCGCGGCGCCGGGCGGAGCTGCTCCGGCAGCCCCTTCGGGCGCGGCTCCCGCGCCTGTCGACCCGCTGGGCGGAAGCGCCGCCCAGTAAAATCCCACATGCACGGGATCATCCTCGCATCCGTTCAACGGGTGCGAGGACAGGTTCTGTGGATGGATCGCCCGCAAGCGCGTCATGCCGCTTGCCCTTTCGACACGATACGCACTAAGGCTCGAATCCCATGGCGCGGTATATCTTTATCACCGGCGGCGTGGTTTCCTCGCTGGGCAAGGGCCTCATGGCGGCAAGCCTCGCGGCGCTGCTTCAGGCCCGGGGTTTCAAAGTCCGCATCCGCAAGTTTGACCCCTATCTCAACGTCGATCCGGGCACGATGAGCCCTTATCAGCACGGCGAGGTCTTCGTGACCGACGACGGCGCGGAAACCGATCTCGACCTTGGCCACTATGAGCGTTTCACCGGCGTTTCCGCGCATCAGGGCGATAACATCACTTCGGGCCGCGTCTATCGCGACATCATCGCCAAGGAACGCCGCGGGGACTATCTGGGCGCGACAGTGCAGGTGATCCCGCATGTCACGGACGCGATCAAGGATTTCGCCCGCGCCGATACCGACGATCTCGATTTCGTCCTCTGCGAGATCGGCGGCACGGTGGGCGACATCGAAAGCCTGCCGTTCATCGAGGCGATCCGCCAGCTTCGCAACGAACTGGGGCGGGACCGGACCTGCTCGGTCCATGTCACGCTGGTGCCTTATATCGCGGCGGCGGGCGAGTTGAAGACCAAGCCGACCCAGCACTCGGTGCGGGAACTGACGGCGCTGGGTGTTCAGCCGGACATCCTGCTGTGCCGTTGCGAAAAGCCGCTGCCGCAAGGCGAGCGCGCCAAGATCGCGCAATTCTGCAACGTGCGTCGCGAAGCGGTCATCCAGGCGCTCGACGCGCCGAGCATCTACGCGGTGCCGCTGCAATATCACGCCGAGGGGCTGGACGCCGAAGTGCTCCATCATTTCGGCCTGACGTCGCCCGCGCCCGATCTTTCGCGCTGGTCCGACATCGTGGACCGCCACTTGCATCCCGAAGGCGAAGTGACCATCGGCGTCGTCGGCAAGTATGTGGGTCTGCCCGATGCCTACAAGTCCCTGAACGAAGCGCTGGTCCACGGTGGTATGGCGAACCGGGTCAAGGTGCGCATACAGTGGATCGACGCCGAAATCTTCGAGGCGGACGACGATTCCGAAATCGCCGCCCAGCTCGAACCCATGCACGGCATTCTCGTGCCCGGCGGTTTCGGCGAGCGCGGCACCGAAGGCAAGATCGCCAGCGTCCGCTTCGCGCGGGAGCGCAAGGTGCCGTTCTTCGGCATCTGCCTCGGCATGCAGATGGCCTGCATCGAAGGCGCGCGCAACACGGCCGGGATCGCCGATGCCTCGTCGACCGAGTTCGGCGCGACGACCGAACCGGTGGTCGGCATCATCACTGAATGGATGAGCGCGGAAGGCTTGCAGGTCCGGGCAGAAGGCGGAGACCTTGGCGGCACGATGCGGCTGGGCGCCTATGAAGCGGCTCTTGTCGGAAACAGCCACGTCGCGGCGATCTATGGCACGGACCGTATTTTTGAGCGGCACCGCCATCGTTACGAAGTGAACGTCGCCTATCGCGATGCGCTGGAGCAGGGCGGGCTGGTGTTCGCCGGCATGTCGCCCGACGGCCTGCTGCCGGAGATCGTCGAACGGCCGGATCACCCGTGGTTCGTGGGCGTGCAGTTCCACCCGGAATTGAAGAGCCGCCCGTTCGATCCGCACCCCTTGTTCAAGGGCTTCATCGAAGCGGCGGTGCGCCAGTCGCGGCTGGTCTAGGGCGAAAGGTTCCGATCGTAAGTGGATCAATTCGCGCTTGCGGTAAGTCCACTTCCGAACTTAAGGGCGCGCCTCATAATGAAAATAATCGGGAAGCTGCGACGGCTGCTCGCTGACTGCGGGCGCTGTGCCAGTTTCAAGCTGCCTGGCCTTGATCGTCCACAGCGACCCGGACGATCAGGGCGAAAGCGGAACGGCGTTCACGCGTCGTTGGGGGTGGATCGTCCCGGATCCACCCCCGAATCGTTTTTGCGATCAGTCTGCCGGGGTTTTCACCCGGTGCCATCGTTTCAGGCGGCGGCGGTGGCGTCGCCTTCCGCGTCCACGACCGCCAGCGGTTTGCGTCCACCGACAGGGATCTTCTTGGGCTTCATCGCTTCGGGCACTTCGCGTACGAGGTCGATCACCAGAAGCCCGTCCTCAAGGTTTGCGGCTTCGACCCGGACATAGTCCGCAAGTTCGAAGCGGCGCTCGAACCCGCGCTGCGCGATGCCGACATGCAGCAGCTTGCCTTCCTGCGCTTCGTCGGCCTTGCGGCCGTGCACCACGAGCAGGTTCTGCTGCGCGGTGATATCGAGATCCTGCGGCTTGAACCCGGCCACGGCGAGCGTGATGCGATAGGCGTCGTCACCCAGTTTTTCGATATTGAAGGGGGGGTAATTGTCGCCGGAACCGGCGCGGCCCTGATTTTCCAGCATGTCGAACAGGCGGTCGAACCCGACCATCGAGCGGCGATAGGGCGTGAAATCCATACGGTTCATGTCAAAAATCCTCCATTGAGCAATTTTCGGTTCTGCCGGAACCCGCGAATGCGGCGCTCCGGCGTGTGCCATTCCCGAGGCCATGCCTTGCGGGCCATGACACACGACAGGAGATATGTTAGCGCGAGCCCGATTCAAGACCCGCTTTCGGAAGGTGTGCGAACGTGGCTACGCCCAAGGTTGAAATCTATACGAAATGGGGTTGCCCCTATTGCGTCGCGGCCAAGGCGTTGCTGGCCAGGAAGGGCGTGGATTTCGAGGAATACGATATCACCATGGGCGGACCGAAGCGGGACGAGATGCGCGAACGTGTGCCGGGCGCCGTTACTGTTCCGCAGATCCTGATCGACGGGCGGCCCGTGGGCGGAAGCGACGATATTCACGCGCTCGACCGCGAAGGGAAGCTGGATCCACTGCTGGGTCTCGGCTGACCGAATGTCGCGCATCGCCGTCCTTCAGATGACATCGGGCATCGATCCGGCGGAAAACGCGCGCGCTATCGTGGAGGCCATCGGCAGTGCGGCTGCCGGCGGTGCGGCGATGCTGTTCACGCCGGAAATGTCCGGCCTCCTCGACCGCGACCGGAAACGGGCGGCGCGGCACATTGTGCCGGAAGCGGGGGACCGGGTGCTTGCCGCCACGCGGGATGCCGCCGCAAAGGCGGGAATCTGGATCGAACTCGGCTCCCTGGCCATCGCGCGGGGGGATGGACGCTGGGTAAACCGGTCGTTCGTCATCGACGCGAAGGGCGAAATCGCCGCCCGCTATGACAAGATCCATATGTTCGACGTCGACCTCGCAACGGGCGAATCCTGGCGGGAGTCCAGCGCCTACGAGGCGGGAAATGCTGTGGTCACGATTGAAACGCCTGTGGGGAAACTGGGGCTTTCGATCTGTTACGATATCCGCTTTCCGGCGCTTTACGAGGCACTGGGGCGCAGCTCATGCGACGCGATCGCCATCCCGGCGGCGTTTACGGCGCCCACAGGCGCGGCGCACTGGCATTTGCTGCAACGCGCCCGCGCGGTGGAGGCGACGGCTTTCGTGGTCGCCGCCGCGCAAGTCGGCGAACATGCCGACGGGCGGCGGACCTATGGCCACAGCCTCGTCGTCGACCCTTGGGGGGACGTGCTGCTCGACATGGGCGGGGAAGGGCCGGGGCTTGGCTTCGCCGACCTCGATCCCGCGCGGATCGCGGCGGTGCGGGGGCAATTGCCCAGTCTTGCCAACCGGCGTAAAATCGCCATGTGACGGTTGTCATGATTGTGTTTGATCTCGAATGCCGCCTGGGCGGCCACCGTTTCGAAGGCTGGTTCGGATCGTCCTCCGATTTCGAGGATCAGCAGGCGCGCGGCCTGCTTGCCTGCCCGCAGTGTGCGTCCGCCGATGTCGTCAAGGCTCCCATGGCGCCAAGCATAGGCCGCAAGGGCAACCAGTTGCCGCAAACCGCCGAAAAGTCCTCACCTGCCTCCGTCAAGAGCGGCCCCATGCCGCCGGAAGCAGAAAAACTCATGCGGGCGCTGGCCGTGATGCAGGCGGAAGCGCTCAAGTCTTCGCGGTGGGTGGGGGAAAACTTCGCCGAGGACGCGCGGGCCATGCATTATGGCGAGCGCGAGCACGAAAGTATCCACGGTCAGGCCACGGCGAACGAAGCGCGGGAACTTCTTGAGGAAGGCATCGAGATCGCGCCGCTGCCGTTCCCTGTCGCTCCGCCCGGCAAGGCCAATTGACTGCGGTGCCCCCGCTGCCAGCGTTCCATGAACGGGTCGGAGACCGGCAGGATCCGGTTTCGCTCGATGGAACTTTCCGGTCTTTCGCGCCGAAAGCCCGCATTGCAACGTCACTGATCTCTCCGTAAGAGCGATCCCCGGGCGCCCGTAGCTCAGCAGGATAGAGCACAAGATTCCTAATCTTGGGGCCAGAGGTTCGAATCCTCTCGGGCGCACCATTTCCGAACAAAAGAGAGAACTGCGGGCGTGGTTTTGGAGCCGCTGATGCGGATTTCCCTGTCGTTCACGCGCACCTCACCTGCTATTTCGGGGAGCGCAAGGCGCCATCCCTTTGGCGGCACTGGCAACCTGATGGGGGAGATGGCCGGGAAGGGGGTTGACTTCCGTGGACCGTTCTCGCGCATAAAGATCGAACGGAAAAACCGCCCGGCTCGGCAGCCAGGGGCGTTTCGGAGGCAGCAAGCAGGAAGGCATGTTCATTCCCGCCAGCGGAAGGCGTCTGCAATGACGATCGCCGCGAATCACATCGTGGCGCTCTCGCCGACGCCGGAAGAAACCGATGCTGCGGTCAGATACGCGATCAAGAGCGCCGTGCCTTATACTTATGATCGCATGGAAAAGGACGCCTGGCGGCGGGTGGCGCGGGTCGCTCGCGGCAAGGTCAATGAGGCGATGATGCGGCGTTTCGCGGCCGGGATCGGCATCAAGACCAGTGAGCAGGAGAAAAGCCACCAGCAGCATGACTCCTTCGACTTCGCCTTCACTGCGAAGCGCGGCGTCTTGCAGGCCGATATCAAGACATTCCATGTCCTGACCCAGTTCCTGGGACAGAGCCGGGAACCGTTCAATATCAGCGATCTTTTATGTGGTGAGAACCATTCGTCAGGCGCATGGCATCGCTTCTTCCCCATGCTGGTTCCACAGGACTATCCGCGCGCGACCGGGCGTCTTCCGGGCGAGGCGCAGGTTGTTGTCCGGGAGCTTCCGAACATTCTTGAGGCAACGGTTCAATGCAATGATTTCGAGGTGCTGCGCCGGGTCACGCTCACAACCGATACCATCTGGCTGACTGCCCGGGAAACGGTCCAGAGCGACATCGCCGACGGCCTGCTCACCGAAATCGCCCCCTTGCCGGCAGTCGATCAACCAAAGGCGGAGATCGTGCTGGTGACACTGCGCGGACGCAGCATCAGCCCGGCCACCCGCAATATCGTCAGCGCCATCGCAGGCTGATGGAATGCCTTCCCGGAGCCGCCCGGCATAATCTTTCGGTCGAATGCGCCGGTTCGCTTCGACAGCAAGGGAATCCGGCATTTCGTCTCTCCAGCCGGGTAGCGTGAAAACAACCCGCGTCGCTTATTTACTGTCAGACAGTAAGTTTGTATGCAGGGCGCGGAACGCAGGGATATGCGGGGAGGGATTTGGTGGTGCGTCGGGCCGTGGCAGTATCGCGCAGGCAGGAGGAGCGGACGGAGGAAGCCAAGGCGCGCCTTCGGGAAGCGGCGCTCGAGCTGTTCGCGGCGGACGGATACGAGGCGGCGACTCTGGCCGCGATCAGCCTCAGGGCCGGGTTCAGCCGCACGCTGGCGCAGTATCATTATCCCGACAAATCCGCGCTGGCGCTCGAACTGATCGAGGACCGGCTGCGGCGGGACAATCAGGTCGAACTGCTGGCCTGTCCCGACGACGCTTCGGCGCGGGAGGCCTGGGCCGCGCTGATGGCGCACCTCGATTCCGTGACGCGGCACTATGGCTCCTTGCACGGGGACACCGGGCAGAGCGCCGCCCGGAACACTGCGGTGCGGGGCGAAATGGCGATCCACGCCGCCGCGCTGATGGGCAGCGATGAGCGGATCACCCGGCGGGTCGACGTGCTGACACGCGACCTTATCGCCAGAGTGGAGCGATTGCTGGAAATCTGCCGTCGGCAGGGAATGATCCCCGCCGATACCGATGTTCATGCGATGGCCGTGCTCCATGTCCACTCGATCTGGGGGCTGGCGCTGGCGCTGTTCGCGAACCCATGGGGAGCGCGACGCATCAATGCCGCGCTGGACCAGATCCGGGTACTGCTGGAAGCGCTGCGAGTGAAGGGCTGAGGGAAGGAGAAGCGGCATGGCGGTCATCAGAATGGTCGCGGATTATGAGCGTGAGCCATGCATCGGCTGCAAGCTCTGCGACATCGTCTGTCCGAGCGGCGCCATTCGCATGGAAGCGCGCAGGCCGGTGATTGATGCGCGGCTCTGCATCGGTTGCGGCCGCTGTGTCGACCGCTGCCCCGAGGACATTATGTGGATGGAGGAGCGCGAGCAGCGCCTGACAGTGACGGTCGCGGCCGATGAAGCGCCTGCGGAGGAAGTCGACGCCTTGCTGCTCAAGGCGGGCATTGATCCGGCGATATCGGTCTGCGTCTGCACGCTGACTCCGGCGGCGGAGATCGCGCGGGCCGTGGTCAAGGGTGCCCGGAACCTGGAGGAAGTCTGCGCGATGACCGGGATGCGTTCCGGTTGCGGGATCTATTGCGTGGCTCCGGCCTTGCGCCTGCTCGAAGCGGCGGGGCGCGACATGACGCCGCCGGGGCAGCATCGCTGGTATCCATCCTCGCTTTCGCTCTACGACCTGTCGGACGAGGTGCGGGCGAAATATCCCGATGCCTTCATCGACGAGGATCGCGCGGTGTTCGATCCCGGGCACAAGTATGGCCCGCTCGCGAAGGAGACTGTGTGATGAATGCCCAGGCTGCTCTCCTTCCGCCGCGGTTCATGCCATCGGTCTATGCCGCGCCGCCGCAACCGCATGTCGCGGAGCAACTCGGCTCCATGCTGTCGGTTCCGCTGACCGAGTTCTTCCCCGGCTTCGCCCCGGCCATCGCCACGGGGGAGCCGGATCGGCTCGAAGCGGATCTCGAACGGGTCCGTGCCGAGACTCGCGCGGCGCTGGCCAAGGTCGACATGTCGTCGATCTCCGCGAATGACAGCGTCAACATCCTCGCTTCGGAACATGGTTTCGGCCTGATGGGCGGCTGGCCTTACGCCGAGATGATAAAGACTATCCGCGAGGTGGTGATCGCGCGCACCGGCTGCCGCAAGGTCAATCTGCGGCTGGCGATCTATCGCGGTTTCCACGAAGCGGATGAAGTGGCCGAACACTTCGGGTTCGAGGAGGCGTTCGAGGGCCGGGTCAAGGGCCTTGGTCCGTTCGATCAGGGCGTCGAGGTGGAGACTGCCATCGGGCCCATGTATCTCGTCAAGCGCGCGTTCGACGGCACGAAGTTCATTCACGCCTATTACGACGATCCGCGCGAGATGTATTTCAACCGGCTGCTCTACAAATCGTTCAAGTCGTTCTGCATGTCCTATGCGCGCTATGAGACGCGCTCGGTCTATCATTCGATGTTCGGCAACCGTTCGGGCAGCATCATCCCGCGCGCGCTGTTCGACTGCGATTTCATCCAGAGCCGCTACACGTTCAGCTCGGTGCTGTGCACGACGCCGATGGGCGTGACGGGCGTGGACGCGACGACTGACCTCTATGCCATCGACCGGCGGATCACGAAGAGCCATCTGGCAACCTATGGCCGGATGCAGCGCCTGTTCGCTGAGATCAAGGATTGCGTGGCGATCTGGGACGGGGGGCGCTGGGGCTATTACCTGCACGGCGGCGGGTTGATCTTCGGCACGCTGCTGACCAACCATTCCGATTCCTTCGATCTCGATCAGCCCGTGGTCGCCGGATTCATGCAGTCGCCCACCGCGCCCGTGAACTTCTCCCGCAACAAGTCGTTGCGCGGCGTCGTGGTCAATCAGGCGTGGGTCGGGGCGGGCATCCCCTATGTCACGATGCCCTTCACCACGCCGATGTATATCGTAGGCGACGAGCAGGCGACGCTGTGGCGGGAGGATCCGACCAACCCGCTGCTGATGGACCGCGCCACGGTGGTCGACACGCTGGAACAGGGGATCGCCATGGCGTGCGAGAAAGGCCAGACCGACAAGCTGCTCGTGTTCG
>Ga0265293_10013153_pt1 | contig 10803 bp, 9 predicted proteins | sample Munlanlewell138R_FD_192505 | JGI IMG/M metagenome (GOLD analysis project Ga0265293, IMG submission 192505) | Leachate microbial communities from a municipal landfill in Southern Ontario, Canada - Leachate well 138R | ecosystem: Engineered > Solid waste > Landfill > Unclassified | place: Canada... | reverse complement strand
CTTATAGCTCGCATCAAAAATATCCTTACTGCTGGCTAACACAAGGTTCCCGTCATAACGTAATCCTAGGCCTGACTGAGAATAGTATTGGCCCGCATGTATATCATCTGTCTGACGTTCCCACACTGGATTTTAGGCCATATCCCCACGTTAAACAAGTTCCGATACGCCTTCGGTCCTAAGAATTGATTCTTCAAAAGAACAAACGTCAAAATCTTGAATAGAAGTTGAAAGTGAATAATCGTATGTCAAATTTCCAAAAAGTTTGGCAAAAGGGTCTAGGCGAATCTTGCTAATTAGAGGATTAAATGCTCTCGTCAAATGAAGTTTCTTACCATTCGCCTGGGCAATCAAAAACGCCATTTTTCCTGTGGAGATGTATTCTGAATTTTGTGGGAAATGCAAGCCGCCTTCTTCATGATCAATCAAGTATTTTACGAACTCAATCAGATTTTCGATGTAGATCATACTCCGCTGGTTATCAACATCCGGGAAGAAAGGGATCAATCCCAAGACAAGTCTTCTCAATTTTGGGTAATTGCCCTTGCAGCCTCTTCCATAAACCATAGGTGGGCGAAGAATCGCCAGAGTAAACAGATTGTCCTCCAACTCCCTCAACAGATCTTCGGCTGATGCCTTTGATCGCCCATAAGCAGTCTGAGGAAGAACGGGCGTAGAAGAATCAATCCTGCCTGACATCAAACCATAGACATTCATGGTGCTAAGAAAGATGAAATGTCTGACACCCTCATCCTTTGCTTTTTTTGCAAGCTTGAGGGTTAAATCCCTATTAATCTTGAAGTATAGGGCTTGCATGCCCTTCTTGTTTTTTTCATGAACTAAAGCCGCAACATGGAAAATCACATCATAGGCGGCAAAGTCATGATGCAAATAACTGTTTCCCCTGACATCCAAAACTGTCACTTGATAGCGGCTGGGCTCTTGGCCGAGCCGATACTCAAGCCAGTTTCCTATGTAACTATCGGATCCAGTAATCAGTACCTTTTTCACAAGAATGTCTCCGGCTAACTTGTTAACGGACACCCTTGCCGCTGAATACAACAGCAAAAGTTCGTAGAAAACAGGACATATCGAAAAGCAAGCTTCTCCTTCGCACATATTCGCCATCATAACGAGCCTTAACCGTAACAGGCAAATCGTCCCGCCCGTTGATTTGAGCCCAGCCAGTGAGTCCGACAGGCACATCATTAGCCCCGTAAAGATCTCTGGCCTCGATGAGATCATATTGATTCCAGAGAGCCGGCCTGGGGCCAACAAAGCTCATATCACCCTTCAATATATTGAGTAACTGTGGGAGCTCGTCCAAGGAACTGTGACGAAGCAAGTGACCAACCTTGGTCACCCATAGATCGGGCTGTTCCAGGAGGTGAGCCGCCATATCCTGAGGTGTATCCCTTCTCATGGTTCTGAATTTCAAAATATAAAAGTGTTTTTTGTGTATACCGATTCGTCTTTGCCGAAGAAAGGCAGGCCCTTTAGAATCAATCTTGATGGCGAGCATAATCACCAACATCAGTGGCCAAAGGATGGCCACGCTAAGCAGGGATAGAAAAATATCGAGGAATCGTTTTGTAATCTTGTAAACCATCATGACCATTCCAGATAAACAATATGACGATTTCCCATTGCTCCGCTATAATCTCTTTCATCGAAACGTTCGATTTGTTGAAGCTGAATTATGTTCTTCTTCAACCTGATATTTCCAATATCTATCGCCCAATTCATAAGCCTGTTTCACCAGACTACACATTAGCAAGAAGCCCGCAAACCAAAAAAACCATTATTTAAAAACTTTTGCCCCCGGCTCATGTGGTAGAACCATAGAGGTTTTGTTGATGACCGTATGAAAATCTGGGATATCTCGGATAACGATGGCTCCCATGCCAATGATACAATTATCGCCAATCCTTATATTTTCTCTTATCGCAGTTTGCATACCAATAAAGACATTCCGTCCAATAGTGCAATTCCCGCCAATTGCCGCAAAGGATGAGATAACTGCATTTTCGCCAATAACTGAATCGTGCCCGATCGAAACGAACGACTGGACTAAGACATTTTTACTGATTACGGAGCCAGTGGCTATTGTTACTTTATCGCTGTTAATGACAACACCTTGTTCAATTGTTGCTCCCAGACTTACATCGGCTTGCGGGTGTATCAAAGTGGCCAACCGATAACCCGCCTCTTGAACACGCTCAGAAAGCAGCTCTCGCAGTGAAGGTTCACCTTGTCCGATAATAAACTCGAGATCGTCATGCGAATAAATTTCTTTCGTTTCGTCAAAAGAAATAGCTTGGATACCCTCTCGCAACTGACTGGGATCTCCATCATCAACGAATAGGATACTTTTCCATCTGGGAGAATACTCCTGGAGCCTCGACGCAAAATCAAAGAATTTCCTGCCTAGGCCCCCGGCACCATAAATGGCTAATCGCATTGCATTTCCTCCTTAAAGGCTTTGAGACACACTCAAAGAAAACTAACTCGATGAGTATTTCAGGGTTTCAATCATGCACATCAGCCAAAAGGCTCCCTCGATTAGTCGTGATTCGGCACGAGCAAGACTTTCTCCTCGCCAGCATCGCTACATGCTTGAGAAGGGTTGCCCTGGAACACTTCCATGGTCACAGTCTCACCCGCGTTAATCCCTTCTCTCAAGAAAACAGCCTTGACTGTCATCATAAAGATTCGAATATCCAAAATAAAAGTCATGCTGTCAACATACTCCACGTCAAGCGCAAACTTTTCATCCCAACTAATGGCATTACGACCACTAACTTGCGCCAATCCAGTCAATCCCGGTTTGATCTCATGCCTGCGTTTCTGGAAACTATTATAAAGTGGCAGGTATTGCATCAATAACGGCCTTGGTCCAACCAAGCTCATATGGCCTGCCAGCACATTTAATAGCTCGGGAAGCTCATCCAGTGAGGTTGATCTTAGGACCCTGCCAAAACGGGTCAAGCGTTCTGCACCGCTTAACAAATTACCCTCTACGTCTCTGCTGTCATTCATAGTCCTGAATTTAAGAATCTTAAAGGGAACCTCATCCTTGCCAGGCCGCAGTTGTGAAAAAAAGACCGGAGAACCAAGTTTAATTCGTACCAGGAAAGCAAGGATTATAAGCAGTGGGCTTAAAATAATCAGAGCAAAAAAAGCCACAAGCCGATCCAGGAGGGGCTTGAAAAAAGACCTATACAGCATCACCCTCAATTCCTTCTTTGATTGAGTTTACGATCCTATTCAAATCATCCCTGCTCATATTCAGATCGCTTGGCAGGCATAGCCCCCGGCCAAACAGTTGCTCTCCCATATTTCCGCTCTTTTGGGCTGTAATGAAAGTGCAATGCTCATAATAGGGTTGCAAATTCATGGGTTTCCATATAGGTCTGGATTCAATGTTGTTATCATTCAAATGCTTGTAGACATCCATGGGATCGATTGGCTGATCAAAAGTAATACAGCTCAGCCAATAATTCGGAAAAACTCCTTCCGGGACCGGCATCATCCGAATCCGTCCGGATGGCTCCAAATTCTCCTTGTAGTACTCGTAGATCTCTCTTTTGATTTGAACGTGCCGATCCAGCACCATCAACTGTCCTCTGCCAATACCGGCAGATACATTGGACAAACGATAGTTATAGCCGACTTCTTGATGCTGGTACCAAGGGGCGGACTCTCTGGATTGGGTAGCCCAAAAACGAACCTTTTCACAAACTTTGTGGGCAGTTTCCGGATTATTGGCTGTCAACATTCCCCCTCCGGAAGTTGTAATAATCTTATTCCCGTTGAAACTAAAACAACCGATCTCTCCGGCCGTACCAGCATGCAGCCTTATAGGTGTCGTATGCCAGGAACGCCTTAGCTCGCCTTCACTCTTGTAATAGTAAGAGTCGTAAGTGCTGCCCAAAGATTCAGCTGCATCCTCGATAAGAGGGACCTGATATTCATCGCAAAGTGAAAGAATCTGATCAATATCCGGTAAAAGCCCATAAAGGTAGGCCGCTACGACAGCCTTGATTCTGCCCTTGAATTTTTCCAGAGCTGCCTTCAGTGCTTTTGGATCCATATTCCAAGTCGCCCAGTCAGAGTCAATCAAAACCGGGGTAGCACCTTGGTAAACAACAGGATTAACGCTGGCAGCAAAAGTCAATGACGAGCAGAGAACAATGTCTTCCCTGGTGTCACGAGGCTTTGCAATGTCAGGCTTATTGCCCTCACCAACACCAGCCAGCTTTAAGGCCAGATGAATAGCAGCTGTCCCGGATGATAAAGCCACCGCATCTTTGACGCCAAGTTTGTCTGCAAATTCTGTTTCAAAAGCGGTTACATTCGGGCCAAGAGGTGCAATCCAATTGGTGTCAAAAGCCTGTTGGACATAACCTAACTCAAAGCCCTCATCACTCATGCGGGGTCTGGCCAAATGTATCTTTTCGAATTCCTTTTTCATAGCCACCAAATCTCTAACATATTGTACACGAAAGAAGCATTCCTTCCGATGAACCCGGCAGGGTCAGCAAAAAAGACAAGATGACGGCAAATGGTGATATGCTGACCCAGGGCCATCCTGTGCTAGAATAGCACCGTTGCGATAACACTGATGGAAGGTGACTGTGGCATGGACGAAGCCAACGATCGCCGGGATTCCGGACAAGAAAATCTAGCTCCTAAAATGAGGGCACCTCAGCTCCGAAGAGATTTGGATCCTGAGCCCGTGGAGACTCCCCTTCCTGCGGAGACACCCGACAGTTCCAGCCAGAGAGTCCGGAAACCTTCCTTTGTTTTGTCTGTGCCTTCCCGGATTGAAGAGGCGGAAGTGCCGCCTTCAGATGAAGTTGAGTCTCCGAAGGTTGTGGCTGAAGCAGAATTGAGTGACGTCATACAGGAATTCAAGCGCCACTTGGTCGCCAAATCAGCCCTGATGCCTGAGTCAGATGAAGCGGATCCGCCTGTCGAGGTGGAAGAAGATCACGCCGAGACTGAGGAAGCAGGCGGTGAGGAAAGCCTCGACGAGGGTGGGCAGGAATTGGAATCTTCGGAAGATGCTCCAGTTGAAACTCTTGAGGTATCAGATTCTTCTGAATCTTCTGTTATTGAAGAAGTTGTGGAGGAGGAATCCAAGAAGAGCAAGTGGAAAACCTTCTATCTGAGTCCTCTTGTAACGCGCATCCTGCTTGGGCTTTCGGTTCTCTTCCTTTTAGTCGGCATCTACCTCTTTGTCAAACCGGCCCTCATTCATAAGAATCAGCAGAAGGCCGGCCAGGATATCCTGGATTTACTGGCCAATCAGGAGCCTGGTGAAACCGGTGACGTTTCCATAACCGTCAATGTCAAGGATGTCTACAGTGCCGGAAGCTTCGATGACGGCTATGATGTGATTTTGCCGCCCGGGGTGACAGGTGAGACTACCTTGCCCACCCAGCCCTCCGGAGAGCGGCCCAAGACGGTCGTCATCAAGGCAGATTCCATTATGCGGATCCCCAGCATCGACTTTGAAAGTGCCATCGCGCCTGATGTCAAAGAGGCTACCCTCTGGGTTCTGCCGGGACACTTCCCTCCCAGCGTCAAGCCTGGGGAGGTTGGCGTGGCTGCCTATTTCGGCCACCGCATGATCAAGAGGGGCCTGCATTTCAACCGTTTAAACGAAGTAAAGGTGGGAGACCGGATCCAGGTTCAGCGCCAGGGGGTCACCTACAATTTTGTCGTCGATTACTACAAGATCGTGGTGCCGGCCGATGTAGGCAAGTACGTCTACGAGGAAACCGATCAGTCCCGGATTCTTCTGGTCACCTGCGATCCGGTGATCGGGCCCCGATCGACCAAGAAGCGTATCCTGGTCGGCGGTTACCTGGAAAACATGATTACGCCCTAAAGTGAAACGCCCCATATGGGGCGTTTCCTATCTCCAGCAGGTTTGTCCCCGCTTATTTGACGTTATAAAGTTCATCCAGTGATAAATCGTTGAGGACCGTCATCAGGATGGCCGTCTCCTCGTGGGAGAGGGTGATGCCCTTGCCCATTTTACCGTGATCGGGTGCCCAATCCCGGATATCCAGCTTGGGGGCGTTGCCGTTCCAGCTGACAAAATTGAGCTCACGGTTCCAGCCTGTCTTGGGGCTGGACGAAAGCACCGCAATTTCTTTTAAGATCTCGTACTTGAACTCTGCCATTGACTTCTCCTTTTTTATGACTCTCGTCTGTCCTGTGTATCCAATTTCCGTCCCTCAACCTTCCAGATATCCGAAGCGTAATCCTCTATGGTCCGGTCGGAACTGAAATAGCCGCTTGAACAGATATTATTCCAGCATTTGGCTGCCCAATCAATCTGGTTCCGGTAGACGCTGTAAGCGTCCAGCCGGGCCTGGCGGTAAGCTTCAAAATCTCCCAGCACATAGTAGGGATCTGCCTTCTCATGGCTGGTCCCCTGAAGGAGGCGGTCGTAGAGGGATTGGAACATGCCCGTGTTGCCGTCCGACAAGGTCCCGTCGATCAGGAGATCCACCGCCCGCTTGAGGCCGGGGATATTCTCATATTGCCAGTTGGAAGTATAGAATTGTTTGGTGTCAGGGAAATCTTTGAGTCTGGGACCGAACATGAAGATATTATCCTCGCCCACCTGGTCCAGAATCTCGATATTGGCCCCGTCATAGGTGCCGACCGTCAGGGCCCCGTTCATCATGAACTTCATGTTGCCCGTGCCTGAAGCCTCCATGCCCACCGTCGATATCTGCTCCGATATATCCGCGGCAGGGAAGAGTTCTTCCGCCAGGGAGACATTGTAGTTATGCATGAAGACGACGCGCATCTTCCGGTTGACATCCAGATCCCCGTTGACCATGCGGGCCACTTCGTTGATCAGCTTGATGGTGGCCTTGGCCAGAAAGTAACCCGGGGCAGCCTTGGCACCGAAGATATAGGCCACAGGCAGGACATCCAGAGTTGGGTTCTCCTTCAGGAGGAAATAGCGGTCAATGATCTCCAGGACATTCATCAGCTGACGCTTGTATTCGTGCAGACGCTTGATCTGAATGTCGAAGATGAAGGAAGAATCGATCTCAATGCCTTCCCGCTCCTTGATCAGGGCGGCCAGGCGCTCCTTGTTGTCCCGCTTGACAGCCAGGAGCTTTCGCATGACCGAGGGATCCGAGGCCAGGGGCAGAAGGTTCTTCAGGTCTTCCATGTCTGTCAGCCAGCCCTTGGAGCCGTAGTGCTCCGTCAGGAGATCCGACAGGCCTGGATTGCAAAGATCCAGCCAGCGCCGGGGCGTCACCCCATTGGTTTTGTTGGAAAACTTGGAGGGCCACCAGCGGTAGAAGGGGTTGAAGACCTCCTGCTTGAGGATCTCGCTGTGGATCTTGGCCACGCCGTTGACTGACCGGCAGGCATAGATGGCCAGGAGGGCCATGTGGGCCTTGCCGTCATGGATGGGGGCCAGCCCCTGGATGGCTTCCTGGTTGAGTCCGTATGCGAAGGCTTCCTTGCGGAACTGGGCGTCGATGGTTTCAATGATCTCAAGGATGCGGGGGAAGAGGAAGCGGAAGACATCCAGATCCCATTTCTCCAGAGCCTCCTGCATGATGGTGTGGTTGGTGAAGGCAAAGACCTGTGTTACAAGTCTCCAGGCCTCGTCCCAGCTCTGGCGGTTCTCATCGATCAGAAGGCGCATGAGCTCGGGGATGGCAAGAACCGGGTGGGTATCGTTGAGCTGGATGATATTCTCCTCGGCAAAATGGGAGAAATCGTAGCCGTGGCGCTCCCGGTAATGGCGGACAATGGTCTGCAGGGACGCCGAGACAAAGAAATACTGCTGGCGTACCCGGAGGACTTTGCCGTCATAGCTGGTGTCATTGGGATAAAGGACCCGGCAGATATCCATGACCCGGTTTCTTTGAATGACCGCGTCATCGAAACGCTGGGCATTGAAGAGGTTAAAGTCGAACTCCTCGGCCGGCTCCACCCGCCAGAGACGAAGGGTGTTGACGTTGTCGGTCCCGTGGCCGGTAACCGGCAGATCGAGGGGGACCGCGTAGACACTCATGTCACGAAAATTGACCAGAGCCTTGTCTTCCCTCCGGGTCACCACGAAGGGATAGGGCCTCTCCATCCAGGCATCAGGGTATTCCTTCTGGTAGCCGTGCTCAATCTCCTGGCGGAAGAGACCGTAGCGGTAAAGGAGGCCATGACCCATGACCGGCAGGTTCATGGTAGCCGATGAATCCAGGAAGCAGGCAGCCAGGCGGCCCAGGCCTCCGTTGCCCAGGGCCGGATCCGTCTCTTCATTCAAAAGAGCGTCCAGGTTATAGCCGTCATCGCTTACCAGTTCGCGGACCAGATCCAGAAGATTCCGGTTGATCAAATTGTTGAGCAGACTTCGGCCGACCAGAAACTCGGCTGAAAAATAATGGACCTGGCGGCCCTGTCCATAAAGATGGCGCGACCGCTCCCAGTCGGGGCCGATCGTTTCCATGACCGCCCGGGAGAGGGCCGTCCAGTATTCATGCTCGGACGCTGTCGGAACACTCTTTCCAAACTCGGCATAAAGATGAGCTTCCACCTTCTCTGCCAATTGTGCTTTATTCATTCATTTACCTCAAAAAAAGACCGAGGGCTATTATAGCAGAAGATTTTCTGCCTGACGGTCACCAATGACGCCCGTCTCTTCAGACGGCCTGAGTTGTGTTGCCGGGAATAAACTGCATATCCAGCTGAATCCTGGGCGTGCAGGTCTGACCCGAGTTTTACAGTTATGAGAGGGGAAAGCCCTGCGGACCATTGCAGTCGCAGGGCTTTGGGGGGATTTAGGGGATGAAGAGAACTGTAGTGCTATAGGTTCAGTGCGATGGATGAGAGGATCCGGTTGAAGCGCTCCTGTTTGACCTCGACCAGTTCGAGAGATGTCTGAAAGACCTCTTGTATGAGTGCGAAATCCCGTGCGACTTCATCATCTTCAATGAAACGCAGGGTCTCGACAAGTTCTCCTTTCCGGTTCGGTTTTTTCTCGAAGGCCACACGTCCGCCCACATCATCCAGCTCGACGATGCCGCCGCGCTTGACCTTGCAGGTTGCCGCATTGAAAGCCCGCGCGATCCGTTGCGCCGAGAGGGTCTTGTCCCCCAGGGCATGCTGAAGCAGCCGAACAATCAGCAAGGCGACAAAACAGATCAGAAAGTGAGCCCGGATGTGCTCCTGGGTCCATACATGAACCGGCCGGGCTTCAAGATCTGACTTCAAGACTGAAAAGGATGCCTCGATCTTCCATAACCCGCCATAGACCTCCCGGATCCTGGCAGCATCATAGTCCAGTTCACTTGTAACCAGACAAAAGTAGCCGTCATAAAAGGCATCCTTTTCTGCCTTCTCCAGATCAACCGAGCGAATGACCCGCTTATGAGCGGCTTCGAGTTCACCCGACTGCGGGTTTTCCACTTCTTCACGAATATATTCTTGGGACCCTTTCTTGATCCCGTAGGCGTCATTTCGCAAACTCACCTCTGCCTTCATCAGCTTCTCTTCGCGTTTCTTTTGGGCCATGCGCGCCTCAGCCTGGTTCCAATAGATTAATACCCGGCGTTCACGTTCGACCTTCTCCCCCTGGTCATCCCGGCCGGTGTAGGTTTCATTGAAGAGTTTGTACTTGTAAGTGCCCTCCTGGTTCCACACATAACCGTTCTCATCTTCCAGGTGCTCGCGATAACGCTTTCCCTTGCTTCCACGCAAAACCTGGGAGAACACATAGCCGTCCCCGTTTTGACAGATGTAATCGATGTTGGAACCCGAATTAATGCCCTTATCGGCCACCACAACCAAGCGCCCGAGTCCATAGGCTGCCTTCAATTTCTGCATGACCGGCTGCAAGGTTAATGTATCGCTTGTATTACCAGGAAATAAAGACATGGCAACAGGAAGCCCTTTAGAATCCAAAAACAGTCCCATCTGCACAATGGGGTCCACCCGGTGTTCTTTGGATACCCCCCGACGCCGAAGCTGGCCCGGGTCATCGGGGAAGTCGGTCTCAAAATAGTAATTGGTGACATCATAAAAGGCATAGGTCAGGTCCCGGCCAACCAGTTTTTGCACCACCCCGTTTAAATGCTCTTGCAAGGAGTCACTAAAGGCAGCCACATGATCCAAGGACCGATAGATCTCAGGCAACTTGAGATTTAACTCCCAACCATAAAACGATTCTTGCTGCTGCGCACTGGCCCGCTTGGAGCAAGGCGACAGGATCCGCATGAGGACCAGATACTTGAAGATCTCATCAATACTGTAGCCGCCCCGAAACTTTTGTTGCTCCGTATAAGTTTCAATGAACCCACCAATGTCAAGCAGGGAATAGATCGATTCCAGGTATTTGTAGCCGTAGTTCAAGCGACGGTTGGATCCGCTGTACATCCGAAGGCTGCCAAGCTGTTCACGGTTGGCAGGATCCGCGTCAAATGCTTCCACCTCCCGCATGAAGGCCTCGGGGTCTTCTTGGTCTTCCAAATACCCGAAGCTTTTCAGGGTTCGTTGCTTGGGCGGTTTGCCCGGGGCGGGCCTGTAGCCCTCGACCACCCGGATGTAGGTCTTGACCGTTCCGTCTTTCATAACCCGTTTATCTTTTCTGATCATGAGGTCACCTCCTCTCGCAACTATTATATGGCATAACCCAGCATAACGCAATAGGCAGGCGCCGTTTTATTTATGAAAAAATCCCAAACCCGCACATCAGGCGAGTTTGGGAGATAGTGGATGTCGTGTTTGGGTTGGGTGATTCAGATCAAACTGTAAAAGTCAGGT
>Ga0265293_10013152_pt1 | contig 10805 bp, 9 predicted proteins | sample Munlanlewell138R_FD_192505 | JGI IMG/M metagenome (GOLD analysis project Ga0265293, IMG submission 192505) | Leachate microbial communities from a municipal landfill in Southern Ontario, Canada - Leachate well 138R | ecosystem: Engineered > Solid waste > Landfill > Unclassified | place: Canada... | reverse complement strand
TGAAAAGTTGCTGATTAACTGTGACGACGAAGATGGAGGTAAAGTAGTTGATCTCTATACTTTTGAGAAAATTTCTCCGCTAAAAGATTATTTTTGGTTACCTCCCGAGCCAATGCAAGCTGTAGATGCAATTTTCAATGTTAGTCAATTATCCCTTCCCCCTTCTGCAGCAGTATATTACTATTCCGTTGTACAAGGAAAACTTTATGGAGCAAGTTCTTACAGAAATATTATGTTCCCTGCAGTAGGTGATATAATTAAAATAGATGGAGAAGCTGTAATGCGCTTTCGCCCTCCCGCTACACCCAGCACAGATAAAACAATGTTTCCTAAATTACCATATCTTGATGGCAAGGTTGTAGGACATGGATACACAACTCCCGCTTTTTGGGATAAGGAGAATCACTGCTTTACATTCACAAGTGATAGGTTAACTCTAAATAAATGCTATTACAATGCTGCAACAAATGTTGGTAATTTACATTTTGATCCTATTAATTTGCCCGGATACGACCTATTGGCAACCGGACCTTTTTACCGAGGAGGAGAGGACAGGACTGTTGGTAACAGCTATGCAATAGTGAGAGAGACGGCAACTAACAAATATTACTGTCTATTAATAGTGAAAAAGTCAAATAATGAATTGCTCCCCAAAGATCCCTACAAAATTGAAATTGTTGATAATAACTCCCAGACGCCTCCCATTGATGGTAATTCCCTCTTTTTAGGCTCTCTCTTCACTTATGATCTATACTTTGCTATAGGCAATAAACTATATAGAAAGGGACTTACAAGTATATTGCCTACCCCTCCGGCAGAACTAATGTGGGAAGCTCCTGCGGGAACAACTATTACATCTCTACATGGAGAAGCTTTATACGATAATGAGTTCGCCTACATGGGAATGTCCACAACCCGGGATGTCAATGGTTTCGAAATATTTATAGCTGTTTTTGATCCTGCTTTTTCGGGAGAGAATAAAGGAAGTGTCTATCGATTTAAGACTACAGAGATGGGGCAGACACCGGTTGAAGTTAAAGAGGGAGGATGGCCCAAGTTAAATTGCGCCGAAAAAATAGTTTCAATGCTTTATAAAGGAAATTAAAAATCAAACTAAATGAGAAAAAATATTATTTACATATTAATGTTGGCTGCATTAACTGCAGCCAACATTAAATTAGAGGCTCAAGGTATAGAGTTCAGAGATTTAAGCTTTGAAGAGGCATTAAGAAGTGCAAAGCAAGAAAATAAAATGCTATTCATTGATTGTTACACTTCATGGTGCTTCCCATGTAAGTTTATAGCTGCAAGGATATTCCCTTTGGATACGGTCGGTACATTTTTTAATGAAAAATTTGTATCAATAAAACTAGATATGGAAGAACCCGAATCTCTTTCATTAAACTCTAACTATACCGTTACTGCCTATCCAACTTTTTTAATCTTCTCTTCCGAAGGAGCTTTAATAAATAAATTGGTAGGTACTTCGAGAAGTGCCAAGGAGTGGCTTGATAGAATTAATGAAGCTATTGACAAAGGCAATTATATTGACAGCCTAAGGAAGCTCTATTATTACGACAAGAATCTCACGACAGCGGATGAGTTAATAGAAGCTTATCGGGATATAGATTATAAAGAGGGCGTTGCGTATCTTCTGAACGAGAAATATAAATCTACAAACTCCGATGTTACATTCCCTACAGAGGCAATAATTTTAGCCTCTTCAAATATTCTAGATCCCACTATACCTCTCTTTATCTCTATCTACAAACAAAGTATAGCCTCTAATGATTCCATCAGCAATATGTATAATAAGCTCTACACTAACTCTTTCAACACTTTATATGGTAAATATCTTCTTGGTAGGATAGAGTATAACAGAGAGAAAATAGTTCAATTAAACTCACTCTATATAGAACTAATCAATAAAAGGTCAGATCTTTGTTCCCATTATCCTCAAATTATTGAATTGCACAAAGAGGGTAATTATGAAAATATTTCCAAATATATAACAAACGAGATGAAGGAGGTATCATCTGCAAATATTTTCAATTTAGAAAAACAATTTCTAAGAATTAAGGATCTACCGGAATCATTCAAAGAGTGGTTCAATAACTATTGCATAAATGAAAGAGAGAAAAAACCTCCCATTACACCTAAAAAATCAACTATTGATTTAGGAAAACTAATGGATATTATGCTTCTAAAAAAATAGGAATCTAAATGTACCTACGCCTGCTGTCACACTTTTCTTTAACTCTTTGTTGGCTCCAATAATTTTAACTAATGAGTTAGAGGTAAAGCTTACTTCAGAGGCAAATATGTCTCCCGTAAAAGGGCTCATTGCAACTCCGTAAAAATAGTTACCGGAAAAGAATTTTTCTACAACTCCCGTATTTGTATCTACTGAGTAGATATTAGACTCTACAGGTGCATAGTTGGAGTCAAACTCTGTATTGTATGTATAGATAGTTGTTCCAATTGAATTTATAGCAATATTTCCATCCATAAAATCAATAGGGACATCTACAATTTTCAATACTTCAAGAGTTACCGGATCAATTTGCACAACACCTTTTTCGGGGAATGATGCCCAAATATTATAAGAGTGGTCAAGAACAAAATGTTTAGCTCCTCCGTAAAAACCGTTTGGTAAAATGGTTCTTTCATGAATCAAATTATCATTGACAATAGTGAAAACTTTTACTCCCTCTTTAACTGCAATATAGAGTCTATTGCCCATTACTACCATACCTTCGGCGTCAGTTCCAACCTCAGTTTTACTAACTAACTCTCTGGTAGCTCTATCATATATTGCCACAAAAGATTTATCAAACTCCCAGAATCCACTTGGGAGTTCAGTATATTCATACCCCCAATTGCTAACAAAAATTCTATTGTTTCCTACAAGAATATATCTTGGAGATTCCAAACCCTCTGTTATAGGTGTCCCTTTAAGTTTTGCACTTTTACAATCTATAACATCAATTTTATCCGGATTATTACAAACTAAGAAAACCTCATCCATAGATGCAATAGAACCCGATACAATGGTTGCACCTATAGATACACCGTTAGCGCTCTCATAAATCCTATTCTGAATCTCTCCCGTCACCTCATCATAAAGTGAAATGCTTGCCGAATGTTCGGTAAAGTTGCCTTGATTTAGTATTAATACCTTTTGCTCAAAATCAAACGGCTCAATAGGTGGAGTTTTTTGGCACGAAATAATTGATAATGCAGCTATTGCTACTAAAAACGATTTAAATAAATTTTTTCTTAACATTTTTTACTTTTTTATATATTAATAAATACCTAAAAATCATATCTCAGTGATAAATTATAGTTAATGGGAGCCATTGGATAAAATTTAACATTCTGGTAACTTCTGTTAGTTAGATTTTTAACTGTTGCAGAGAGAGTGACCCCTCTTCTTCCCACTGTAAACAGATAGCTCAATGCCATATCTACTAGTAAATAGGGCTTTAATTTATCATATATATCGAGTGTCGTTCTCTCCCCTGTGTATGAAAGGTGAAGAGAAGCCGTAAAAGGTGCTCTTTTAATTTCATTTATTAATCTCAAATTATGAAAAGGTTGATAGGCCAACTGATGTCCTTTTGTAGGATCTTCACCCCAAAGTGTCTCTACAGTCTTTACATTAATATAATTATAATAGAGTGTAGAGTTATAATTCCAATTGTCAAGCGATGATTCAAAAGAGATTCCCAACTCACATCCTTTAGAGTTTACTTTGGGGATGTTTTGCGGCCTCCACACCTGCCCTGCAGGGAACCATCTTATCCAATTTTTAACATTGCTCCTGTAAAAGGTGGTAAAAAGAGCAAATGAGAACCTATCTCTGTAAAAAGAGTAATCGGCGCCCATCTCTGCTGTAGAGGAAATTTCGCTCTTAAGATAGGTGTGTGCCCCTCCCCAATATCTATCATTCAGCGAAGGAATTTTGCTGCTTTTAGAAATAGATGATCTAAGTGTTAACAGATATCCATTATTGGCTACTGCTCTGTATTTTATATCAAAAGATGGCATAAAAGGCACTTTACTATCGGTAACAATCCCACCCCTTATTCCGGCAGAAATAAATAGTTTTGGGATGGGATCGTACCTTAGTAAAAGATAGCCATACGCCCTACTCTCTTTAACCGCAAAAGTATAGGATTCAACAGAAGGAATAGTGTACTCTCCGTTAACCCCTCCTTTAACAATCATTTTTTTTCTTCCATACTCCCCTTCTGCATTAAAAGCCACTTTAGAAGCAGCTATTATATCCTCTTTATATCTCTCATAATCATTTGAGTATGAAATAGTGGTAGAATAAGAATATGAGTTTTTGGCACCGCTTAAAGAGAGTGAAGATCTTAAGTTCTTGTCAATAATGAAAGCATAGGTATTAGGTCTGTCATTTAACGACATTGAGGGTTGAATATCTCTATTAAAATCCAAGTACCAAACATTAAAGGTGACCAATGAGGAGTTGCCTATTTTCTTATAAAATTCTTGCATCACTCCAAAGTTGGCATAAGAAGAGTTGTTAAGCTTCTCCCTAGGTAATCCAGGCTTTGTAGCATTATTGAAATAGTAGTTATTTTTTGCCATGGAGTGAAAAAAAGCACTTCTCGACTCAAATTTACCTGTAGAGTACCTAAGTGAAGTACCGGCAAAGTAGGTAGAAAAACTCCCTGCCGAAAGTGTTACATCACCGTGTAAACCTCTCTTCCACTTTGGCAATGTGTTCAGCTGAATAGCTCCTCCAATGCTTCCATCGCCATAAAGTGATGAAGCTCCACCCACATGGAGTTTCATATTGTCAAAGAAATAGATCGGGATATGTGATAAATCGGTCTGCCCAAGAGTTGGTACCGCAAGTGACACACCATTCCATGTTAAGGAAGTATGAGAAGATGAAGTGCCTCTAATAGAGATATAAGCCCTCATACCTCTACCATACTCTTTTAAATAGATTGAACTTTTCTCTCTTATATAATCGGCTAGAGAATTAGATTTTGAACTTAATAAAAGAGAAGAATCTACATGAATTATATTTGAACCAACTGCAAAAATTCCATTAGATGAGGTGCCATTTTTGTAGGAGGTAGAGACAACAATAGAATCTAATGTTCGTTTTGAAACCGTGTCTTGATTAAATGATTTCTCACCTAATACAAAGTCAAAGGAGCTGCCCAAAGCCAAGTGTGCTTGCTGCAACAGAATAAACGAAATAAATAGTAACCTTTTGTACATCGCGCCCTATCTCCCGAAAGTTCGATTAATAATTGTTTGCTCTCTGATAGGTCTTCTGACTTAGCTTTTACACCCTTTACCTTCCCGCCAAACGGCAGTGGTTAGAATGAGAGTAACCCTTTTTGGGTAAGCATCACAGCAGCGGGTACTGTCTCCGATTCACACGGAATTCCCTTAACAAAAGAGCATCGCAAAGGTAAGTTAAATTTAAGATGAAAAAAAATAGTTTTATACTTACAGGTAAGAATTAACATAATGTCGATTCCTTAATATTTTGATAAATGTATTATGCAGGTAAAAAGTAATAAAATTTCAATCAATAGTTTACATTTTTTTGTAGATTTGAAGTTATATAAATATATATAATTTATTAATTCTAAACTATTGCATATATATAATAAATCAATTTCTAATATTATGAAAAAAATAAATTTACTACTCATTGCGTTGTTGATAAATATTACAGCGTTCAGTCAAGTTTTCACCCTCACCACAACTGAACAGATAAAATCAACTTTACATGTAGGTGACAAAGCACCAGAATTAAAAGTAAAATGGATTAAAGGAACTCCAGTTAATGAGTTTAAAGATGATATGCTTTACCTAGTAGAATTTTGGGCAACATGGTGTGGCCCTTGTAAAGCTGCTATGCCACATCTTTCAGAATTAGCACACAAATATAAAGATGTAGTAACCTTTATTGGTGTTAATATTTGGGAAAAGAAAATTGACCCTTATGATGTATTAACTCCTGAAATTGAAGAGTTCGTTGAAATGATGGGTGATAAAATGGATTATATAGTAGCTATGGATGATAATGAGTTGCATATGAGTAAAAAATGGATGTACGCTGCAGGACTTAGCGGCATTCCTGCCTCATTCCTCATTAAAGAAGGCAAAGTAATATGGATAGGGCATCCGGAACGTGTAGAATCTATTATTAAAGAAGTTTTAGACGGAACATACAATTTCAATAACCCTATTTCGGCAATCGAACAAAAGAAGAAAGAACAAAGGGATAAAATGAAACAATACGAAGAATTAAGGTCTAAAGTAGATAAGGCACTAGAGATAAAAGATTTCACTACTGCTCTATCTATTGTTGATAAAGGATTCAAAGAAATGGACAAATCCTTAGAAGGTTTTCTAAAAATGACTCAACTTCAAATATATCTAACCAAGGATCCTATTGAAGCACTTGATTTAATTACTAAAATGTCAGAGGAAGATCCAAATATTAAACAAATAGCTTATCATGTTATATATCCTATGAAAGGCCTCCCACCAACAGTATATGACTTAGCTATAGATATTCTCAATGAAAAAATTTCAAAAGGAGGAAATATTTCACCTACATTATTAGTACAGCTAGCTGAACTACAGGATTTAAAAGGTGATAAAAGAAAAGCTAAAACTACAATAAAAAAAGCTATGAAATTAGCCAAAAAAGAATTTGCTGATGGGAAAATTTCGTCAGCTCAAATGAAAACTGTAGAGATGGCTTTTGATAAAATAAAATGATAACCTCATAAAGAGTAATTAAATCTTTTATGTACAATAGAAATTTAGTGAAAGCATAAAATAGTTATGAAATAATGAGCCGTATTTTTTAAAATAATTATCTATCTTTGCCACCTGTCTAAACAACCAATTCAATGCCCGGATGGCGGAATCGGTAGACGCGCTGGTCTCAAACACCAGTGGCCGCAAGGCTGTGCCGGTTCGATCCCGGCTCCGGGTACGAAAAAACAAAAGCCTAATTGATTTTTAACCAGTTAGGCTTTTTTCTTGAAATATTTTCCTTATTTCTCCTCGTCTTCCTGGTTCAACTCTCTCTCTATCTCTTCAATAGAAGGTAACAAAGATTTGAAATCATCAGGAAGCAATCGATCAAAATTATTTATTGCTTTCCCTTGGACTTTATAAAGATCAGTATCAATAAAGTTCATCAGTACAGCTCGGCTCCATTCATTTTTGATTGTTTTCTGAACATAAAACATCGCCTCCTGTACTGTTTTACACTTTGTAAATATTTCTACATGATGACGCCAAGGAATCTGAAAAATCAGGTGATTATCAAATTCAATCTCAGAATGACGTCGGTTTATAGTGGATTGTTTATCAGACTTTTCTAAATTTCCACCGGCTTGGTGGAAATTTAAACCTTCTATTTTTGCACCAAGCTGGTGCAAATTTTCAACTCTCTGACTATAAAAGAGATAGAAGCGTTTAATGTTATACAAATTGCGCTCAGAAAAACCTTGCATATCAGGAAACTCTTTTCTGAGTTCTTTGCTCAGTTTCTCAAAAAAACCACTTCCCCATGAACTCTCCATTTGGCGATTTACAATATCCTTCCCTAAATCCCAATATAGATGTAATAATTCGGAGTTTACCTTTACAGATGCTCGCAACTGGCTTTGTCGGATACGAACTTTTAAATCTCCAAGCCATGTGACTACTGGCTATTTCGTACAACGGTTTCTTTACCTCTTCGTTTCTTAGATATTCTGAACCAAAAATTCACCAAGATTGATGTATCGAATACCTTTATAATCGTTGCCGATGATCATATCGTTTAGTGTAACCACGTATTTCCGATAGTTATCGTCAATAAGCATCAGATTGCCGAATTCGCGCGTTCTAGTAACTTCTTCCATAATTGTAAGAGACACCTGCACATACACCTTCTGCCCATCGCGTTCGGCCATGAAATCAATCTCTTTATCCCTCAACTTACCGACATAGACCTTGTATCCGCAATGCACAAGATGAAGATATACGGCATTCTCCATCAGTTTATGAATATCGCTGGCTATGGCGGTTCCGCTGATAACATTTCGTAATCCCAAATCTTCGAAATAGTATTTTTCGCCAATCTCGAACACTTTCATACCCGAAACGTCAGCCCGTACCACCTTATGGACGAAGAAGGCGTTTGTAAGCGCTTTCAGATAGTTGATCACGATCTGCGCCGACTAAGTTTGGATCTTTCACCTGCTTGTAGAGATTTCCAACAAATGTCTGTCAAGCCAAATACGATGAAGCCAGCTAGTAAAGCGGACGTTTTTGTTCCGTGGTTGCGGTGTTCAAGTTCCAGGGATCGACTCATAGATAACCGGATACTTCTCGAAATACATGTATTCATTCTCAAAGAAATCCCAAATATCCCGCAAAGTATCTATTTCAACGACAAGAATTTACATATCTTCCAGTGAAAGTCCTTTATATTCGACGGAGAATTTGGGATATTTCGAGACTATATCTTTCGCCTTGTCTTTTAGTACGTTCAAGCTGATGCGTTTCGGATTACGCTTTACCTCGCGAAAGACTAGACGTCTTTCGGTCTCGTTTATTGCTACAATATCTATTTCATTCTCTCCCTTCGAGTTCCAATAGCTCTGAATATCTGAATATTCTTTCGCCTCGATTATCGTCGTGCGGAAATATTTTTCGAGAATTATTCCGCTGTACGTTTCATAATCGCGCTCCACAATATCTCGCACATAATCAAGATTGCCAATCTCTACCGCGCTACGGTATTTGTATATAAATCGGAACCAGAAATTAAGAAAATTGTCTTCGATCTTATATTTATTGGATCGACTGCCTTCTTTGGCTCCGAAAGGACGGGTGCGCTTTATGATGTTGTACTCTTTTTCCAATCGATCGAGATAGCCGCCCACATCCATATTTAGAACACTCTCTATCTGGCCTCTATCCGTCTTTGATGAAGCTATCAATGAAAGGATAGAGAAATAGTTGCCATAGTCCTTGCCAAACTCGTCTATCAGCACGTTACGCCCCTCATCGAGAAAAAATGATCCCTCGCTGAATACGGTATCCAAAATAGCTTTTTTCGTAAATGCTTTCTGATTGACCAACTGCTCTATATACTTTGCCACACCGCCGGTAATCATATAGAAAGCCAGCAAGTCCTCGTTTGTATATTTTTGGTAATAGTCAGACAGTATTTCCTTAATAGTCGCGATATCGAAAGGCTTTACTGTCATTCGTACCGTAGCCCTGCCGAACAGAGGCTCCTTGGAGTTCTCGAATATCCGTTTCATCATCGAGTAGATAGAGCCACAAAGCACAAGGTTGATTTTACCGGTGTTTTGTGCCGAATCCCAGATATTTTGCATATCGCTGAATACAGAGGGATTTATATTGCGGAATTCCTGAAACTCATCAATAATCAGCGTAAAATTCACTCGTTGAGACAACTGCATAATAGCCCTGAATAGGGCTGCAAAACTATCAAAACTGCCGATTGGAATATCCAGTTTGTCGTTAATCTCTTGAGTAAATTCCTCACATAGTAAAATTTCATTCTTCTTTGCAGCGAAGAAATACAAAACAGGGGTAGCCTTAAAGGCATTCTTCAGTAGCGTAGTTTTGCCCACGCGCCTGCGCCCGATCATCATTGTCATTTGTGCGGTTTCTATCGAAGAGTTTTCTATGTCCTGCAATGCCGCAATCTCGGATTGCCTATCGTAAAACTTCATATCAGCTCATTTATCGTAATCATCATTACCGTAATGCCAGTTACGTTAATGCAAATATAAGGTTATTATTTATTTGATAACTATATTTCAGAGAAGTATGTTGTTTTTCTACTATTATATTTCCATAATTCCGCATAAATGCGAAAATTTTCATAATTCGCCATTTTGAATATAGGGTAAAGATAATGGATTGTTACCAAATTCATCCTAAAATTATCCAGGTACCCTTAACCCGGATACTGTAAAAATTCTCAAAACATTTCAGATGCTGCATTCTACATTTCAACTACAAATTCAATCAGTTCGGTACATTTTTCTGAGACAGTGATCATGTTTTTTTCAATTTTACCCTTGAACAAATAGAAAGTAGCATGAAAATAAAGCTAATATTAATCACAACAATTGCGCTAATCTCGACGGAAGCGTATGCGCAAAATCAGACCCAACCTTTAAAATTATCTCTTGAAGAGTGTCTTGGACGTGCTTTGGAATATAATTACACCAAACAATCGGTCGAACTAAATGAACAAACCAAAAGATCATCTTTGTCTCAGTCACGAATGGAGCGGCTTCCTAATTTGTCTGCAAATCTAAGTGAAGGGGTATCCAACACCAAGTCTGCGGGAACTTCATGGAGCGGCAATTATGACTTGTCGGCCAGTGTAACTTTGTTTCAGGGTGGACAGGTCAATAATACCATTAAGCAAAACGAGTTGCAATACGAGCAAACAAAGTTGCAAACGCACCAATACGACAACGAGCTTATCACCCAGGTTCTGCAATCGTTCCTCAATGCACTCGGTAATGAAGAATTACTTAAACACCAGGAAGCGATGCTTGTTGCAAGCCGGAAACAGGCCGAAGAGGGAAAAATACGTTTTGCTGCAGGCCAGATATTAGAAAGCGACTATCTATTGCTGGAAGCTCAGTATGCCAACGATTTGAATAGTATTTATAAAAGTCGGATAAGCAGAGACAATAGTTTGATTGCATTGAAAAACCTTATAGTTATCGACCTTTTACAACCTGTGGAGC
>Ga0265293_10013151_pt1 | contig 10806 bp, 8 predicted proteins | sample Munlanlewell138R_FD_192505 | JGI IMG/M metagenome (GOLD analysis project Ga0265293, IMG submission 192505) | Leachate microbial communities from a municipal landfill in Southern Ontario, Canada - Leachate well 138R | ecosystem: Engineered > Solid waste > Landfill > Unclassified | place: Canada... | reverse complement strand
TAGACACCAGGAGCGGGCAGATCATGTGTCTCGAGGCGCTGGTCAGGTTGCAGGTCCCGGGCCGCGGGCTCGTGCTGCCGGGCGAGTTCATGGCGCTCGCCGAGAGCACCAACCTCATCCACCCGCTTGGGCGAAGGGTGCTCCACCTGGCCCTGCGCCAGCTCAGCGACTGGCGCGAGCGCGGGCTCACCGGCTTCCGCGTGGCAGTCAACCTCAGCGCCAGCGAGGTGACGATGCCGGACCTGATCGAACGAGTGACTGCGGCACTCGAGACCGCCGGCCTGGGCCCGGAGACCCTCGAGCTCGAGGTCACGGAGCGGGTGGCGATGACCGACGTGCTGGGCGGCGTGGCGAGACTTTCGGCGCTGCGCGCCATGGGGGTGCGCGTGGCCCTCGACGATTTCGGTGTCGGCTACTCGAACCTTTCGTACCTGCGGAGCTTCCCGATCGACACGCTGAAGGTAGACGGTGCCTTCATGAACGAGATCGGCCTGGAGGACCTGGCCGGCGGCGAGGAGCGGAATGCCGATCGACAGGTTGGCGCGGCCATAGTGCGGGCAATCGTCACGCTCGGCAAGAGCATGGGCCTTACCGTGGTGGCGGAGGGCATAGAGAAGCGCTCGCAGTGGGAGGCCGTGCGAACGCTCGGTGCCGACGAGGCGCAGGGCTACCTCATCTGTAGGCCCGCCCCCGCCGAGGAGCTGGGCGGCCTCCTGGCGCGCGGCAGCGTCCAGGTTTAGTGGACAACGAGGGACGAGGGCATGGAGTACAGGAACGTAGGCCGCACCGGAGTCAAGGTCTCGAGCATCTGCCTCGGCACCATGACGTTCGGGGGCGAGGCGAACGAGGAGGAGTCGAGGCGCATCTTCGGGCGGAGCCTGGACGCCGGCGTCAACTTCATCGACACCGCGGACGTCTACAACGCCGGCCGCACCGAGGAGATCGTGGGGGGCCTGATCAGGGGGCGGCGTGACGAGCTCGTCATCGTCAGCAAGGTCTTCGGGCGCAGCTTCCCCGGCGTCAACGCCGGCGGTTCGTCGAGGCGGCACATCGTGCGCGCCGTGGAGGCGTCGCTAAAGCGCCTGGGCACCGACAGGCTCGACTTCTACCTGCTGCACCAGTTCGACGCGGCCGTGCCGCTGGAGGAGACCCTGAGCGCGCTCGACGACCTCGTCAGGCGCGGCCTCGTCCTCTACGTCGGGGCCAGCAACTTCGCCGCGTGGCAGTACATGAAGGCCCTCGGCATCTCCGAGCGGCGCGGCCTGGAGCGCTTCTCGCTGATCCAGCCCATGTACAACCTGGTGAAACGCCAGGCGGAGGTCGAGATCCTCCCCATGGCCAAGTCGGAGGGGCTCGGCGTCATGACGTTCAGCCCGCTGGGGGCGGGGCTGCTGAGCGGGCGTTACGCCGCTGCCGGCGCCGCCGGGCGGCTGACGGAGAACGAGCGCTACAAGCGCCGCTACGGCCAGGAGGGCTACGAGGAGACGGCGGAACGCTTCGTGGAGTACGCGAAGCGCGGCGGCGTAAGCCCCGTGACGCTGGCGGTTGCCTGGTGCACCTCGCACCCGGCGGTCACGGCGGCCATAGTGGGCGCGCGCAGCGTGGAGCAGTTGGAGCCTTCGCTGGCGGCCGCCGAGTTCGTGATGGCAGGGGCAATGCGCGACGAGATCACGGCGCTCTCCCCCGAAGTGCCCCTGGCGCACGACCGGCGCGAGGAGGCCTCATGACCCGCCAGCGGTACGACATCGTCGTCATCGGCGCCGGCACGGCCGGCCAGGTCATCGCGCACAAGTCGGCGGCTGCCGGCAAGAGCGTCGCCATCATCGACACCCGACCGTATGGCGGCACCTGCATGCTGCGCGGCTGCGACCCGAAGAAGGTCCTCGTGGGCGCCGCCGAAGTCACCGACTGGGCGCGCCGCATGGGGCCGCACGGCGTTACCGGCGAGCTGGCCATCGATTGGCCGGCGCTCATGAGCTTCAAGCGCACCTTCACCGATAGCGTGCCCGGTAGGGTCGAGCGCTCCCTCGAGAAGAGCGGCGTAACCACCCTGCACGGCGGCCCCCGGTTCAAGGGCCCGAACGAACTGGAGCTGGATGGCGGCATACTAACGGCCGAGCACATCGTGTTGGCGGTCGGCGCGCGGCCGCGCACGCTAGCGTTCCCGGGGGCGGAGCACCTAGTCACCAGCACCGACTTCCTCGACCTCGACGACCTTCCCAAGCGCATCGTTTTCGTGGGTGGCGGCTACGTGTCGTTCGAGTTCGCGCACGTCGCCGCGCGCGCCGGCGCCACGGTCACGGTTCTCGACCGCAACGAGCGTCCCCTGCCGGGCTTCGAGCCCGAGCTCGTGGACTCGCTGGTGCGGGCGAGCCGCGCCGTGGACATCGACGTTCAGCTGGAACAGGACGTAACCAAGGTCGAACGTTTGGGTTCGGCCTTCCGGGTGAGCACCAGCGGCGGCGCCACGATCACCGCCGATCTCGTGGTGCACGGGGCGGGGCGGGTGCCCGAGCTCGACGGGCTGGGCCTCGAGGCCGCTGGTATCGCCTTCGACGCGGAGCGCGGCGTGAGCGTGGACGATCACCTGAGGTCGACCACCAACCAGAGCGTTTACGCGGCCGGCGACGGCGCCGACACCGCGGGCTGGCCCCTGACCCCCGTGGCCAGCCACGAGGGTTACGTCGTGGCCGCCAACCTCTTGGGCAAGGACGCGACGCCCGACTATCGCGGCACGCCCAGCGTGGTCTTCACGGTCCCGGCCCTCGCGCGCGCCGGCCTGCTCGAGAGCGAGGCCCGCGCGCAGGGTCTCGACGTCACCGTCAATCACGCGGACACCCGCGGCTGGTACTCGACCCGCCGCACCGGCCAGGAGTACGCCGGCTACAAGGTCATCGAGGAGAGGGCCACTGGTCGCATCCTCGGCGCCCACCTGCTGGGCGACCGCGCCGGCGACGTGATCGACATCTTCGCCCTGGCGATCCGCCACGGCCTCACGGCGCAAGACCTCAAGAGGAGCATCCTCGTCCACCCAAGCGAGGCCTCGGACGTGGCCTACATGGTTTGAGCGTCCGCCCCGCGCCGTGCGCATCGTGAACGCGCCACCCCAACGTGCGGTTCGCGGCTAGGCTTCGGCTCTACCACGTGCTCGGTGGGGCGGGGGACCTCACCCGTTCGAGGACGACCATTGGCAAAGGCCGGGGAGGCCAAGGAGACTCGGGCTAGTTCACTGGGTCGGGTCGAGGTAGCCGCCGAACGGGTAGCTGAGCGGCACCCGCGTTCCGCCGATGGCGCGCGAGGGTGCCACGTCACCGTCGAGCGTCGAGGCTTTGTCGTAGATCTTCACGCTGTCGCCGTCAGCGTCGATGACCACCAGCCTGTCGTTGGCGACGTCGTAAGCGACCTGTGAGGCGCCGACGATCGGGTGCGCGGGGCCGCCGATGCTTCGAGCGGGCGCAACGAAGCCACTCGCCGCGGAGGCATTAGCGATCACGTAGACGCCCACGCCGGGTTTCTGGTCGCCGAGGTAGAGCTGGTCGCGCGAGGCGTCGTAGGCCATGCCCCAGAAGAAGTCGGTGGGCCCATCGACGGTGATGGTCCGGTCCGGCGCCACCTCGCCGTCGATCTGGGACGCGTTGTCGTAGACCCCCACGAGCGTCGCGGCGGCATTGGAGAAGAAGACCCGGTCGGCGTCGACGTCAAGCGCGAGCCGTGGGTCATCACTGTCAAAGATGATGTCCAGGCTTGGCCCCGCCACGAGGCGGGTCGGCTCCGCGTTGGCCGGCGCCGTCGAGGCCCCCTCGTAGGCCGCGAGGGCCCCGTCGAGCATGACGTACAGGGTGTCACGCGTATGGTCGTAGGCCATTCCGCCGGGGTCATCGTATGTGAGGGTGGAGAAGACCGTGGCCGTGACCTCACCGGTCGCGGTGGAGACGTTGTTCACCCGGAAGATCCTGGGCGTGCCGAATGCCGTGCTTATGAACGCCATGTCGAGCGCGGGCGCCAGCGTCATGCCGATGAACTTCGAGGTTGTCCCGGCGATCGTGAAGCTGCGGTCGGGAGCGACGTTGCCGCCGACCGTGTCGAGGTTGCCATAGACGTGGACGGCCTTGTCGAGCACGTACAGGGTTCCCGGCGCGGTGATGGTGACCGAGGCGCCGGCCTTCTCGCCAGGATCGGTCTCGTTCGTGGCGGTGACCGTCACCGTGGGCTCGAGCGGCACGCGCGTGGGGGCCTGGTAGCGACCCGCCGCGATGGTGCCCGTTGCCGCCGCCCCACCCGCTACGTCATTCACGGCCCACTCGACGGGGCCGGCGAAACCCCCCGCGCTAAACGTAACCCCGGTGCCTACTCGGACATCGACGGGGCCCGCCGGCGTGAGCGCCGGGCCGGTCGGAGGGGGCTGGGAGGGGGAGCACGCCGCGACGGTGAGGACTGCGGCAGCGGCGAACGACAGCAGGGGTAGGCGAAAGCGTTTCATGGTCGCAGCTTGGCCGGTGCTGGGTTAATTACGACTTAACTTGGGGCGGCGCCGGTCAGGCGCGCGTCCGGCCCTGGTGCCAGGCAGGCAGCCGATCTTCGCGTGACGAGTACCGGAGTCATTCGCCCCTCTTGACATCGCGGCCTCCCCGCTCAATACTTGCCACACTAAATGAACTAAAGGGTGTGGTCATGCGACAGGGCCCGGGCGGCGCGTTAGGTAGAGAGAAGATCCGTTTCCTCAACCAGAGCGCCATAATCAACGCGATACACCGTTCAGGGCGGATATCCCGAACGGACATCGCGGCCATGCTGCACCTCAGCCCCGCGGCCGTAACGACCATCACGGCGCCTTTCATCGAAGAGGGCCTCGTGGTCGAGGCCGAGGTCGGGGAGTCCAGTTCTGTCGGGCGCAAGCCGATCCTGCTCGGCATCAACTACGACCACTCGTATATGTTCGGCGTGAAGGTCATGCCGGACGCCATCGTGGCCTCGCTCACCAACCTCAACGCCGACGCCAAGGGGGTCGTGAAGGTGCCCGTCGCCGGCACCGAGGTGTCCGCGGTCGTCGCGGCCATCAAGCAAGCGCAGACGATGCTCGGCAAGGAGACCGGCATCTCGGGTACCCGGTTGGCCGGGCTCGGCGTGAGCCTCCCCGGCGTGGTCGACAACTCCACGGGCTTCGTCAGGCATTCCGACCTGCTCGGTTGGCGCCGCGTGCAACTCGCGGACCTGCTGCGCGAGGAGGTCGGGCTGCCGACGCTGGTCGAGAACGACGTCAACGCCCTGGCCGCGGCCCACGGCTGGTTCGGGCTGGGGCGGCAGCACGACTCGTTCCTTACCGTCACCCTCGGGCGCGGGGTAGGCCTCGGCATCGTCATCGGTGGGAGCCTCTACCGCGGGCCGCGAGGCGGTGCGGGTGAGTGGGGTCACACGCGAGCTTGTAGCCCGGCCCCACGCGTCATGGAACACGAGGTCGTGACGCTCGAGGAGCGCCTGGGTGACGCTGCCCTGCTGCGTCAGGCGCGCCGGCTGGCCCCACAGCTGGGTGAGAACGCGACCCCGGCCGCGCTCACCGCCTTGGCGGCCACGGGCCACGCCGGCGTCCTCGAGTTGTTCGCCGACGCCGGCGAGCTACTCGGAGCAGCTCTAAGCGACCTCGTCAACCTCTTCGCGCCCACGCTCGTGATCCTGGGCGGCGAGGGCCTCAGGAACGCACCCTACTTTCTGCCTTACGTGCGGCCCACCCTCGAGAGGCACGCCTACGGCGGGCTGGCCGACGACCTGGAGCTCCAGGTGGACACCTGGGGCGATGACGCGTGGGCGCGCGGGGCCGCCGGCCTCGCCGCGGCCCGCTTCTTGCAGGTAGCCACCGTGCCGCTACAGGTGGCGCGGCTACACATGGGCAGCGCGTGACCCGCGCGGGCCCGGGAACAGGAATACCTTCCGGCCACGAGGCCGGCGAAGGCAAAGGAGGCAGGCATGCGTAAGTCGGCAAGGTTATTGGCCATGGTCACGTTGGTGTTGGCGCTGGGTAGCGCCGCGCTCGCGCAGACCGTCAACTACTTCTCGTTCACCGCGGGGTCGGACAAGATCGACACCCTGGAGGACCTCATAAAGGTCTTCGAGAGCGAGAACCCCGGCATCAAGATCAAGTACACCACCGCCGATTTCGGGTCGTACTTCACCAAGTTGCAGACCGACTTCGCGGCCGGCACCGTCGCCGACGTGTTCGAGCTCAACTACGAGAACTTCGTGACCTTCGCCTCGCGCGACACCCTCCTCGATCTGGGCAGCTATCTGGCCTCGAGTAGCAACGTCACGGACTCCACCTTCTACCCCGCTGCGCTGAACGCCTTCAGCTACGAGGGCAAGCAGTTGGGCCTTCCCATCACCTTCTCCACCGTGATGCTCTACTACAACAAGGACCTGTTCGACGCCGCCGGCGTCGGCTACCCCACGATCGATTGGACGTGGGATGACGTTATCGCCGCGGCCAAAGCCATCACGAACCCCGCCAAGCGCGTCTGGGGCATCTCGCAGCCCGTGCAGTTCTGGGAGCTCTACAAGGTTGCCGCCCAGGCCGGCGGTGGGCTGACCGTGACGCCCACGGTCCAGATCGACACGCCCGAGAACCGCGCGGCAGCGCACTACCTCGTTGACAAGGTCACCGTCGAGCACATCATGCCGACCGATGCCGAGATGAGCGGCGTCGGCGACACCGACATGTTCCTCAATCAGCAGCTCGGAATGATCGTCACGGGCATCTGGATGTTCGACCAGTTCTCGAACGACGCAACGTTCAACTGGGACGTCGCCGTCGAGCCGGGCGGCGTCAAGAAGGCCACGCACTTCTTCTCCAACGCTGCAGTGGTGTCACGCACGAGCAAGGTACCCGAGGCCGCTTACAAGTGGGTCGAGTTCCTCGCCGCCAACCCCGCCGTCGTCGAGGCGCGCATAGCGACCAACTGGGAACTCTCGGCGCTCTCGCTCGCCCAAGCCGACGCCCTCGAGGCGTACCTGGCAAAGCCCGTGCCGGCAAACCGCAAGGCCGTGTTCGAGTCGCTCGAGTTCGCCGTCAACCCGCCCGTGATCGAGAACCAGCCGCTGCTGTCCGACGTCATCAACCAGGAGCTGGAGGCCGCGCGGCTTGGTACCAAGACCGTCGAACAGGCCCTCGCGGACGCCCAGAAGCGCGTGGAGGAGCTCGTCAAGAAGTGAGATCGCTTCACTTCCCCACCTCGCAGCCTGACTGAGTCCTTACTGGCACCGCGGCGGCCGGCACGCGCCGCGGTGCCTCCCCTGAACCGGGAACGACGCCGAGTACGTGCGACCCTGAATACGCAACGACGCTGAATGATGAACGACCCAGAATTCGCAACGACCCAGAATAGGCAACGACCCTGAACACGCAACGACCCTGATGGAGGCCGAGTTCGCATGATCCTGCACGACCCCGTGGGTATCGACGACCCCTACAAGAGCCAGCCGACCGAGCGCTTCCCGCGCTACCCCAGGCCGGGCGACTCCGTACAGGTCGGCTTCCGCGTGCCGACGGGGGCGGCGTCGGCTTGGGTAGAGCTTACTCACACGCCCGCGGGCGGACAGGCCACGACGAGGCGCGTAGCCGCCCAACCCCAGGCCGGCGACGCGTGGAGCGCGGACCTCGGTTCGTTCGACGGGGGCGCGGTGGCCTACACGCTCTTCGCCCACGCGGCCTCCGGCGCCGGCGCCCCGATCAAGGCAGGACCCCATATCTTCGACCTCGGCGCCTGGCGCGCCGTCACGGGTATCGCAACGTTCACCGCCAGGCCGGGCGAGGTGGAGCTCGAGTTGAGCACCACGGCGTCCCCCGCTTATCTGACGCTTTCCTTCCCCACCGCCGGCGCCTGTAGGCTGCGTCTGGCGCGCGCCCGTGACGGGGCCGCCACGGTCGCGGCCGGCGGCGCGACACCCCGGGTCCGTGAGGCCGTCGAGCGGCTCCACGTAGACGGCGACGGGATAAGCCTGGTGCTCGACAAGCGCACGTTGGAGGTCACGGCTTCCCTGCCGAACGGCCCCGAGGCGCTGTTCCGCGGCAGCCTCGCCGCCCGCTGGCTGGAGCGCGAGGGCGACCAGCCCATCAGCGTGGAGTTCACGTTCCAGACGCGCGACGGCGAGGCGCTCTACGGCCTGGGGGAGCGCTTCACGAACGCCGACCGCAACGGCGATGAGTGGGACGTCCGGGTGTACGAGGAGTACAAGGAGCAACGCAAGCGCACCTATATCCCGGTGCCCTTCCTCGTGTCGCAACGCGGTTATGGGCTGTGGCTCGACGCGGACGAGCCCAGCGAGTTCGACTTGAGGCGCCAAGACGCGGTGATTGCCGTAGACCGGCTGGCGGCGGGAGCAGGCGAGTCACCCAGGCCGCTGCTCGACCTCGTGCTCTTCGTGGCAGACGAACCCTACGATGCTACGGCGGCCTTCACGCGCCTCACCGGCGCCGCGGCGGTGCCGCCCGCCTGGGCGTTCGAACCGTGGATGTCGTCCAACTCCTGGAACTCGCAGGCGCGGGTGATGAGCGAAGTGGACAGGACGTTGGCCGAGGACGTGCCGGCCGGCGTGGTCGTCATCGAGGCCTGGAGTGACGAGGCCACGTTCTACATCTTCAACGACGCGGAGTACGAACCCAAGCCCGGGGGCGAGCCGCACGAGCTGGCCGACTTCAGGTTCGCGGGACGCTGGCCCGACCCGCAGGCGTTCGTAGACCACTGCCACGCGCACGGCTTGCGGGTGGTGCTGTGGCAGATACCCGTGCATAAGCAGGTGACCGAGCGCCACGCACAGCACGACGCCGACGGCGCCCACATGCTCGACCGTGGCCTGGCCATTCTCGAGGCCGACGGCGCGCCGTACCGCAACAAGGGCTGGTGGTTCACGGACGCCCTCATAGCCGACTTCAGCAACCCGGAGACGCGCGAATGGTGGTTCGCCAAGCGCCGCTACCTGTTCGACGAGCTTGGCATCGACGGCATGAAGACCGACGGCGGCGAGCACCTCTGGGGCCGCGACCTACGCGCCCACGACGGGCGCCGCGGCTTGGAACTCTTCAACACCTACGCCAACGATTACGTCGGCGCCTACCACGAGTTCGTGCAGCAAGCCACGCACGGCGACGGGGTGACGTTCTCACGCGCCGGGTACACGGGCGCCCAGCGCTACCCCATCCATTGGGCGGGCGACGAGGACAGCAACTGGAACGCCTACCGTGCCTCGGTTAAGGCCGGGTTGTCGGCCGGGGTGAGTGGCGTGTCGCTGTGGTCGTGGGACATCGGGGGTTTCAGTGGCGAGATCCCGCCCGTCGAGCTCTACTTGCGCTCGACGGCAATGGCGACGTTCAGCCCAATTATGCAGTACCACTCCGAGGGGCACGGGGCCTCCGATAACCGCGACCGCACGCCGTGGAACATCGCCGAGAGGCACGGCGACGCGCGGGCCTTGAGCGTCTACCGCGACTACGCGCAGTTGCGCATGCGCCTTCGCGATTACCTCCACGAGGAGGCCGTCGCGGCGGCCGCCACCGGTGTTCCGCTGCTGCGCTACCCGGCGCTGGAGTTCCCGGAATGGCACGACTTCCTGGCCGCCGACGAGTACGCCTATCTGCTGGGCCGCGATCTGCTGGTGGCGCCCGTGACCGAGAAGGGCTGCGCCACCAGGGAGGTACGCCTGCCGCCCGGCAAGTGGGTGGACCTGTGGTCGGGAACCGAGTATGAGGGCGGCCGCTCCTTCCACGCCGCCGCTCCGCTCGAGGTCATCCCGGTGTTCGTGAGGTCGGGCAGCGAGCGGCTCGGCTTCCTGTTGCGCGCGGCCGCGAGCTTCCGGCCGCCAGCGCCAAAGTAGCGGCATGTTCGAGCGAGGCTGGCGGCGCATCGGGGTGCTCGCGCTGTTCCTGGGCCCCAGTGTGGTCGGTCTGGCTATCTTCACCATCGGGCCGATGCTCGCCTCCCTCGGCTTGTCGTTCACGAACTGGGACCTGCTGACCCCGGCGAAGTTCGTCGGCGTGGGCAACTACCAGCGCCTCATGAGCGACGCGGAGTTCTGGCACACGTTGAAGAACACCTCCATGTTCCTGATCGGCTACGTGCCGCTGGTCCTCACGCTGGGGCTCCTCGTGGCCGTATTGCTTAACGCCAAGATCCCGTTCAGACAGGGCTTCCGCGTTATGTACTTCGTCCCCGTGGTCACTTCGTGGGTGGCCGTGGCGCTCGTGTGGAAGTGGCTCTTCAACCCCGTTTACGGCCTCATCAACAGTGGCCTCGCGCTGCTGGGGGTCACGGGTCCGGCATGGCTGTTCGACCCCAACTGGGCCATGCCGGCCGTCATCCTCACCAGCGTGTGGAAGGACACGGGCTTCATCATGGTCATCTTGCTGGCCGGCCTCCAGGGCATACCGCGCGAGTACTACGAGGCGGCGAGCATCGACGGCGCGAGCCGGCCGCAAAGCCTCTGGTCGATCACCTTGCCGCTGCTGACGCCGTCGCTGATCTTCTGCCTCAGCATCAGCCTCATCGGCTCGTTCCAGGTGTTCGACCAGGTGTACGTCATGACCGAGGGCGGTCCGGCGGGGGCCACCATGGTCATGGTCGAGCGCATCGTGGCGCACGCCTTCTCGTACAGCCACATGGGCTACGCGTCAGCCTGGTCATGGGTGCTGTTCGTTCTGATCTTCGCAGTGACGTTCTTCTTCTACCAACTGCGGAGGTTTAACGCATGAGGCGGCGCAGGTTCCCCTGGAGGACCTCCGGGCTGACGCTCCTCGCGGTGGTGGGTGGCCTGGCGATGGTGACG
>Ga0265293_10013150_pt1 | contig 10807 bp, 9 predicted proteins | sample Munlanlewell138R_FD_192505 | JGI IMG/M metagenome (GOLD analysis project Ga0265293, IMG submission 192505) | Leachate microbial communities from a municipal landfill in Southern Ontario, Canada - Leachate well 138R | ecosystem: Engineered > Solid waste > Landfill > Unclassified | place: Canada... | reverse complement strand
AAAAGCGTTGTCTATATTGGGCAAGCCGGATCCAGAAAGAAAGGTGAAGGCATACTTTCACGGTTGCTGGAACACAAACGTAATCCAGAAAAAGATTATTGGACAGAGGCTGTAATATTTACCACATCAAACGACTCCTTTGGAGCGACAGAAATAAGCTATCTTGAGAACCGATTCTGTAACATGGCAATAGATGCCAAACGCTATAAAGTTAAAAACGGCAACGATCCTGCACTTGGCCATATCACTGAGGAAAAAGAAAGCGAACTCGAAGAATTTATTGACTACGCAAAGATAGTAATGGGTACGTTAGGACATAAGGTATTTGAGACTCTTATCAAAGAGAAAAAAACTGATTCAGTGCCGGAGCAGCAATCCGACGATGAAAAAATCCTATTCTTTAAGAAAAAAATCAGGAAAAGCGGACTGATTACAGAGGCAAAATGCAAACAGACAGAAGAAGGTTTTGTTGTCTTAAAGGGAAGCATGATAAATACCATTGATTCAAACAGTATCCCGCCTGGAGTAAAAAAAGCCCGTAATAATGCTGTGATAGACAATAACGGAATATTACAGGAAAACGTCCTTTTCCAAAGCCCGTCTTATGCCGCAGCTTTTGTAAACGGAAGAAATACCAACGGGCTAACTGCATGGAAAAATAAAGAAGGCAAGAGCTTAAAAGAAATTGAGGATAGCTGAAATTACTTTCTTACCTTGGAAACATCAAGATAGTCAACTCCATTATGACGTAGCTCAGCAAAGGAAAGGATTGGACATGAACATTCTATTGTAAAATCTGAGCGAGCCAAAAACTGATAATGCGCTTCAATTTGAAAACCAGGAAGGTGTAGAGAATGAAGTTTTCAGATGCTATGCTAGATTTCTATTCTCAGCCGTTGAGCAAGACAGAAGATGCACAATGCAAAAACGCAATCGCTATGGTAAGGGATGCATTAAAAATCCTTTCATTTACGGACGACAATAAAGAAATCGTACCATTGTATTCAGATACATTGTCATACTCAATCGAAATGCGTTCAATTTCCGGATCAAGAGAGATTAAAATTTTTGTCCAAGGTTCTTACGCAAACAATACAAACGTAAGGTCAGAGAGCGACGTTGACATTGCAGTTGTAGAAGAAAATCCTTTTAGACCAGAATATCGTCCATCGGGACAAAACCGTTATAACTATGGTTTTACAATTCCCCCTATGCCAGCAAAAAAATTCAAAGACGAGGTACAAGAAGCCTTAAAAGAAAAGTTTGGCTCAGATGTTAAAAGAGGCGATAAATCAATCAAAGTAATTGGGAACACATACAGAAAAGACGCTGATAGCGTTCCTTGCCGAAGGTACAGAGATTACCGAAATGAATGCCTCAATAATGCGGATAATTATGTACCTGGCATTATAATTTATCCCGACAGCGGCGGACAGATTATCAACTACCCAGAACAACATATTTACAACGGGAGACAAAAGAATATAACAACTCACGCCTATTTCAAAAAGATGGTTCGAGTTATAAAGAAAATACGCAATATTATGGAAGATAATCACATATCTTCTGCATGCAACCTCGGTTCGTTTGTTCTTGAATCTATGTTATGGAATGTTCCAGATAGTTGGTATCTCGATAGATGCGAAAGGTACTCAAAAGTCTATTCGTTTTACCTTTTAATTGACTATTTGAAATCAAGTTTGACGTTTTTTAATTCATTGAAAGAGGCCAATGGAATAAAGCCTCTCTGCCCGGATGAGGATTCTCGCATCAAATTATGTAAATTCGTTGATGACCTATCCAAGTTCTACGAGTTTGATTAACGTTGGTGATAATTTATGAAAATAATTGAACTGATAAAACCATTTGTTGGAATCGGATGTCTCGTGTTTCTGGTTTGCTTCTTTGTAAAAATGCCGATAGTTTGGTCCGACTATTTCTCATACATTGGTTATTCGGTTACCACGGCAACTGCTCTGTTCGCCTTATACGAGCACTGGATTTGGCGCTACATTCCATGGAAGCGCCCTCCTGTTTTGAAGAAACACTATAAAGGTATTATCAATTACTCTGATAATCTTGAGGTCAAAACAAAGGAGACTGATATTACTGTCGAACAAAGCCTATCATCGATAAAGGTAAAAACTCGTACTGATATAAATGAAAGTTATACCATTACATCATCAATTGAACAGGAATATGGTGCCTACTTTCTCTATTACATATATATCACTAATCCTGATGCAAGTACTCAAAAACACAATCCAATTCAACATGGCACCTGTCGAATGATGCTTAAAAAGGACACTCGAACTATCAAGGGCAAATACTGGACGACAAGCCAGACGACAGGTGACATCCAATGGCAAGAGGATAATGATTAAGCGTAAGGTAGGTCGGAATGCCGGAGATATGCTGAGAGAATTGATAACAGGATCGTGAGGTAGAAAAAAGATAACCGGAGGTTTAAAAAGCAAAGAGCCCCGGTTATCTATTTTAATTTCAAACTTGATTTTAAAAATACACAAACTGCCCAGACTACACTTTTCTCTCCAGTTTATCCGCCCACCATTGGGCCAATTCAGCCCTTTGCGTCATAAGGATCTCGGGCGGGTACTGGGGCTTGCCATCTGCCGTAACAGCATTAAGAAAGGTCTTCACGACGAAAAATATTCCACCCAATATCGTCATAATATGCTTACCTTAATAAATAATCTGAATTTACATTAAAATTGTAGACTATAATATCTTGGAGATAATCGATAACAAAGGGTGTATAAAACGTGACCCATCTGAAAAAAAGATATGCAATAAGATGTTATGCTGGGATAACAATGTTGACTGTATGGCTATTGAGCCAGACAGTTCAGTTCACCTTTAAGCCTGTTTATTCAAGTCTTTCAACTTCAATAATGCTTGATGAGGGTGGATACCTTCTGCTTTCTGCAATGTGGCTTGTCGCCAACAATGCTCTGCGTGCAATATTTCTTTATAGTGGATGGTTTATGTTATCAGATGGTATTGCTGAAAAATTCAATTTAAAATATTTAGAATGGATTCTGCCACCTGTCGCTATTCCTATAAGTTATTTTGGGATCGCCTTTCTGAATTTCCCATCCGTGCCTCATTTCGGAGTTCCTGCAGTTATTACATTGATCAGCGTATGGCTGCTGCAGTATATTGCCCGTGACGTTACAAGGACGGGCTATAAATTCGCAATTCAGGCAGTAGTTGTTTTTTCGATTCAATGGCTTGATCTTATACCAATGCTTACACCATATGGTTTTGGTTGGGGAGAACTGAGTTATGCTGTAAAGAACACCTCAAAATTGATGGGAAAAGATAAACTGTTGAATGTGATGTGCAGCATAGCATTCTGTTTAAGTGCTTTAGCGTCGCTGATTTTAACCAAACTTTTCGTAAGTTACGAGAAACAGCTCAAACAATTGAGGCTTTTAAGGCAGCGTGAACGCCAAATTACTGCGATGCGTACAGAACAGTCTCGCCTGAGGCTTTACCAGGAAATGCAGTATCTTGTGCATGACCTGAAACGTCCTCTTACCACTATATTTGGTCTTGCCGATTTGTTGTCAGCGTCAAAAGAAACGGAAACAGCTTCGCACGGCCACGCGATACTTGCTTCTGCTGAAAAAATGGATCAGATGATCAGTGAAATTAAGTATCCAGACTATGTCAGAGATACTACTGTTGATGAAATCTTAAATTACACGATGTCACAGGTACGCGTTATGTCTTGGGGTTCAAAAGTTAAAGTCGATATCGCAAAAGAACTGTTAAATTGTAATCTGACCTTGAATGTTATACGTTTTTCGCGCGTGTTGGTCAATTTGTTGGATAATTCTTGGCATGCGACAAAAAACACGGCTGTGCCTCAGATATCTTTAAGTGCCATAAAAAATCCTGACGGGATATCTTTCATGATAGAAGACAATGGGCCGTTTTTTTTCAATCCTGATGATCCTGATAAACAAGCTTCCGTTTCGTCTGGTTTGGGGCTTGCTTTTGTAAAAAACGCTATAAGAGGTTTTAACGGAAGTATTAAATATGAAGAACGTGATGAAGGTGGAACGAATTGCATTGTATGGATACCTGATTCAATAGAAAAGGAGCAGAAATAATGGACGCAATTCTTGGATTCGTTGATGATGACGAGAGCACTTTGTACACTGTAAAGGCAATGGCAGATTCTCTCGGATGGTCAATATTAACAACCTCGCAACCCCAGGAGGCACTTGATTGGGTTATTAACAGGAGGATAGATGTCCTTCTAGTTGATTATCACATGCCCTTTATGAGCGGTATTGATGTCATACGATCTGCTCGCCAATTATCTTCAGAAGTAATCCTTATTGCTCTTACTGTAGAGGAAAACCCTGCGGTTGCAGCAAATTTGAGAATTGCAGGTGCAGACGATTTTATTTCAAAACCGATTAGACTTGCTGATTTTTCTGCACGTATACTACTTCATTCCGAACTATTAAAATACCGTAGTGATGAGCATTGGCAAGAGCGGAGCAAGGGATTATCGGAGAAAACTGCACGTAGAGTTCTGCAGCTCTTTTCAAGTAATGACATAAAACTTACTGTTGGAGATGCTGCAGAAGCTGCCAGTCTTTCATATCCAGCAATGCACAGATATCTTGAGTATCTTGTTAAGAAAGGACAGTTACAACGAGTAACGGAATATGAAAACGTGAGGAGCGGTAGACCCAGGAATATCTATTTCAAGCCTAGCAATTAAAACTTGTTGTGTGCTCTCATAACATACAAAGTTTTTGATAATTTACATATTATAAATCGCCCCGACCTGGATCAACTTTTCTGTTTGGTATAGAAAAAATAACGTACTTCTCGGTGATTCCAAGGATAAAAAAGATAATAAATATAGATTTATGTTCAATGTTTGTCTAGACTTGGACAAACTGGATAATTATTTATAGGAGGAAATATTATGAAGAAGTTGCTTGTTCTGTTTTCTGCGTTGATTCTAGCACTTGTACTGACAGCCTCGGCTAATGCTGCCGAAGTAGCGCTTACGTCAATTGGACAGAGCTCTGATGCCATGATGGTTCGTGTTCTTATGAAGTCGCTTGGGATATCCTCTGATTATGATGCAGTGATGAAACCCGATGCACTGACAGGGCAAAAAGTATTGATAGCTGTTGTTGGCGGCAGTTCAAAAGGACTTGGCGCAGCAGGTATTAATAAGGACGATGAAATCAAGCGTGGTGATGCAGTATTTAAAGCTGCGCAAGAAAAAAAGATGAATATTATAGTTATGCATGTTGGTGGAGAAGGTCGCAGGGGCGCACTTACCGACCTGTTTATCAACTCGTCTGTTCCTTATGCAAATACCCTCATTCTTGTTGATGGAGCAAATAAGGACGGAATATTCGATAAGCTCACAAAGCCCAAAAATATCCCAGTAAAAACAGCGGCAAATGTAAGTGCTGCAAAAGAACCGCTTAAGGCTGTGCTTGCCGGATACGGCGTTACAAAGTAGTCTGCTATGGAATGGTTTTGGCCTGAGGGTTTTTACACCTTATTAATGATAGGCATATTTGCTTTCGGTGCATTTGTCTGGAAGCTTCCTATCGCAGTTGCAATGGTACTGTCAGCAGTGGGTGGTGCACTTGTGGCAGGTGAAGGTATCCCATTGCGTCATCTTGTCGAAGGTGAGTTTGGATATCTTAATACTATCCTTGTAATAGCAACCGCAATGATGTTTATGAAAGTGATTCTTGAGACCGGACTTCTTGATTCCCTTTCAGCTTGGATGATTCGCAGCTTCAGGAGTTATCCTGCATTGTTAAGCATTGGTATTATGATAATAATTATGATGCCGGGGATGATTACAGGATCATCTACGGCTGCAGTTCTTACTACAGGTGCACTTGTCTCGCCGCTTCTAATGACCCTGGGCATGACTAAAGTTCGTACGGCTGCTGTCGTATCCATTGGAGCGTTGCTTGGTATGATCGCACCACCTGTCAGCATCCCTGCAATGATTATTTGCGCAGGCGTAGATATTCCCTACGTAGGATTTGCACTGCCACTTATGATTTGCACTTTTCCGCTAGCTGCATTGTTTGCCCTTACAATGATCTTTCCGTATATCAAAAAGTTTTCCGATGAGGAAGCTCTCGAAACCCATTTGAAAAAAATGCAAAAACACCCCCTTACTCTTCGTCTTATGTTGCCTGTTATCGTACTGGTAATATTATTCGCGACCGACCAGTATTTGACCGGAAAAATTCCAGGGATGGGAATGCCTGTTATTTTTCTCCTATCATCGCTTTCGGGCCTACTTTCGGGAGTTAAGTTTGATGTTTTAAAAACTGCCACAGATGCGGTTGACGATGCTCTCCCCGTAATGGGAATCCTGATGGGAGTGGGTATGTTTATCCAGATCATGACATTGATAGGTGTGCAGGGATTTATTGTTGTATCTGCGTTAAGCCTTCCTTCCTGGTTATTGTATGCGGCAATTGCAGTTTCAATGCCGTTGTTTGGGGCAGTTTCATCATTTGGATCTGCATCCGTGCTCGGTGTCCCATTCCTTCTTGCTCTGTTACAGCATAACTCAATAATCGTGGTCTCTGCACTAAGCCTGATCGCATCGCTGGGGGATCTCATGCCGCCTACGGCACTTGCCGGGATATTCGCAGCCCAAGTAGTAAAAGAAGAGAATTATTTTAAAGTATTAAAAGCCTGTCTTGCTCCGGCAATTCTTATAGCTCTTTGGGGCATTGCTGTAATTGCAATAAGTGCTCCGATTGCAGCATTCATCTTTTGATAAGGGAGGATTAATTACATGACGCTTATTTATCGCATGATACTGTTGCTGGTCCTAATCCTTGTCTTAAGGTGCATGTTCCGTGAACGTTCATTCTGGAAACAGGCCACTGCGGCACTGGTAATAATACCTTTAGTAATGCGTTTTCTGATGCTGAAGTAAGGAGGAGTGCAAAATGGAATACCGAGTTAAAGGAAGTAAATTTACAGCGCTCATCCTCTGCAGCATTTGTGCACTTATATGTTGGTATACTGCCATACAATTTCTGGCAATGCACAAACCGGACCTGCTGATACCTGCAAATGGATTTAAAGAACATTTGCTTTCTGAATGGGAACCCCGACTAAAGGGGACAAACATGGACACCTCTGTCTTTATTCAGAAAGGAAAAGAGCCTGGCAGCACGATATATGTCGAAGGCGGAATACACGCAAACGAACCTGCGGCATTTATGGCTGCGATAGTGCTCCTTGAAAATGCAAAGGTAGCAAAAGGAACCTTAATAATTGTACCTTTTGTAAATAATTCAGCACGTACACATAATTCCCCTCAGGATGCCGCTCCTCAGTATTTTAAGATCGATCAGCCTGACGGAGGTTTTCGCACCTTTAAGTTTGGTTCAAGGGCTACTAATCCAATCGACCAGTGGCCAGATCCAGATATTTACATACATTATCCTTCACAGCAAAAATTGGATGGATCATCAAGAAGCAACATGAACCGATCATTTCCTGGGGACACAAAGGATGGCATCACACAGCTTGCCGGTCATGCGGTAACAAACCTTTTGAAAAAAGAAAATGTTAAGCTTGCTTTTGACCTACATGAAGCTTCACCCGAGTACCCTGTAGTCAATGCAATGGTTGCCCACGAGAATTCAATGGAACTTGCCGCTATGACTTGCATGAAGCTTGAGAGCAAAGGCATTCCAATGCGTCTTGAACCATCACCTGTCAACCTTCGTGGGCTCAGCCACAGAGAATGGGGCGACAGCGTACCAGGCCTTATGCCACTGTTGATGGAATCTGCAAATCCCTCACAGGGACGCTTGCGCGGACGTACAGATGAATCTCTTGTCCTTACGGGAAGAGATAAAGCATACGAAAAAGCTTCGAAAATGGGGCTTTTGTTCGTGCCATACACTGTTGATCAACCCATTGATCTTCGCACTGCCCGCCATGTTGCAGGTGTAAAAGAAGCTGTAGAAACTTTTTCTGAAATAGTTCTGCCTGAAGAAACGGTAATTTTTGAGAATATACCATCTTATGCTGACATTAAGGAGGGAGGAATTGGAAAGTGGCTTAAAAGGGCAAATTAATATAACCCTATCAGCAAAACACAATAGATAATGATAAGGAGGTAACATTGTGAAGAAAACTATTATGGTATTTTTAATTATGATTTTCATCGTTGCAACTGCTGTGGCATCATGCGCTTCTGTTGATTCCAAAGAGGTATATGCAAAAAAAGGAATGGTGTCGGCAGCACACAAGCTTGCATCTGAAGCAGGAGTAGAAATAATGAAAAAAGGGGGTAATGCTATTGATGCAGCAATAGCAACTTCCCTTGCATTAAGCGTTGTCGAAGGTCACTTCACCGGTATCGGTGGTGGTGGATTTATGACAATAAGAAACGCAAAAGACGGTACAGTTGTATTTCTAGATTATAGAGAAATGGCACCTGCTGCTTCTACAAAAGATATGTATGCCTCAGAAAAGGCAAAAAAGGAAAAATGGAAGACAATAGGTGGCATGTCTGCGGGCGTACCTGGATGGGTCGAAGGTATGTTTTATGCTCTAGATAAGTATGGAACAATGTCTTTCGCCGAAGTGGCAGCTCCTGCAATTCGTATGGCTGAGGAAGGCTGGACTGTTGAGCCTAACCAGGCAAAATGGTACGAGGAAATGAGTCTCCCTGTAATTGACTATTACAAATTCACTGATCTTCCATTCTTTAATGGTGATATGCCTTACAAGACCGGAGAACACATAACCCGCAAAGATCTGGCTGCAACATACAAGCTCCTGGCTGAAAAAGGACGGGATGCATTTTACAAAGGAGAAATTGGAGAAGCCTTCGTAAAAGAGGTTCAGCGTCTTGGTGGTATTATGACGATGGAGGATCTGAAAAATTACAAGATCATGGTTAGAAAACCATCAGAAGGAAGTTACCATGGTTATAAAATATTTTCCGCTCCTCCTGCATCCAGCGGTGGCACACATATCGTACAGGTATTGAATATCCTGGAGAATTTCCCTCTTAAAAAATGGGCACCGGATTCAGTAAATCGGCAGCATGTTACAGCAGAAGCAGTCCGATTGATGTTTGCTGATCGCGAAAAGTATATGGCTGACGCAGATTTTATCAAGGTTCCTCTTAAGGGGCTTTCAAACAAGGATTATGCGAATAAAATAGCAAAGCAAATAAATACTAATTCAACCCTTCAGACGATCGAAGCAGGAGATCCATGGGAATACGAAGGGCAAAAAGTTTCCTATTTGAGTGGCCCAAATGGTCTTGGGTCAGGGACAAGTCATTTCTCGGTTGCAGATGCCGATGGGAATATTGTTGCTTGCACAAATACTCATAATTATGCAGCTGGTTTTGTACCCAAGTATGGAATTGTAATTAATAACGAGATGGATGACTTTTCGGCAGATCCTAATAGCGTAAATGCTCCTGAGCCTGGGAAACGACCACTTTCAAGCATGTCTCCGACAATCATTGTAACACCGGAAGGTAAGCCCTTTATGACCCTAGGAAGCGCCGGCGGATGGAGAATACTTACCGCGTTGGTACAGATCATTACTAACGTAATAGACTATAACATGGAAATGGCTGAGGCAATCAACTATCCTCGCCTGTTTACCTACACTTCTTCAGGCAAGCCAGCTGCCTACATAGTTGAAGATAATATGCCTGAAAAAACATTAAAAGGGCTGGAAGCTATTGGTGAAAAAATCGATATCCGTAAATACAGTGACTATTTTGGTACAGCGCAAGGAATTCTATACAAGAACGGAACAATAAACGGCGGAGCAGACAGCAGACGCCTTGGCGTACCGGTAGGTTTTTAAAATTCAATAATATTTTTTGAATGATGTAAAATACTATGAGGAGGGCGTAGAAGCTTTAGGGCATTCTCGCCCTTTTTTACACAACAGGGCAGGCGGTTTTATATGAATATTAATGCAATGATCCGAATTGCAGTAACTGGAAGCCGAGGTAAAAGCAGTGTTGTAAGGTTGCTTCATAGTGCATTTGCCGCATGTGGTTTAAAATGTCGCAGCAGGATAACAGGAGTAATTCCACGTGAACTGTATGCTGGAGATGAATATCCAATTCTTCGAGCCACCGGTGCAAATGTAGCCGAACTAAAATGGTGGCTTTGCCAACTTCCGACAGACACACAGGTAATAATTTCAGAAAATAGTGCTATATCACCGGAATTGCAATCCGTTTGCCCGGACATTATGGCCCCAACAATAACTGTGATTACCAATACCAACCCAGACCATACGGCACAGTGGGGCAATGATGAAGAAAGTGTCCTTTCCTCTCTTTCAGGAGCACTTCCAAACGGCGGCACTATCATATTGCCAGACACCTTGGCAAATCGTTGGGACATGAGATTGTTGGCAAGGAAGAAAAAGCTTAATCTAGTTCCTGTGCAAGAAATGAAAGAATTTAAGTCACATCTTTCAATAAATGCTCCTCTTGCACTTGAAGCATGCAAAATCTCCGGTCTGAATATAGAGAAGGTATTATCCTCATTTAATGCATTAAAACCTGATATAGCTGATTCTTCGTTGCTTAAAGTCGGCAGTGGCGAGCTCGCCTTCGCATTTTCAATAAATGATATACAAAGCACCAAAGATTATTTCCATACTTTAAAATGGCTGCCTGCCGATACCACAATGATATATAATCACCGCCACGACAGGTGGGACAGGCTTAAAGCCTTTGATGACTGGATCAGCCAAAACGGAT
>Ga0265293_10013149_pt1 | contig 10808 bp, 10 predicted proteins | sample Munlanlewell138R_FD_192505 | JGI IMG/M metagenome (GOLD analysis project Ga0265293, IMG submission 192505) | Leachate microbial communities from a municipal landfill in Southern Ontario, Canada - Leachate well 138R | ecosystem: Engineered > Solid waste > Landfill > Unclassified | place: Canada... | reverse complement strand
CCGTTTAAAGACCCGATCCAAGAGGAGCGCGATGCGCGGCAGATATCCCGAGTCTTCGATGATCGAAAAGGCTAGGAAGAAGGTTCCGACAATCGGTAAGATGATCGCTACCGCATACCGGATCCCCAGGGTAATAATGCCGTAGTCATGGACGAGCAGATTTTGCCAGACCGGCCACGGAATCAGGTTTTCAACAAAATTATTTACCCACGGGTTAATCCGGTTTTCGAACAAATTGGCCTCAATAAAATCAACTATGGTACCTGCCCCGAAAACTCCGACGAATTTATACAATCCGAAATAGAGGACGAGTAGTAGCAGTGGAATGCCGGTCCAGGGATTGATCGTCGCCTGATTGAGCAGGTCTAACCACCTGGAGCGGCCATTGCCGGATTCGCTAACCACCTGGTCCAAGATGTCCTGCACAGCAGATTGACGCTGCATCGCCAAGATGAAACTGAGGGGCTGTCCATAGTGTGCTGCAGTTTCGGCGATTAGCAGATTAATGGCTGCAGCATTGGCCTCAGTTTCGCCGACCAAGTGAGTGATCTCTTCATCACCGGAGAGCAGCAATCTGGCAATAGTCTCTTTGCTGACCATGTAGTCACGCTCAAGGAGTGCGGCGATTCGAGTGAGAGCCGTTTCGAGCTGTGAATCATAAACCGAGTGCTTAACCGATGTACCGTCACAAGCATGGTGACATTCCAAGATAGCCTGCTTAAGTTGGTCAATGCCGACATTTTGGGTCGAGATGGTGCCGATGACCGGGATGCCGAGTTTGGACTCGAGCAGCCCCAAGTTAATGCTCAAACCGTTGGCTTTGGCCTCGTCGAGCATATTGACGACGAGAATCAGCGGCAGATCCGCCTCGATAAGTTGAATGGTCAATGGCAACATGCGATCTAGATTTTTCGCATCGACTACGTGGACGACCACATCAGGCTGCTCATTGAGTAACAGGGTGCGGGTAACCCGCTCCTCCTCAGTAATCGGGATCAGGTCATACATCCCGGGGGTATCGATGACATCAAAGACCACGTTATTAACGGATAAATGGCCATGGGAGACCTCAACGGTGGTGCCGGGGTAATTTGAGACTGCCACATAGGCCCCGGTGAGCGCGTTGAAGATCACTGATTTGCCGACATTGGGGTTGCCTACTAAGATCAACTGGCGATGCTGATCAGAAAAATGTACCTGAGCGGGGGTGTTAGCGCCTCCCCGGTGACGGTGGCGACGCTGCTTGCGATTGCTTGAGCCGTGACAGTTTGACATCTCACAAGATCCTTTCTGCATGTGAATGAGAATCATTCTCAAATACTGGCCGAGTAAAAAGGCCTTTAGGCCTTTTACTCTTTCTATATTTGAAGTTTAACAAGTGGAGCTTTTAATGTCAAGTACTTTACTCGGAATTAACCGACGAATTTTGTGAGTCCGCACGTAAGCGCAACCCATAGTCAATACTATCGACCAAAGCTCGCCAACTGGCCTCAATGATGTCGGTCGATACCCCGACGGTACCCCAGGACCTGCCATTATCGCTTGTCTCAATCAAGACCCGCACTTTGGCGCCGGTTCCGGAACGTTCATCGAGTACCCTGACTTTGTAGTCGCTTAGCTTGATGTGGCTGATATGCGGATAGACTTCACCGAGAGCCTTGCGGAGGGCTGCATCTAGTGCATTGACCGGGCCATTGCCGTCAGCCACGGTGTGGATGATCTGATCGCCCACTCTTAGTTTAATACTGGCTTCGGCTACCGGTTCTTCATCGGGATTGTGTTTTTCGATTATCAACCGAAACCCGATCAACTCAAAGAGTTGTTGATGCAGTCCGAGTGCTTTTTTGAGTAAGATTTCAAAGGAGGCTTCGGCTCCTTCAAAATAGTAGCCTTGGTTTTCCATCTCTTTGATGATGTTGACCAGCCGGTGCGGGGAAAACGGCTCTTCGGGCTGAAGGTCGTATTCCTCTAGCTTATACTTGATGTTGGCGGTACCCGACAGCTCGGATACGAGAACCCGCCGAGCATTGCCCACCAGCTCCGGGGCCATATGTTCGTAGGTCTCCGGGTGGCGCCGGAGGGCGCTGACATGAACGCCTCCTTTGTGCGCAAAAACGCTCCGACCGACAAAAGGTTGGCTCGGGACGGGCTGCATATTGGCCAGCTCGGAGACGAAACGGGAGAGTTTGGTCAAGGTGGCCAGCTGTTCCGGGGAGACACAAGACTTGCCCATCTTTAGCTGCAGGTTCGGGATAACGCTGCAGAGATCGGCATTTCCGGCTCTTTCACCGATCCCGTTAATCGTCCCTTGCACTTGCACCGCCCCTGCTTCGACGCCCATCAGAGTGTTGGCCACAGCCAGCCCGGAGTCGTTATGGGCATGAACCCCTAATGGCACCCCAACCACCCCTTTGACCACCCTGACGATCTTGGCCAATTCGGAGGGGAGGGTTCCGCCGTTGGTATCGCATAAGATGACATAGGCTGCACCAGCCTGGGCGGCAGTGCTGACCGTCTGCAGAGCATACTCCGGGTTAGCCTTGTAACCATCAAAAAAGTGTTCGGCATCATAAAAGACCGTCAGACCATTAGCGCGCAGAAATTCGATACTCTCCTTGATCATGGCGAGATTCTCATCCAAGGTGGTCCGGAGGGCATCGGTGACATGGAAGTCCCAGCTTTTACCGAAGAGCGTCGCTACTCGGACCCCGGCATCCAGAATTGCTGCTAGGTTTTTATCCTCAGCCGCGGTGAGCCCTGGTCTTCTGGTGCTGCCAAATGCGGTAATGGTAGCATTTTTCCAAGTGAGCTTGGCAGCCTCTCGAAAAAAGGCGATATCTTTAGGGTTTGATCCAGGCCAACCGCCTTCAATATAATGTATACCAAAGGCATCTAGACGCCTGGCGATTTTGATCTTATCCTCAGAGGAAAAGGAGATTCCTTCGCCCTGAGACCCGTCTCGCAGCGTTGTATCATACAAAAACACTTGATTCGTCATGATCCGATCGTTCCTCGGCGGATATTATTGGCGACTAAGTCCCCCATCTCGGAGGTCGAAACCAGCTCGTTGCCGGGACGGAAAATATCTTTGGTCCGGTATCCGGCATCAAGTACTTGGGTGACCGCTGCTTCGACCGTTTCACCAGCTTCAGCAAGGTCAAGAGAGTACCGCAGCATCAAGGCGACCGAAAGAATCATCGCCAGTGGGTTGGCAATCCCTTGACCCGCGATATCCGGAGCGGAGCCATGCACGGGTTCGTACAGACCAACCGAACCACCTAGGCTGGCAGAGGGTAGCATGCCCAGCGAACCGGTGAGCATCGCCGCCTCATCGCTGAGGATATCGCCGAAGAGGTTAGAAGTTAATATGACATCAAATTGGCCAGGGTTATTAACCAATTGCATCGCACAGTTATCCACGTACATCTCGCGCAACTCGATCTCGGGGTATTCGGCATGCACTCGGCGGACGACTTCGCGCCACAGCCGCGAACTCTCCAGCACATTGGCCTTATCAACTGAAGTCACCAGTGACCGGCGTTTGCGGGCCAGATCAAAGGCAAGGCGGCTAATCCGTTCAACCTCTGCTTCGGTATAGGCCATGGTGTCGACTGCGCGACATTCCCCATTGAAGCATTCTCTACCTTTGGGTTGGCCGAAATAGGCATCACCGGTAAGCTCTCTGACGACCAAAAGGTCGATATCACCAATTAGCTCGGATTTGAGTGGCGAGGATGTAGCTAGAGCAGGAAATACCTTGGCCGGGCGCAAGTTAGCATAGAGTCCGAGTTCCTTGCGTATGCCCAATAGACCGGCTTCAGGTCGTTGGTTCCCGGGCAGCTCATCCCAGGCAGGACCGCCTACGGCACCCAAGAGGATCGCATCAGCCTGACGGCAAATATCGATAGTCTCCGCTGGGAGGGGGCTTCCGGTCTCGTCAATAGCTACCCCGCCGATTAGAGCGTTCTCAAAGGAAAACTGGATGGAGTATTTTTCACCGATGGCTAGAAGTACTTTCACGGCTTCATCGACTATATCTGTGCCGATGCCATCTCCGGGCAACAAGACAATTTTAGGCATTCTGACTCACCTTCTTTCGCGTATAGGCAATCAGTCCGCCGGCGGCCATGAGTTCCTGCATAAATGGGGGAAACGGTTTGGCTTGGAAGGGTTCTGGCGCATTTGGGCTAACAATGCGTCCCGAGGCCAGATCAACCGTGATGGTCTCCCCTTCGGCGATGGCCGCGGCTGCTTCCGGTGCTTCGAGGATGGGCAGACCGATATTGATGGCGTTGCGGTAGAAGATGCGAGCAAAACTCGGTGCGATGACACAAGCAACGCCTGCAGCCTTGATGGCCAGCGGTGCATGTTCACGCGAACTGCCGCAGCCAAAATTCTTTCCGGCCACGATGATGTCACCGGGTTGCACCTTACTTGGGAAAGACGGATCGGCATCTTCCATACAATGGGCAGCTAAATTGGCCGGATCTGCCGTATTCAGATAGCGGGCGGGAATGATCGCATCGGTATCGATGTTATCGCCAAATTTCCAAACGCGTCCGGTTATAGTCATTTTTAGTCAACCTCCTTTAACCCGAGCTCAGCAGGGCTGGCAATGCGGCCGAGAACAGCCGAGGCAGCAGCGATGGCCGGGTTACACAGATAAACCTCTGATCCGGGGTGTCCCATCCGGCCGACGAAGTTACGGTTGGTCGTCGATAAAGACCTTTCGCCTTTGGCCAAGATGCCCATGTGTCCGCCTAGGCATGGCCCGCAGGTTGGGGTGGAAACTGCTGCACCTGCCGAAATGAGGGTTTCAATAATCCCTTCGCGCAGAGCATCCAGATAAATCTGTTGTGTGCCGGGGAAGACGATTAGTCTAATTTCCGGATGAACTTGCCGGCCCCGCAAGATTTGAGCTGCGACTCGTAGGTCTTCTAGGCGTCCGTTGGTACAGGAGCCGATGACCACTTGATCGATTGTTAACCCTGCCGCCTCCGAAATGCCTTTGGTGTTCGAAGGCAGGTGCGGGAAGGCTACTTGGGGCTCGATCTTGTCCAGGTTGAACTCGTATTCTGCGATATATTCTGCATCCGGGTCGGCTGAGAAGATCCGGTAATCTCGTTTAAGGCGGCCCTTAATATATTGAAGGGTTATTTCATCCACCGGGAAAATGCCATTTTTCGCCCCGGCTTCGATGGCCATATTGGCCATGGTAAAACGGGAATCCATCGACAATGAGCTGATAGCTTCTCCGGTGAACTCCATGGACTGATAGAGTGCTCCGTCTACACCAATGGTGCCGATGGTGTGGAGGATCAAATCCTTGCCGGAGACCCAGGGCTGGCGGTTGCCGTAATAAGTAAACTTACTGGCGGCAGGCACCTTGAACCAGACCTCTCCAGTGGCCATCGCCGCGGCAAGGTCGGTACTGCCAACACCGGTGGAAAAGGCCCCCAAGGCCCCGTATGTGCACGTATGTGAATCGGCTCCGATGACTACGTCGCCGGGGCCAACTAAACCTTGCTCCGGGAGCAGGCAGTGTTCGATGCCCATTGTGCCGACATCAAAGCGGTTGGTCAAGCAATAGTTACGGCCAAAATCACGCAGCATTTTGGCTTGTTCGGCCGATTTAATGTCTTTGTTGGGCACAAAATGATCAGGTACCAAAACTACGCGGTCCGGGTCAAAGACTTCTTCTACTCCGATTTTGGCAAATTCCTGAATCGCTACCGGCCCGGTGATATCATTGGCCAGGGCCAGATCAACTGAACAGTTAATGAGTTCTCCGGGTTCGACAGATTCTTTTCCGGCATGGGCCGCGAGAATCTTTTGTGATAAGGTTAATCCCACATTACTCACTCCTTTATCTGCTTGCTCTGCTCTTGGGATTGTACGGACCGATTAAGCGCCCGCAAGAAGGCTTTGGCGCTAGCTACGATAATGTCGGTACTGCTACCACGACCGGTAAACTGTTGACCATCTTTGATAATGCGGGCCGTAACTTCACCCAAAGCGTCCTTGCCGCCAGTGGCGGCCTCGATTGCCCAGGAATCCAGATAAACGTGGATGCCGGTGGCGCGTTCGATGGCATGGTAGACCGCGTCTACCGGGCCATCTCCACAGGAGGCCTCCTGAATTAGTTGGTCGCCGTGTCTAATAATCACCGTAGCTGTGGGAACGGTGCTGTTGCCGCTAGAAATATGCAGGTATTCGAGGGAGTAAGTTTCCTCGACTTTTTGCGTCTCGTCCTCGATCAGAGCTTGGATATCGCGGTCGGTAACTTCCTTTTTCTTATCCGCTAACTCGATAAAGCGTTCATAAGCTCGCTGCAGCTCTTCTGCGCTCAAATTATATCCCATCTCCTCTAGATGAGCCTTGAAAGCATGGCGACCGGAGTGTTTGCCCAAAACTAACTGGCTTTTGGTCAACCCCACCGATTCGGGGGTCATAATCTCATAGGTGCTCCGATTTTTCAGCATCCCATCTTGATGGATGCCAGACTCGTGAGCAAAGGCATTTTTCCCAACAATAGCTTTATTGGGTTGAACGTTGATACCGGTCAATGAAGAAACCAAGCGGCTGGTGAAGGCGATTTGCCTGGTGTTTACTTTTGTTTCAGCCTGATAATACTGTTTCCTGGTATGTAGAGCCATCACGATCTCTTCGAGGGCGGCATTACCGGCCCGCTCCCCTAGACCATTAATGGTGCATTCCAACTGGGTGGCACCGGCTTCGAGAGCCGCCAAGGAATTGGCGACAGCCAGGCCGAGATCGTTATGGCAGTGAACACTGATGACGACCTGATCCATCCCGGGGGTATTTTCTCTGAGATAGGTAATTAACTGGGCGAACTCCCCAGGGGTGGTATAGCCTACAGTATCAGGGATGTTAATTGTGGTAGCTCCGGCGGCGATCACGGCTGCGAAGATCTGGCGCAAGAATTCAGGGTCACTGCGGGTGGCGTCTTCGGCAGAAAACTCCACCTGATCCGTGTGATTTCTGGCCAGTTTCACAGCTGCAACAGCTTGCTCCAGAACTTTTTCTTTGGTACTGCGTAGCTTGTATTGAATGTGGATATCGCTGGTAGCAATAAAGGTATGGATAACCGGACTAACAGCCTCGCTTAAAGCGGCGGCAGCTTCGGCAATATCTTTGGGGACGGCCCTGGCTAAAGCAACCACGGAGCTGTCTTTCACCGCGCGGGCAACCGCAGATACTGCTGCAAAGTCACCGGGAGATGCTATTGGGAAACCTGCTTCGATCAGGTCTACCCCGAGACGTTCTAAGCTCCTGGCGATCTCTACCTTCTCGGCTGCGTTTAAACTCACGCCAGGGGTCTGTTCGCCGTCTCTAAGCGTGGTGTCGAACAGAATAATCTTCCGCACACTAATCCCTCCTAATCCTCTTCGCTCCTAACATAGGTGCGGCACGATATTATTTTAAATACTATATTATACAGCATGGTTTGTGTCAATTGCCAATGGGACCGATGAGGGGGAGAGATAATGAACTGTCGCCTACAAACCCTGCTCCGGTGGCTCGGGGTATTATGTATAGTCTGTATCTGTATTGCTGTCGCTTATGGTGTGATGTCGATTCTCGGCAGTTCGCTGACCGGGTACGCGAAAACGCTCTTGGTCAATTACGGCACGGTATTGGGTTCGCTCGGGTTGTTGCTGCTTTTGGGCAATTATTACGTTTACCACGGATTTGGCCGCCAGGCCGACATCTACCGGCGCGGCAGCGCTCAACACCGCCGAGTAGCTTTAACTTTTGATGATGGCCCGCATCCAGAGTATACGCCGCAGGTATTAGCGATCTTACGCAGGTTTAGGGTTCCGGCCGCTTTTTTCTTGCTAGGTTCACAGGTGGACCAGTTTCCAGAGCTCCAAGAGGAGATCATCGCCGACGGACATGAGGTCGGGGTTCACGCGTACTATCATCAAAATCTGCCGACCTTGTCGACGGCGGCGCTCTCTAAAGAACTTTTCCAGACAATTATCGCCATCATCAACGCAGGTGGTGGTTATCCCCGTTATCTCAGGCCGCCGCGTGGTTTGTATAATTCCGAACTTCGTCAGTTTGCCCAGCTATTGGGTTTGCGGATTGTCTTATGGAGCCTATCTGGGGAAGATTGGCTGCCAGGGCGCACAGCGGAGCTGATCGCCAACAGGATTCTCTACCGAGTTCAACCGGGTGATGTGATTCTTTTGCATGATGGCGGTGGCCTCGTGGACGGCCAAGAGTCCTCGCGGGCGGGGACGGTCGAGGCGTTGCCGATCATAATTGAAGGCTTATTATCCAAAGGGTATGAGATTGTCCCGCTTTCTGAGCTATTAGCTGATGCCAGTCCGGAAGTGGCCGATGAACCATTGGAGGCAGTGCCGGAACATCCTTAAGGGTGTACACGTCTTAAGGAACATAGTGGGACTGGCTATTCCGGACTATTAATTTTCGGAGGTTGTTTTAGATAGAAAAGATAAAATGGTACCTTTGGATCGTGAAAGTAATATAATTCTTTCTCATCAACAGTAAAGCCGAGCCACTTAAGCCAAATGATGGACGTGGTATTACGCGAGTCGACATAATTAAATAGATACGAGTAGCGCTCAGCCAAGCTGTTGAGGTGTCTTTTGGCCTCTTTGGCCAAGCTAATCCGAAATTCGGTGAATTTGTCGGTTGCTAACAGCCAAGGGATTCCAGCAGGTCTTTTGCACAGATTTCTGCGGTATTCAGTAACCCCGGCAACCCCTTCGATCGCACCGTCGAACAAGATAGCCCAAGCCTGTTTTGATTCGGCTACACTTATCAGCAAGGCCTCCACGGGGCTTAGCCCATAGGCGGCGATTAATTCAGCTTGGTCGGATTGGCGCAAAATGAGGGCGGCGAGTTTTTCGTAATCGTCAGTAGTAAGCATCCGCAGCTGAAATCGTGGGCGATCGGGCATTTTGATCACGCTCCTAAAAAGACTTGTCCACTGCTAGTATATGCGGCTCAATAATTAGTGCTAAAAATAACTGCATTTTATTGATTTTCGTCATAATATTGACAGTCGCGGAAACCGACCAATATAATTGGAGTACCTGCTAGCGATTTTCGCATCATTCCAAATAAGGAGTTGTCAGGAATGGAGACCTATTTTGAGGTTCTTTTTTTTATCTGCGCAGGACTCTTGTTCTACCCCTTCACTATGCAGGCCGCTAGGCTTTTTCGGCCGACCAGATCAAGTGCGCGCAAACTAGTTAACTACGAATGTGGTGTTGGGCCTGTGGGCCAAGCCCAAGTTCAGTTTCACCCTAATTATTATCTATTGGCGCTGCTGTTTGTGGTCCTTGACGTAGAGGCGGTCTTTCTTTTTCCGTGGGCGGTTCAACTCAAAGAGTTAGGCTTGTTTGGGTTGGCTGAGATGTTCGTTTTCCTCGGTATCATCGTGGTAGGTCTGTTATACGCTTGGAAAAAGAAGGTGATCCAATGGCAATAACCGAGCCATCTCAGAAAAAAATCTTCCTGCCTTCGGAGGCAGTGACCGACCCTGAAATTCCTTTAGCAAATGCTTTGCCTGATGGAATCGGTGTTCAACTTAAACGGTTGGTTCAATGGGGTCGCAAGTCATCGGTCTGGTACCTTTCTTTTGGTATCGCCTGTTGTGCGATTGAGGGACTGATGGCGGCCGGCGGGCCACGCTTTGACCTGGATCGACTCGGCTCGTTTTTCCGGGCTACCCCACGCCAAGCCGATTTAATGATCGTTGCCGGCAACGTAAATCTCAAGATGGCCGACGTAGTCAAGACCCTCTATGAGCAAATGCCGGAACCCAAATATGTTCTGGCTATCGGTAGCTGTGCTTGTAGCGGGGGAGCATTTCGGGGCTCCTATAATATGATCGATGGAGTTGACCAGATTATTCCGGTCGACGTGTATGTTCCAGGTTGTCCACCGCGCCCGGAGGCGGTTTTTCAGGGAATCCTGCAAATCCAAGCCAAAATCATGGCTCAAGCAGACAAGGGGGCCCAGAAATGACTGTACTAGAGCGGGTGCAGCACAATCCGTTAGTGGACAAAACGGAGTATCATGAGATCTGCAAACAGCTACATGATGAAGCAGGTTTTGATCTTTTGATTTCGTTAACCGCGGTCGATCGAGGGGAGGCTCTCGAGGTCGTTGTGCACCTGGCCCGATCGAATGATCTGCAACGCGCGGTGGTTAAAGCGCTAGTTGATTTAAACGAACCGTCCCTACCAAGCCTGTGTTCACTATGGCCGGCGGCCAATTGGCATGAACGCGAATGTTTCGATCTCTTCGGGATCACTTTTACCGGTCATCCGAATTTGAAAAGAATTCTTCTGCGGGAGGACTTTTCCGGTCATCCCTTGCGCAAAAACTTTCAGGCTGTTGTAGATAGCGTACAGAAGGGGGTGCAATAGCCGTGATTGCAGAGGTACCAGGCCTAAATGGACACCAACTTGCTGATGGTCGCTTACTGGTGAATTTCGGACCACAGCATCCAAGTACGCACGGGGTATTACAGGTAGTGGTCGAGCTCGAAGGGGAGACCGTAATCTCCGCCGAACCGGAGCTCGGCTATTTGCATCGCTGCTTCGAAAAGATTTGCGAGGGATGGACCTATCCGCAGATTATCCCGCTGACTGATCGTTTGGATTATATCAGCGCCATCTTTAACGAGTGGGCGTATTGCCGGGCTGTGGAAAGCCTGCTGGAGCTTGAGATCCCCGAGCGCGCCGAGTATTTGCGGGTAATTATGGCCGAGTTGAATCGGATTGCCAGTCATCTCATTGCCATAGGCA
>Ga0265293_10013148_pt1 | contig 10808 bp, 9 predicted proteins | sample Munlanlewell138R_FD_192505 | JGI IMG/M metagenome (GOLD analysis project Ga0265293, IMG submission 192505) | Leachate microbial communities from a municipal landfill in Southern Ontario, Canada - Leachate well 138R | ecosystem: Engineered > Solid waste > Landfill > Unclassified | place: Canada... | reverse complement strand
AGTTGTTAATGGCCAATTAAAATGACCCACTAATGGCCAACAATTTTGACCCACCCCAACGTGGCGACTTTGCCACATAAGGCGCTAGTGTTCCTACCCTGTTCAGGGTGGCGAGGACACTGCAGTGAAGGAGTGGGTTGTGATACATAAAATAAAAGCTCTGTATAGCGGCGGGCAGGGTATGTCGATCCGGAGCATCGGTGAGCAGCTGAACCTATCCCGTAACACGGTACGCAAATACCTTCGAATGGACGAGACCGTGATTGCTCAACGTATGGATGATCCCTCGCGCAGCCGGCTGTTGGATGAGCATCATGACTACATTGTGAAGTTGATCGAGCGTTATCCGGCGATGAGTGCAGTCAAAATAGCGCGCAAATTGCGCGAACATGTGGGCGAGATTGCCGCCTCCCAGCGCAGCATGCGCCGCTATGTCAGTGAGCTGAAGCAGGTCCATGCGCATGCCCAGCCGCGTTACTACGAGCCCATCACCGATGATATGCCCGGCGTACAGTGTCAGGTGGATCCTGGCGAGCTGCGCGGTGTCCTGATCAATGGTGAGGAGCGCACGGTTTACTTTGTTGTTTTTGTCTTGAGCTACTCCCGCTTGATGTATGTCAGCGCAAGCCTCAACCCGCTCGACACCCAGCAGTTGATCGTGATGCATGATCAGGCCCTGCGTTACTTTGGCGGGCGCCCAGAAGAATGTCTGTATGACCAGACCTCTCTGGTGGTGATCCGGGAAGAGTATCGGGAGCTGACACTCAACAGCCGTTTTATGCAGTACGCCAGCGCGGCCGGCTTCCAGATACGCGCCTGTGAGGGCAGCGATCCGGAGAGTAAAGGCAAAGTGGAGTCGGGCGTCAAATACGTCAAAACCGATTGCCTGTATGGTGAGCAGTTTACGGATGTGACCCACCTACACAGCCACATCCAGCGCTGGTTGGATGAGGTGGCCAATGTACGTGAGCATGGCACCACGGGACAGAGGCCAGCTGTGCACTTTGAACAGCAAGAAAAAGCACATCTGGCCCCTTACCTGACACCGGCATGTGTACACAGCCCTGTGGCAGGTATCGCCACACGCCAAGTCGACAAGACCGGCCTGATTGCCTGGAAGGCAAACAAATACTCCGTGCCGATGCAGTGGCAGCGCTGCCGTGTGGGTGTCCATGAGTCTGAAGGACAACTGATCATCAGCGCACTGAACAGCAGACAGAACATCGCCACTCATGAGCTGTGCCTTGGCAAGGGAATGATGATCAAGAACACCAACCACTACCGCGATCACAGTCAACGGATCAGCGATCTGGAACAACAAATCGCTGAACTGATTGAACCGGCTATCGCCACCGCGCTGTGTCAGCAAATCCAGCGCACTGAACCTAAGATCTACAAGGATCAGCTGTATGCGGTTCGTAATCTGCTCAGACAGCACGGTGTGGTAGATATGGCACTACTGTCAGATCTGGCTACCCGCCCCGGCATGAGCGCGAGCCGGGTACGTGAATATCTGGAGGCGCGGGCTGCCGCCAAGCTGCGTGAGCGTGTGGTGACGCCATTGTCAGATGACTCACCTGCGTTGGACCTGAGTGCCTACCACCGGGTCAACCGCCATGGCCAGCCTGTTGGCCAGAGGGTCAGCGCATGAGCCAGTTAGAGCAAACCATTACTCGTTATCGTAGCCTGCGCCTGAGCGCAGCGGCCGACCATCTGACAGAGCTGTTATCACAGGCCGAGGCCAATGAGCTGTCCTACCTGAGCTTTGCCGACCAGCTGGCTGAGTATGAGTTATCACAGCGTCACCACAAACGCATCGAGCGCAACCGCCGTGGTGCAGCGTTCCCGGCCCAGAAGCGTCTTGAGGAGTTCGACTATCGGCATCAAACCACCGTGACTAAACGACAGATCAGTGTGCTGCTGGACTTCAACTTTATCGAAGAGCGTCAGAATCTGGTGTTCATCGGACCGCCGGGGGTGGGTAAAACTCACCTGGCCATTGGCATTGGCCACAAGGCGGTCGAGGCCGGCTACCGTGTGTTGTTCATCAACGCGCTGGATCTGGTTGAAGATCTTGAGTTGGCTGAGATGAAGGGGCAACTGAAACGGAGAATCAGCCAGCTTATTAAATACGATCTGCTCATCATTGATGAGCTCGGTTATCTGCCGATGACCAAACAGGCACGCTACAACCTGTTCCAGCTGATCAACGGATTATACGAATACCGCTCCATCATCCTGACGACCAACAAAGACTTCACCGCCTGGGGTGAGTTCTTCCATGATGACAACGTGGCTGTACCGATTATCGACCGGATCATCCATCACTCGCATGTGTTTATGCTGGGCGGTGAAAGTTACCGGTTGAAGCAGAAAACTATGAGTTAAACGAAACTGGGTGGGTCAATTTTATTGGCCAAAAGTGGGTCAAAATTATTGGCCATTGACAAGAGTGCGGCACCTGACGCGATTGAACAACATCTGCTGGCGCAGATCCCGGCACTGGAAGCGGTCAGTCATATTCATGTGTGGCAAGTCACCTCAGGGCGTACCTTGGCAACGTTGCATGTGCGTCCACGTGACAATGATCAGGCGAGAGAAGTGGTGCGCACAGTCGAAAAAATGCTCAAAGAAAAGTTTGGTATTGAACACGCCACCATAGCCATCGATTGGCAAGAAAGTCGAAACGGAGTTTGCAGTTTGGACAAGCCAGGATAGTTAATGCATCTTCAACCGTGGCCCGCTGTTTCTGATCAGCAGATCTTTCAGCATAAAAACCATCATACGCGTCCATCCGTAAAGCACGGCCTGATGGCGTCGGTACAAAGAGATATACATCAAACGTGCGAGTCTGCCTTGCACGTTAACAGTGCCGGTGAGATTTGCCCATCAATGATCCCACCGCGCGTGCTTCAGACAGCGAAATCAGCGATCCGTAATCGCGATAAACAAATGACGGCACCTGGCGCCCTTGTATAAGGTCTGGCAGATGTTTGGCTAACCATTTTGCTTGCAAAAAAGCTGTTTGCGCGCGTGGTGGTGTAGCCCGCTCTTCATTGCTGCCGGCGTGTCGGCACACACAATAGGCACAGTCACCCATTGCAAAGACAGCGGGATCTTCGGTGCGCAGCCAGGCATCGACAGTGAGAGTATTACCTTTGTTATTGGCCAATCCGCCCAAACCTTGCATAAAGTCCTGCGCTTTAACACCCGCTGCCCATACTCGAATTTGAGCAGAAATAAATTTGCCACTTGCGGTGTGGATACCTTCCTCGGTGATTTGTGAAACGCGTTCGTTAACCATCACCTGCACACCAATACGCTGCAACTCTTGCATGGCGTTGGTTGCAATTTTTTCATCCAGTGCGGGCAGGATACGAGGTGCTGCTTCAATCAACGTTATGGAGACATTCGCGGGTTGAATCTGATCCAGACCATAACGCGTCAGGATAGTTGCTGCATGATGCACTTCCGCCGACAACTCCACACCGGTGGCTCCGGCACCCACAATGGCTACGCCCAGATTCTCACTATTGCCACTGGCTTGGGCGCGGTAATAATGACTCAGCAAGGTGCGGTGAAGATGTTCCGCCTGATGGCGAGTATCCAGGTGAGTGGTGAATTCTTTGGCGCCGGGTGTTCCAAAATCGTTGCTGATGCTGCCAATTGCAAGGACCAGGAAATCGTAGGCCAATTCCCTTGGAGGGAGCAGGCTGCTTTGGCCTGATTCGTGTTGCATGTCATCGAGCAAAATCACTTTGCGTTGTCTATCCAATCCGGTCAGTGTACCGGGTTGAAATTCAAAATGATTACGATGTGCCTGCGCAAAATAATTTAATTCGTCTTCGTAGGGATTAAGCGATCCCGCAGCAACTTCATGAAGCAGCGGTTTCCAGATGTGCGTCAGCTGCGCATCCACCAGAATAATATGCGCTTGTTTGCGTTTACCGAGTTTTCTGCCCAGAAGTGTAGCGAGGACCAAACCACCGGCGCCTCCACCAATAATTACAATACGAGGCACGTTGCGAGGACTGTCTTGAGCATGCATACCCGTAGGCTCCCGGCATGAGGGTTCAATCCATCATACCGGCTAACTCGCCTCAGGTCACTGCAGACTGAACCAGCTCTTCGCGCGGGTGGCAGACATTAACCAGTTGTTTAAAAATGTGTTGGTCATTTAATACTGCCATCAACTCACGTTGATTAAGCCAGGACAACGCTTCCGCCGGTGTTTGTGCATCCATAAGTTTTAAGCGTGCCGCCTCGGCAGCCAGGTCCGGTTGGCCGCGTGGCGTTGCCGGGCGATGACCTGCCAGTGCAAAATGTCGTGTCGCCAGGCTGGGATTGCTGAGCAGTGCGTGCAAATTCATGGGTAATGTCGCGTCGGAAAACTCCACCATTAACCGATCGCGGTCACGAACTTCGGCCGGCAAAATTGCTTCCTCGGGCGTACGCAGCAAACCCGGCACGGCCAGAATAGTACCCACCACTTTACTACCACTCAGTGCCGATAACGGAATCGACAGAATCAAACCCACCAGGATGGGCAGCATCCAGAACAGCAGAGGATTCTGCAGCCATATCAGGGCGGCCAAGAGCACAATGCCGGAAGTGGTATGAAACCAGTGCCTGGAAATCAATAGACCCCAATCGGTGCCACGTGTATCACGCTGCTGGGCGGACCAACCTGAGTCGAGGCCGCGGAAAATCTCCCAGATTTGCCGGCTGTGAATCAGCATAAAAATGGGTGCAAACAGGATAGAAAATACGAGTTCGACAACCACACTTAATGTCAGTCGCACCGGGCCCATGCCGCGGCGGATTTCACGATTAAACAGGCCGCGAAGATAACCAATGGCTTTGGGCAGCAGCAGAACCGCCATGGTAAACACAAACAGATCAATCATGCGCTGTGAGTCAAACACAGGCCAGTGAGGGAACAGCTGGAATTCATCCGTGAAGTATTCAAATTCCTGACTGGCAATCTGTGCGCTGATGACCAGACCCACTGACATCATCATCAGCCAGATTGGCGACGCCAGATAACTCATTACACCAATCAACATATGTACACGGTTAGGCCAGCGCATGCCTTTGGCAGGGATCACACCCAGATGTTGAATATTGCCCTGCGCCCAACGTCGGTCGCGCATTGCCGAGTCGAGCAGGGTAGGCGGGCTTTCCTCCCAGGAACCCGGTTGGTCCGGCGCCATACACACACGCCAGCCGGCGCGGCGTATTAATGCCGCTTCCACAAAATCATGCGACATAATGTGGCCGCCAAACGGACGTGGGCCTGGCATAACCGGCAACCCCGCAGCCTGGGCAAATGCCTGCACACGAATGATGGCGTTGTGCCCCCAATAGTTGCCGTCATCGCCTTGCCAGGCACTAATTCCGCGCGCGACTACAGGGCCATAAAGCGCACCGGCAAACTGTTGTAAACGCGCAAACAGCGTTCGGCCGGCATAAAGTCGGGGTAATGTCTGCAGAATTCCGCAGCGCGGATCTGCATCCATTTCGCGCACCATAAAAGACAGTGTTTCAGCTGCAATCAGACTGTCGGCATCCAACACAATCATGTAATCGTAACGACTGCCCCAGCGCGTTACAAAGTCCTCGACGTTGCCAGATTTACGCGCAGTGTTGAGATAACGACGGCGATACCACACTGGCATGCGTCCGCGTAAACGTCTGCGCAAATGATCAACAGCAGCGGTTTCCTGAATCCAGACCTCAGGGTCAGTGGAGTCGGAAATAATAAAAATCTCGAAGTTTTTTTCAATATGTCGTGCGATCAGTGCGTTGGCCATTGCGCATAAGGCACTGCAGGTTGCTGCCGGGTTCTCGTTGTATACCGGCATTAACAAAACCGTGCGACCTTTTAATTCAGCGTCTGCTTTTGAACGCTTTTTCCCGCGCCCGAAAAAAAGGCCAGCGAAGGAGCTGGACGCTGCCAGTGCAATCCAGCCAAAAGTCACCACGTATAACACCAGCAACAACCACTGCAGGGCTGTCGCATGGTTGGTGGAGATGATCAGATACATCTGATAGGCCGCATAAGCGCTCAGCGCCAATGCACCGCCAAACGAGATCAGCCTTGCCAACAAAGTGGAGACCGATTGCCGATAAAAACTGGCAACGGGCGCTACCCGCAGATTCTGGGTGGGCATTTGCAGTGGCGCTGGAGGTGGAGTGGCGCAGCCGGTTTTATCTACCGAGTCCAGCGATAGATCCATGTCTCACCCCACTGTTTATCATCCACATGAAGGCTGACACGCAGTTCGGCCAGATCGGAGCGCCCAGGGTTCAGTTTCAGATAGGCGCGGTAGTTCCCGGTGGATTCCACCAACGCACCGCTGGCAGAGGTGACAGTGCCAGCGCTGGTTTCCACACGTACTTCAACTGCTTCAGGATCAGTCCTTACATTGGGGAGATCAGTGGCATTTGCGAAGTCCACAACAAATACCAGATCATCGCCGTCCAAAGCTTTGCCACGACTGGTATCAAGAACGCGCCCTTGTTCCAGCTGATAGGGCGATGTGGGACCCCAGTGCATACGATATTTAAATTTGTACTGCTCACCCGCCAGCAGCGGAGTCTCCGGTTGCCAATACGCCACAATATTGTCGTGTACTTCCTGGGGTGTAGGAATCTCAATCAGTGTGACATGGCCACTTCCCCAGTCTTCCAGCGGCTCGATCCATAATGAAGTACGTTTGTCATAACGCGCTTCACTGTCATTAAAATCCTCAAACTTTTGATGTCGCTGCATTAGACCAAACCCTTTCAAGGATGGAGCCAGAAAGGAAGACATCTGCAGCCGTTGTGGATTGGAAAGAGGGCGCCAGATCTGTTCCCCATTCTCCATCAGGATTTGCAGTCCGTCAGAGTCATGCACAGCGTTGCGGTAATCGTCGTATCGGGAACGATTGGTTGCGTCAAACAGAAACATCGAGGTCAACGGTGCTACACCAAAATGACTCAGGGTCTCACGCGGGAACAAGGTGGCATCAACATCGATAACGGTGGAGTCGCCAGGTCTGACATTAAAGCTGTATGCGCCAATCACCGAAGGGCTGTTCAGCAACGCGTGAATCACAATATGTTCAGCGTCGGGGTCCGGGCGTTCTATCCAGAAATCGGTAAAGTACGGGAACTCCTCACCTTGAGGTTGTGCGGTATTAATGGCCAGCCCGCGTGCAGACAGGCCGTAAAACTGGTCCTTGGCAGTGGCGCGGAAATAGCTGGCGCCCTGAAATACCAGAAATTCCTCATAACGGCTTGGTGTGTTGATGGGATGATAAACACGGAATCCGGAGTAGCCCTGCGCATTAAACTGACTGACGTTTTCCAGATCTTCGTCATAGTTAAAAATGTCAGTGGTGTACAGAACTTGACGTGATACTCCTTCAACCACCAGGTTGATGGAAACCGGAGTGGTATACAAAAACCCGGGGTGGAACAGATCCAGTGTGAAGTTCCTGTCCTGGCGCGCCCAGATGGCGGCGTTCTGATCAAAAGAGATGCGTCGATAGTCGTCGTAATTCAGCTGGTTTAACGGGCTGTCAGCGGCCAGGGCGCGCAGCTCGAACGGCTGCTGCGACAAACTCTGTGCATGCTGCTCCAGCCATTCGCGACTGAAGGCATGGGTGACTCGTTCCGGTTCTGTGATATCCAGCGTACTTTCGGAGCTGGCAATTTGCACTGGCACAATCGCGGCCAGCAGCAGTGCAGGCATGCAGCTGCGCTGTATAGTTTTCATACCCCTGTTTCCTGTACTTCAAGAGTCAGGCCGCTAAAACGCGTCCATATACCTTGTTTACGGAAACAGCGAAGGTTTTATTCCGTTCTGCCAGCTTTAGAGCTGTACGCCCAGGATAACGCCCACAAAGATCACCAGGCCTACCCAGTGGTTATGAAGAAAGGCCTGGAAACAGGCCTGGGGTTCACGGTCACGGATCATCCACTGTTGCCAGCCCAGCAGAATGGAGGCGATCAGCAGCGCCAGGTAGTACCAGCCGGACAGGGACAGTGCGTTGCCGACCAGCACCAGCGCAAAAATAAACATAACCTGCAGCATGCCTATCATGACCCGGTCGGCATCACCAAACAGGATGGCGGTCGACTTGACCCCGATTTGCAGGTCATATTCACGGTCCGCCATTGCATATTGGGTGTCGTATGCAACCGTCCACAAACAGTTGGCGGCGTATAACACCCAGGCGATAGCGGGCAGCGTGCCGGTTTGTGCAGTAAACGCCATCAGAATGCCCCAGGAAAACGCCATGCCCAGAACCACCTGCGGTAAATGGGTATAGCGTTTCATGAACGGGTACACGGCCGTCAGCGCGATCGCGCCCAGAGAGAGCAGAGCCGTCAAACCATTCATGAACAGTAACAACGATGCCGCTACCAAGCACAGCAGCACAAAACTCAACAATGCCTCTTTGCGAGTGACCCGACCCGTAACAATCGCGCGCCCTTCGGTGCGTTTGACGCTGCCGTCGACGTGCGCGTCGGCAAAGTCATTAACACAGCAGCCCGCAGAACGCATCAGCCAGGTGCCGAGTGCAAAAATAAATATCAGATGCCAGTCCGGCCAGCCATCGGCTGCCAGCCACAGAGCCGACAGCGTGGGCCACAATAAAAGGTAGGTGCCAATCGGCTTGTCGGCGCGCATCAGTTGCCAAAAAGCCGGTGTGCGCGCATAAATTTGCGGGAAGTGCCGCGACAATCTGTCAGAGAAAAACTGTTTGGCCTTATCAGTAATATGTTGCAGGCGCGCCCGCAGTTGATTAACAGCGTTCATCAGATAGCCATTTGCTCAGCAATCGCTGAGACATCTTTGGAATCCACCAGCATTTGTATCACGTCCTCACAGCGTATAGGGTCAAGGCCCAGACGCTCGTAGACGCGGGCATCAACCGGTTCAGGCGGTGCATCGCCAATACCCTGTCTGCGCAGCAATCGCATCGCGATGTAAATCAGATTGGCATACACGGCGTGCGGGCCGTCGTAAGCCGGATCCTGCTGATAACGCAGCGCCACGGAAATCTCTTCCGGCATGTTCCATGATTGCATCAGCCAGGCACTGATCTGTTCACGGCTGATGCCAACCAGATGGTTTTCAATAGCAACGTGGCTGATGGCAGGGTTAGCTTCCATATAGCGGCATATTGAACTGAAATGCGGCGGGAACGTATGCGCCAGTATCAGATAACCAAAATTGTGCAGCAGACCGGCCAGGTACACCATGCCTTGACGCGGGCGCTTGCTGGCCGGTATCAGTCGTGCCAGCGCTTCAACCGCTGCTGAACAGTAAAATGCCTGTAACCAGTAGGGTGTAAAACCATCGGGCGATTCGCGTGGCAGCGCCACCGAACGCCCCAGAATCAGGCCAACCGCCAGGTTGCTGACCAGGTCAAAACCCAGAACCCGCACAATGGCGTCTTGTACAGAGCGGATTTTTCCGGGGGCTGCGTAATACGGTGAAGAGGCCCAGCTTACAACCTGCGCTGCCAGACTGGGGTCGGCTTCCACAATACTGGCCAGGTCGTTGACGGTGGCATTGGGATTGGCGCGTAGTTGCATAATGCGCTCTGCTGTTGCTGACAGCGGTGGAATTTCCAGCGTTTCGTCCAGCCGTTGCTTGATACGCAGCGAGGTGAAATGGCGTATTGAGTGGGTAATTTGTGCCGAGTCGTGTTCCGCCGCTGGCAGACCTGGTGACAGGTCGGCTGCAGCCACTGCAAACTCCAGATGGCGAATAGCATGCCCGAGCTGGTGTAATGCTTCACGCAGGGCGCCCAGCGTGAGACCCGGCTGATCGCCAGTGTTCTGAATGACGTGCGCCCCCTTGTCAGCGAGCCAGGCGTCGACAAAGGTTGGAAGCTGATAAAACGTATTGTTGCCAGGCAGCAACTGCAATTGACGGCCGCGCGTGAACTTCAGCAGATCGCTTTGGGTCAGCGGCATCAGCTTGCGTTGAGTAACCGTGTGTAATGCCTGGATATCAAGCAGGGAGTCAGCCGGAAGAATACATTGGGCCATGCCGTGTTCGTCCTGGACCGGAACACAACGTACAACAAGGGGTAAATCAGACATTGCCGTAGAGTTCCCTGTCACCCAACCAGCGGTCCACCAGTGGGCCAATATGTGAAGGGTAGTGTTGTTCTATAAAATCTGCTGCGGATTTTACCGGATCGAGCAAGTCAGCGTCACGCGCAAGATCCGCCATGCGGAAACTCATCAAACCGGTTTGCTGGGTGCCCAGTACCTGGCCTGGTCCACGAATCGCCAGATCCTGCTCGGCGATATAAAACCCGTCCGTGCTGTCACGCATAATACCCAGACGCTGTTTGCCAAGTGCGGACAGCGGTGTCTGGTACATCAGCAGACAATGACTGACACGGGCGCCGCGGCCCACGCGTCCACGCAACTGGTGAAGTTGGGCCAGACCCAGGCGCTCCGGGTTTTCGATGATCATCAGACTGGCGTTGGGCACATCCACACCGACCTCAATCACGGTGGTTGCCACCAGCAGATGCAGCTCGCCGCGTTTGAAGGCATCCATCACCGCTGTTTTTTCTGCGGGTTTCAGGCGGCCGTGAATCAGGCCAATCCGCAAATCCGGCAACTGCAGCTGCAACTCCTGCCAGGTGGCCTCGGCGGCCTGGCACTCCAGAACGTCCGACTCCTCAATCAGCGTACACACCCAATAGGCCTGACTGCCTTCCAGGCAGGCTTGGTGAATACGCGCGATCACATCACTGCGGCGGGTGTTGGCAATAATTACGGTGTTGACT
>Ga0265293_10013147_pt1 | contig 10808 bp, 5 predicted proteins | sample Munlanlewell138R_FD_192505 | JGI IMG/M metagenome (GOLD analysis project Ga0265293, IMG submission 192505) | Leachate microbial communities from a municipal landfill in Southern Ontario, Canada - Leachate well 138R | ecosystem: Engineered > Solid waste > Landfill > Unclassified | place: Canada... | reverse complement strand
GCCAGCAGAATGAAACTCCGTCGCGGAATGCAGAGCCCAAATCCAGCCCCAGATCCAACCCATGGGGCCGCAATCCCACCGGGCCGAAAGGCCCGTGGTCGTGAAGCCCGGGGGTTTGAAATCGGGGGCGCAGACGCGCAGACGGCATCCTTCCGGTTCACGCAGCCCGGACTCTGCATCGCCACCTGTGGCGGGCCTTGCCGCGCGCAAGACCGCCGTGCGGCTGCTCGGTGCCGTCATCGAAGCCAGCACGTCTCTGGACGGCCTGACCGACAACGAGCACGGCCATCCGCAATATATGGCGCTCGAAATGCGCGACCGCGCACTGGTGCGCGCCATGCTGGGTGCAGCGCTGCGCCACCGTGTCACCATCAGCGCACTGCTGGCGAAGCGGCTGGACAAGCCGCTGCCGGCCAACGCGACCGCGCTTGCCCATATCCTGCACATCGCCGCCGCGCAGATCCTCTTCCTCGACGTGCCCGACAGCGCGGCCGTCGACCTCGCCGTCACCCACGCCAAGTCGGATCCCCGCACGCAGCGTTTCGCCGGGCTGGTGAACGCGGTGCTGCGCGCGCTCTGCCGCGCCAAGGCAACCGAGCTCGAACCGGCGCTTGCCAACACCCACGACGCGCCGGAATGGTTCGCGAACCGGCTTGTCGCGGCCTATGGCGCGGACGAGGCCAGCGCCATCCTCCGCGCCCACCGGCTTGAGGCGCCCATCGACATTACCGTCAAGTCAGACCCCGATCTGTGGGCGCAACGCCTCGGCGGCATCGTCCTGCCGACCGGCTCGGTCCGGCTGGAAAAGCTTGACGGTGCCATCACCGGACTGCCGGGCTTCGATGAGGGCGCGTGGTGGGTTCAGGATGCCGCCGCCGCCCTGCCCGCACGGCTGATGGGCGACATTTCCGGAAAAAAGGTCGCCGACCTGTGCGCGGCCCCCGGCGGCAAGACCGCGCAGCTCATTCGCGCCGGCGCCGACGTCACCGCCGTCGATGCCTCGGCAAGCCGCCTGAAGCGTCTTGGCCGCAATCTCGACCGTCTCGGGCTGAAGGCCACCATCATCCACAGCGATCTGATGCAGCTGGACCCGCCCGACCTGTTCGATGCGGTGCTGCTCGACGCGCCCTGTTCCTCCACCGGCACGGTTCGCCGTCACCCCGACGTGCCGTGGACGAAGACGCCGGACGACATCGCCCGGCTGGCCGCTCTCCAGCGCCGGCTGCTCGACAAGGCGTTCACCCTGATTCGCGACGGCGGCATCGTCCTGTTTTCGAATTGCTCGCTCGATCCGTCGGAAGGCGAGGAGCTGATCGCCGCTTTTCTTGCGGACACGCCCGGAGCGGAACAGGACCCGATCCAGCCGCACGAAGTGCCCGGCATCGCGCCATTCGTCACGCCACAGGGAGCCCTGCGCACCACGCCGGCGGGGCTGGATATGGGTTCGCCTTCGCTTTCGGGGCTGGACGGTTTTTACGCCGCAAGGCTGAGGAAGCGCGCTGCGTCATAAGGTGAGAGCAGGCTTAGGCAAGCCGTTGCTTACGAAAGCATGTGGACAGAATGCCCTGCGGCCTGCGCCGCAGGTTTGCATTCTCCTTCGCATAACCTATTGAATCACATAGTTTGCATGTAAATTCGAGACTTCGGTACAAGCGTTGGCCACTGCTGCCATGAATACGACTCGCCTTTGGGCGCTGGTCGCACGGGAATTCTGGCGCAAGGCGCGCCGGAACCTGCGCGCCGGTCCGGCCTATCGCTGGCGCTATTCCGGCCGCACGCCCGAGCGCGTGCTGATCGCCCCGCCCGACCTGCGTCTTGCCGATCCCCAGATCGCCACGGAGATCTACTACGGTCGCTTCCCGCTTTCGGGCCGGCTCGTGGAGACCGGCGGCGAATCGCCGTTCCGCATTTCCGCCTCCCATGAGGGCTGGCAGCGCTCCCTGCACGGTTTCCGCTGGCTGCGCCACATGCGCGCCGCGAGTTCCGAGCTTGCCTCGGCCAATGCGCGGGTGCTGGTCAAGGACTGGATCGCCATCCACGGCAGCCACATAGCCGGCATCGCCTGGGACCCGGGCGTGACCGCCAAGCGCATCATCGCCTGGCTCCAGCATTCCTCCGTGGTGCTGCAGGGCGCGGACCTGCCCTTCTACCGTGCTTTCCTGAAATCGCTGGCGATGCAGATCCGCTACCTGCGCTCGATGACGCGCGAGATGCCGCATGGCAAGGACCTGCTGCGCGCCCGCATCGCGCTGGCTTTCGCCGCCCTGTCGCTGCCTGCGCCGCCATCGGCGCTGCGCTCGGCCAGCCGCAATCTGGCCGAGGAACTCGATCGCCAGATCCTTCCCGACGGCGGCCACATCTCGCGCAATCCGCTGATGGTTCTGGAGTTCCTCGCCGACATACTGCCGCTGCGCCAGACCTACGCAAATCAGGCCGAACAGCCGCCGGCGGCATTGATGGGAGCCGTGGACCGCATGCTGCCGGCGCTGCGCTTCTTCCGCCATCAGGAAGGCAGCCTCGCCTGCTTCAACGGCATGGGCGCCACCATACAGGACCGGATCGCCGCCATATTGCGCCATGACGACACCGCCGGCGCGCCGCTTCTGCACGCGCCCCATTCCGGCTATGAGCGCCTCAGCATCGGCGACGTCACCGTCATCGCCGATACCGGCGCGCCGCCGCCCCTCGAAGTCTCGGGCTCGGCCCATGCCGGCTGCCTCTCCTTCGAACTGTCGTCGGGACGCCACCATTTCATCGTCAATGCCGGGGTCGACACCTATGGCGACCCGGAATTCAGGCCGCTGGCGCGCGCCACCGCCGCACACTCCACGGCCACGATCAATGACAATTCATCAGCCCGCTTCAGCCATTCGTCACGCCTCTCCGGCCTTGTCGGCTCGCCGCTGATCGGCGGCCCGCAGCATATCCATTGCGAGCGGCGCGACGGGCCGGACAGGCACGGCTTCCTCGCCCGCCATGACGGCTACCTGCCCCGCTTCGGCCTGTGGCATGAACGTGAGCTGATCCTTTCCAACCGGGGCGGAACGCTGTTCGGCCGCGACAGCTTCCTCACCGACACCCCAAGTCGCACCCGCAATGACGCCCAGCATCTGGTGACGGTTCGTTTTCATCTTCATCCCGACATCAACCTGTTCACCGATTCAGGCGGCCATTACGTGCTGGCCGCCGACAATGGCGATGCGTGGATGTTCTCCTGCGCCGAGGTCGCGCCGCAGGTTGAAGAGTCCATCTATTTCGCCGGCATTGCAGGCCCCCGCATCACGCGCCAGCTCCTGCTCTCCTTCGATGCCTCGGAGGTTCCCGAGATTCGCTGGCGTCTGAAGCGGGTGCGGCTGGCGGGCGCAAGCCTTCCCCGCTGACGGGCAACGCCGAAGCGCGTCATTCTGCGATTCATGCGTTTAATTCGAAGCCCTCATGTGCTAGGGCGCGGCCATATTCCCGCAGCATGAAGGACCCCGCGCATGGCTGTCGCCTCCAAGAACATTCCCGCTCCCGATCTGGTGCCGGTGCGCCGGGCGCTGCTGTCGGTCTCCGACAAGACGGGTCTCGTCGATTTCGCGCGCGCGCTGGCTGCGGCCGGCGTCGAGCTGGTTTCGACGGGCGGGACCTCGAAGGCGATCGCGGAGGCCGGTATTGCGGTACGCGATGTCTCCGAACTGACCGGCTTTCCCGAGATCATGGACGGCCGCGTCAAGACGCTGCATCCCTCCGTGCACGGCGCACTGCTCGGCATTCGCGATGACGCCGAACATGTCGAGGCTATGCGCGCCCACAACATCGAGCCGATCGATCTGGTGGTGGTCAATCTCTATCCGTTCGAGAAGGTGCGGGCCTCGGGCGCCGGCTATGCGGCAATCGTGGAGAACATCGATATCGGCGGCCCGGCCATGGTGCGGGCTTCGGCCAAGAACCACGCCTATGTCGCCATCGTCACCGACCCGGAAGATTATGCCGGCGTACTGGAAGCCATGCAGGCGAATTCGGGCGCGCTTGCCCTGGATTTCCGCAAGCGGCTGGCCGCGAAAGCCTTCGCCCGCACCGCCGCCTATGACGCCGGAATCTCCGGCTGGTTTGCCGAGACGCTGGAGATCGAAAACCCGACATGGCGCGCTTTCGGCGGCAAGCTGGACAGTGTCATGCGCTATGGCGAAAACCCGCATCAGCAGGCCGGCTTCTACGTTACCGGCGAGAAGCGGCCGGGCGTTGCCACGGCGCACCAGTTGCAGGGCAAGCAGCTCTCCTACAACAACATCAATGACACCGATGCCGCTTTCGAGCTGGTGGGCGAATTCGATCCGGCCCGCACCGCTGCGGTCGCTATCATCAAGCACGCCAATCCCTGCGGCGTCGCCGAAGGTGCTTCGCTCAGAGACGCCTATCTGAAGGCGCTCGCCTGCGACCCCGTTTCCGCCTTCGGCGGCATCGTGGCGCTGAACGGGCTGCTCGACGCGGACGCGGCCGAGGAGATCGTGAAAACCTTCACCGAAGTAATCATCGCCCCGCAAGCCAGCGAGGAAGCGCAGGCCATCGTTGCCGCGAAGAAGAATCTTCGCCTGCTCGTCACCGGCGGCCTGCCCGATCCGCGCATGGCCGGGATGATGGTGAAGTCGGTGGCCGGGGGCCTGCTGGTGCAGGGCCGCGACAACGCCGTGGTCGACGACCTTGACCTCAAGGTGGTGACCAAGCGCGCGCCGAATGACGCCGAGATGGCCGATTTGCGCTTTGCCTTCCGCGTCGCCAAGCATGTGAAGTCGAATGCCATCGTCTATGCGAAGGACAGCGCCACCGTCGGCATCGGTGCCGGCCAGATGAGCCGCGTCGATTCCTCGCGCATCGCCGCCCGCAAGGCGATCGATGCCGCCGAGGCGGCCGGCTGGGCCGAACCGCTGACCAAGGGCTCGGTCGTGGCCTCGGATGCCTTCTTCCCCTTCGCCGACGGCCTGCTGAGTGCAGTGGAAGCCGGCGCCACCGCCGTCATCCAGCCGGGTGGCTCGATGCGCGACGAGGAAGTGATTGCCGCGGCCGACGCCCATGGCATCGCCATGGTGTTCACCGGCACACGTCATTTCCGGCACTGAGCCGGCCTCCCGGTTGAGATAAAGGCTCAACGCCCTTTCCGGTCCGCCGGATAGGGCGTGCCGGCAAGCAGGACCATGCCGGTGACGATGAACAGGATGATCATCGCCATGCCGAGCCGTGGCGAGCCGCTGAGCGCCGTCACCGTCGCCACCATGAAGGGTGCGGCAAAGCTGGTCACCCGCCCGGCCAGCGCATAGATGCCGAAATAGCGGCCGGCTTCCTCGGCCGAGACGCTGCGCGCCATATAGGAGCGTGACGAGGCCTGCGCCGGCCCGAAGGCGAGACCGATCAGCAATCCGTAGAGAATGTAGGCCTTCTCCGCGGCCGTGCCGAACAGCCCGCCCGAATCGGCGGCAGAAAGCTGCAGGACGCCAAACAGCGTGTACCCCGGACCTGTCGAGACGATGCCGACAGTCGCCACGCTGAGCAGCACCAGCGAGACCATCACCACCACCTTGGAGCCGAAAGCGCTGTCCATCCTTGCAGCGACAAGGCAGCCGAAGATCGCCACCACATTGAGAATGATGCCGAATAAGCCGATCTCGGTGATCGACCAGCCGAACATCGCCGCTGCAAATCCGCCGCCGAGAACGATCAGCGCGTTGACGCCGTCCTGATAGATCATGCGGGCGATGAGAAAGCGGAAGATGCCGGGACGCCGGCGCACCTCGCCCAGCGTCGATTTCAGCTCCGCCAGCCCCTGACGCACGGCCGGCCGGATCGGAATGCCCTTCACCGCATCCGGCGTGAACAGGAACATCGGCAGGATGAACACCAGATACCAGAGCGCAGACAGCGGCCCGGTGGCGCGGGCATCTTCGCCCAGCGCCGGATCGAGCCCGAACAGGGGCTTCAGGCCGGCAATGGTGAGCCCCGTCTCCGGCAAAGCCGCAAGGCAGGCAACCACGAAGATCAGCACCACCATGCCACCCAGATAGCCAAGCCCCCATGCGACATTGGAGATCTTTCCGATCTCTTCCTTCGGCACCAGCCGCGGCATCATGGAATCGTTGAAGACCGTTGAGAATTCGGCCGCGACCGAGGCCAGTGAGAACACCGCCACCACCCAGAACAGGCCGGAGCCGGGCGCCGCCAGCCACAGCAGGAGCAGGCAGGCGATCTTGATCGCGGCGAAGCAGGCGATCCACGGCTTGCGCGGTCCGGTCTGGTCGGAAATCGCGCCCAGCACAGGCGAAAGCACGGCGATGGCAAACCCTGCCGCCGCCACGCCATATCCCCATGCCGCCTGGCCGGCGACCGGGTCGCTCGCCATGCGCGACACGAAATAGGGGCCGAAGATGAAGGTGGTGACGACCGTGAAAAAGGGCTGCGCCGCCCAGTCGAACAGCATCCAGCCCCAGATACCGGCACGCGATGCCTCGCGCGCCTCGATGCCGGTTTCACTCATGCCATCTCCATCCGCCTGCAACATTCCGCGCCCAATCCGCATGGCGGGATATAGAGCATTTATGGCGAAGTGGCATCGTCCGGACTGCACGAATGCAGAATAGGTTCAGAAGGCGAAAGAAAACCGGGACCCGAAGCCCCGGTTTTCTGCCAGCTGCTTATGCGCCCTGAAGATAGGGCCAGACCTCCATCGCCCCGCGATAGATCATCTCGCCCGCCACATAGAGGATGATGACGAGACCGACATAGGCGATCCAGCGATGCTTCTGGAGGATGCGCGCGATGAAGCTGGCGGCGAGGCCCATCAGGGCGATCGAGAGCGCCAGGCCGAAGATCAGCACGCCGGGATGGTCGCGTGCGGCGCCGGCGACCGCCAGCACATTGTCCAGCGACATGGACACGTCGGCAATGACGATCTGCCACGCCGCCTGCGCGAAGGTCTTGCGCGGAGCCCTGCCGGCAACCGCGCCATCCTTGTCGATGTCGCTCTCCGTCAGGGCTTCCATGCCCTGAGCTTCCTCGGCAGCGCTGTGGCGCAGTTCCCGCCACATCTTCCAGCACACCCAAAGAAGCAGCACACCACCGGCCAGCAGCAGACCGACGATCTGGAGAAGCTGGGTCGTGGCGGCCGCGAAGCCGATGCGCAGCACCGTCGCGGCGATGATGCCGATGAGGATGGCCTTGGCGCGCTGCTCCTTGGGAAGGCCGGCGGCCGCCAGTCCGATAACGATGGCGTTGTCGCCGGCCAGAACCAGGTCGATCATGATGACCTGCAACAGGGCCGTTAACGCATCGCCCGTGAAAAATTCTGTCATTCTGCACCCTTGCGTTCAGCTTGGGCGATCTGGCGCGCACATGAACCTTGCCGGACACGCAGTCCGTCACAAGAACTCAGATGCGGTTTGAAATGGGAAACATGAAAGCCAGGCCGCCGGTTTTGAATTCCAGTCCGACATCACAGCCAAATTGACTGCCAGAGGGGCCCGGCCTGGTGCGCAATGCCTACGTCACCGGCCTTCAAAACGCAAGAGGCCTTCTGAAAGCCCGCCGGCTTGCCGCCGGCGGGGATGATTCATCAGATCACAGCGCTGAGCCCTCAGGCCCCACGCGGCCCCGAAAGATCGCTCATCAGCCCCGCCGCGACGGACAGGCGTGACACCGAGATGTCGCCCGCCTCGGTCAGGGCCTGAAGACGCTCCCGGATCGCGCCGACGCGCGCGCCGCCCGTTTCCAGCCACGCGGCCACCGGATCCTCCGCCCCGCCATGGCCGGCCAGCGCCGCCACCGCGATGCCGCGCCGTGCGGCGTCGATCGTGTCGGTCGCGCGCGACAGGGCAAGCTGGTCGTAATAGTCGGAGGGCGAGATCGCATAGGCGGCCTCTTCGATGCGGGCGATGCGAAACGCTTCGCTGACCGCGAAGAACGCCCGCGCCGCCGCGATCATATCCGCACCGGCCAGGCGCGCGGTAAGCGCGATGTCGGGCACCAGATCGGCGAACTCGGCCAGCGCCAGCCGGGCTGCGAGCTGTTCGGGCACGCCGTGCGAGACGAGATCCGCGCGCGCGGCATCCACCCGTTCGCGGGACGTTTCGGGCAGCAGCTGGAGCAGGTTCGGCTCAAGTTCCGTCCGCGCCGTCTTGAGGCTCGCAATGCGTTCGTCGAGGTCGCCGACCCCGGCATCGTTCTTCAGGTACCAGCCGCTGTTCACATAGATCAGCCGGCTGACCGTCTGGTAGAGGCCGAGCTGAACCTCGCCGTCGATGCGGTTGTCGAGCGCATCGATCTCGTCGTAGAGCGCGGGCAGCCCGAAGCCTTCGCGGATCAGCACGAAGGTCAGCATCACATCGGCAGCGCTGCGCCCCGTCGTCTCCATCAGCCGGTTGACGAAGGTGGGCCCGCCACGGTTGACCAGATCATTGGCCAGAACCCGGGTGATGATCTCGCGCCGCAGGCGATGGGTGGTGATTTCCTCGCCAAACCTTTCAGCCATGGCATGCGGGAAGTAGCTCATCAGGTCCTGCCCGAAATGCGGATTGTCCGGCACCTCGGAGGCGACGATATCGCTGAACAGCACGATCTTGGCATAGGCGAGCAGCACGCCGAGTTCGGGCCGCGTCAACGGCTCGCCCCGCGCCTCGCGCTCGGCCAGCACCGCAGCCGAAGGCAGGTTCTCGACCGCCCGGTCGAGCAGGCCACGGCTTTCCAGCGCCGCCATGAAGCGGGCCTGATGGGCCATGTCGGCAAGGCCGCGCCGCCGCGCAAGCGACAGGGCGAGCGTCTGCTGGTAGTTGTTGGCCAGAACCAGCCCCGCCACCTCATCCGTCATCTCGGCCAGCAATTTGTTGCGCGCGGGCCGCTCAAGCGCGCCCTTGCGCATGGCGGCGGCCAGCGCGATCTTGATGTTGACCTCGACGTCCGAACAGTTGACGCCGCCGGAATTGTCGATGGCGTCGGAGTTGCTGCGGCCGCCCCTGAGACCATATTCGATGCGGGCGCGCTGGGTCATGCCGAGATTAGCACCCTCGCCGATCACCTTCGCCCGCACATCGCCGCCATTGATGCGGATGGCATCGTTGGCGCGGTCGCCCACATCCTGATTGGTTTCGCCGGCCGCCTTCAGATAGGTGCCGATGCCGCCGAACCACAACAGGTCCACAGGTGCTGCAAGAATGGCGCGGATCACCTCGACCGGCGTGGCGACCGTCTTGCCGATGCCGATCGCCGCAGCGGCCTCCGGCGTCAGCGTGATCGACTTCTGCGACCGCGACACGATCATGCCGCCGGCAGAGAGCTTCGACTTGTCGTAGTCCTGCCAGCTCGAACGCGGCACGCCGAACAGGCGCTGGCGCTCGGCAAAGGACGAGGCGGCGTCCGGATCGGGATCGATGAAGATGTCGCGATGGTCGAAGGCCGCGATCAGGCGGGTCTGCTCTGACCGCAGCATGCCGTTGCCGAACACGTCGCCCGACATGTCGCCGACGCCGATGCAGGTGAACGGTGTCGTCTGGATGTCGCGGTTCATTTCGCGGAAGTGCCGCTTTACCGCTTCCCACGCACCGCGCGCGGTGATCGCCATGCCCTTATGGTCGTAGCCGGCCGAACCGCCGCTGGCGAAGGCATCGTCCAGCCAGAAATCATGCGCCTCGGAAATCGCGTTGGCCGTGTCGGAGAAGGTCGCGGTGCCCTTGTCGGCGGCGACGACGAAATATGGATCGTCGCCATCATGGCGCACCACGCCCTGCGGCGGGATCACCGCATCGGTGCCGATGTTGTCGGTGATCGACAGCATGCTGGAGATGAAGTTGATGTAGGCCGCCCGGCCCGCCTCGAACACCTCGTCGCGGCTGCCCCCCACCGGCAGGCGCTTGGGGTAGAAGCCGCCCTTGGCGCCGACCGGCACGATGACCGCGTTTTTCACCTGCTGGGCCTTGACCAGACCCAGGACCTCGGTGCGGTAGTCCTGCGCGCGATCCGACAGGCGCAGGCCCCCGCGCGCCACCGGGCCGAAGCGCAGATGCACGCCCTCGACCTGCGAGCCATAGACGAAGATCTCGCGCCACGGCCGCGGCTCAGGCAGCCCTTCTATGGCACGCGGATCGAGCTTGAAGGCCAGCGAGTGACCCCGCTCCAGCTTGCCCTCGACGAAATGGTTGGTACGCAGCGTCGCCTCGATCAGGTTGAGGTAGCGGCGGATGATGGTGTCGTCATCGATGTTGGGAACGTCTTCCAGCGCGTCCCTGATCTTGGCCTTGAGATGGCGTGCCGCCACCTCGTCGCCTTGCGGCGCGGCCGGATCGAAACGGGCGACGAACAGCATGTAGAGCCCCCGCGCGATCTCGGGATAACGGTTCAGCGCCGCCGCGATGAAGTCCTGGCTCTGCGGAATGCCGGCCTGCTGCAGGTAGCGGCCATAGGCGCGCAGCACCAGAATTTCGCTGGCGGCGAGCCCCGCCGTCTGAGCCAGCGCATTGTAGCCGTCATTGTCCATTTCGCCGCGCCACACGGCAAGGAATGCCTCGTCGAACAGCGCGCCGCCGTCGGACAGGTCGACCGGCCGGCCATAGGCGTTCTCCAGCTCCATGTCGTGGACGAACACCTTGTCCGCGCCTTCGGCCCCGCTGCCTCCGTCAACCTCGAATGTGCGCTCGCTGATGACGCGGAACCCCAGATTTTCAAGGATCGGCACGCGCTGCGACAGGGCCACGGGGCTGCCATGGTGATAGATCTTCAGCGAGGCCTGTTCCTGCGTCTGGAAGACGTCGCGATAATAGTCGATGACGATCGGGTTCCGCCCGCTCACC
>Ga0265293_10013146_pt1 | contig 10808 bp, 10 predicted proteins | sample Munlanlewell138R_FD_192505 | JGI IMG/M metagenome (GOLD analysis project Ga0265293, IMG submission 192505) | Leachate microbial communities from a municipal landfill in Southern Ontario, Canada - Leachate well 138R | ecosystem: Engineered > Solid waste > Landfill > Unclassified | place: Canada... | reverse complement strand
CGTCGCGGTACTTTGCCCGGGCACTGTACCGCGACGCCAATATCCAGGTGGTGCCCGGCAGCTTCCTCGCCCGCGATACCGCGACCGGCAATCCCGGCGCCAACCGCGTACGTCTCGCCCTGGTGGCCGAGGTCGACGAATGCATCGCCGCCGCCCGGCGCATCCGCGCGGTGGTGGAAAGCCTGTAATGGACGAAACCTGTAACGGACTGGCAACCATGTTGAAACAGCCATGCTGAAGAAAGACCGCGCCGCGTTTATTCTCCGACGGCTTGGGGAGCTCTACCCCGAACCGCCCATTCCCCTCCATCACAAGGACCCGTACACCCTGTTGGTAGCGGTGCTGCTTTCCGCCCAGTGCACCGATGAACGGGTCAACAAGGTCACCCCGGCGCTCTTTGCCCTTGCCGACAATCCCGCCGACATGGCGGCAGTGCCGGTCGAGGAGATTCATCGCATCATCAAGCCCTGTGGCCTCGCGCCGCAGAAATCCAAGGCGATTTCCCGGCTGTCCCACATCCTGCTGGAGGAGCACGGCGGCGAAGTGCCGGCCGACATCCACGCCCTCGAACGACTCCCCGGCGTCGGCCACAAGACCGCCAGCGTGGTGATGGCCCAGGCCTTCGGCGAACCGGCCTTTCCGGTCGACACCCATATCCACCGGCTGGCCCAGCGCTGGGGGCTGTCCACCGGCAAGAACGTCGTCCAGACGGAAAAAGACCTGAAGGCCCTGTTCCCCCGCGACAAGTGGAACGCTCTGCACCTGCAGATCATCTACTACGGCCGGGAGTTTTGCTCGGCTCGCGGCTGCGACGGCACCCGTTGCGATATCTGCCGCACCTGCTACCCAAACCGCAACAAGCCCAAGATCACCCGCAAGGCATGACTGGATCCCCACCGGCCGTGGCGGGGAGGTATCTGGCCCGGCGCAAAACCGCTAGAATCCGCTACCGGCACCGTTGCCCCTGCCACTCTTCACCCGGCGAACCGGGGCGGGCGACAAATACACTATAAATACAATAAGGAACAACCCATGACTTCCGCGACCACAGCACTCGAAACCGTGTATGGCGATCTGTACATCAACGGTCGCTGGCAGCCCGCCAGCGGTGGACAGGAGGACGTGATCAGCCCCGCCACCGAGCAGGTCGTCGGCCGCGCTCCGCTCGGCGGTGTCGCCGATGCCGGGCAGGCGCTCGCCGCCGCCCGCACGGCCTTCGACCGCGGCCCCTGGCCCGGCGCCAGCCGCGAGGTCCGCGCCGACAAGATGCAGCAGCTGTTCGACCTGGTCACCGGGCGGCGGGAGCAGGCCATCGCCCTGATGCAGCTTGAGATGGGCTTCACCCGCATGCAGTGCGAGATGCAGTTCGACCTGCTGTCCACCCAGATGCCGGTGTTCGTCGCCACAGCGCGCAGGGACCCGATGAAGTCTCTGAAGATGATGACGCGCCCTCAGCCCGACGGCCGCCGTTCGCTGGGCGGCGGCGTCACCACCCGCGATCCCATCGGCGTGGTGTCGGCCATCACGCCCTACAACTCCGGATTCCTGCTCGGCCTGATGAAAGCGGTGCCGGCCATGGCCGCCGGCAACACGGTGGTGCTCAAGCCTTCGCCCTACACGCCGCTGCAGACCATGCTGATCGCCGAACTGGTCGCCGCGCTCGACCTCCCGCCCGGCGTGTTCAATATCGTCACCGGCGGCCCTGAGGTCGGCCAGATGATGAGCGGCGATCCGCGGGTCGATATGGTCACCTTCACCGGCTCCGATACCGTCGGCGCCCAAGTGATGGCCCAGGCCGCGCCGACACTCAAAAAGGTCCACCTCGAACTCGGCGGCAAGTCGCCACTGATCATCCGCCACGACGCCGATCTGCAGAAGGCGGTCCTGGCCGGCCTGTTCGGCTTCGTCTTCCAGGCCGGCCAGGGTTGCTCGATGACCACCCGGATGCTGGTGGACAACCGTGTCCGCGGCGCTTTCGTCGACGCCCTGAGCACCGCCGTGGCGGCGCTGAAAGTCGGCGACCCCCACCACCCCGAGACCTTCATGGGGCCGCTGATCCGCGAGGCCGCCCGCCAGCGCACCGCCGATTTCTGTCGCCGCGCCCTCGACGAGGGCGCTCGCCTGGTGCTCGGCGGCAAGCGTCCCGCCGGACTGGAGAAAGGCTTTTTCTTCGAGCCCACCATCTTCGATGACGTGGCCAACCACAGCCATCTCGGCCAGCGTGAAGTCTTCGGCCCCATCGCCGCGGTGATCGGCTTCGACGATGATGCCGAGGCCATCCGGCTGGCCAACGAAAGCGATTACGGCCTCGGCGGCGCCATCATCTCCGAGGATAAAGGCACCGCCTTCGAAATGGCGCTGAAAATGCGTACCGGCCAGGTTCAGATCAATATGGGCCCCGGAGGCTTCCACCCCGATATGCCGTTTGGCGGCTACAAACGCTCCGGGCTGGGTCGCGAATGGGGCGAGGAAGGCTACAACGAGTACACCGAAATCAAGGCTATCGGCTTCCCCGCTGGCTGAGTCCGCGCAAAGTGGCACACGCCATTTGATAACGAGAGGAGAATGACAATGGTGATGCAAGACAAAATCTGCCTGGTGACCGGCGCCTCCGACGGGATCGGCCTGATCACCGCCAGGGAACTGGTGCGCCAGGGCGCCGAAGTCGTCATCCACGGCCGCAGCGCCGACAAGGGCCGCCATGCCGTGGCGGAGATCGAGCGCCAGACCGGCAAGACCGTGCGCTTCATCCAGGGCGATTTCGCCTCCCTCGGCGCGGTGCGCGACCTCGCCAGGCAGGTCGGCGACAGCGTCCCCCGCCTCGACGTGCTGGTCAACAACGCCGGGCGCGCCGCCTCCACGGTCCGGGAGGTGTCGCAAGACGGTTACGAGATGATCTTCGCCGTCAATCATCTGGCGCCATTCCTGCTCACCCACCTGCTGCTCGACAAACTGAAAGCCGCGCCCACAGCGCGGGTGGTGAACGTCGCCTCGGTGGCACACAAATTCAAGCCGCTATTCGACATCGACGACCTGATGTCGGAAAAGATCAAGCCCATCAATACCTACAGCCGCTCGAAATTCGCCAACATCCTGTTCAGCGACGAACTGGCACGGCGTCTCGCCGGCACCGCCATCACCTCCAACGCCCTCCACCCCGGCACCATCCGCTCCAACTTCGGCAACGAGGCGACGGTAACCCGGATCTTCTACAAATTCGCCGCACCGCTGCTGAAAACCCCGGAACAGGGCGCGCTGACCAATATCTACCTCGCCGCGTCGCCGGAGGTGGAAGGCCGGACCGGCGGTTATTACGCCGACTGCAAGCCGGCGGAGCCCCATCCGGCCACCCGCGATGTGGAAATCGCCCGGCGGCTGTGGGAGAAAAGCGAAAGGCTGGTGGGCATCTAGGGTCCATCGCCGCGACCGGGAAGGCGAACCTCCGCCACTGCACCGCGCCCGGCGCCAGGATGGCGCGATGAGCGGCGCGGGTGAACACAGACTTGGCAGACAGCGGGGGGCGGGGCGTTTTTCTTCAGCTGTCCCGCCGTTCGGCGTCGCGCAAGTGTTCGGCAACGCCGAGCAGGTCGGCGCTGATGGCATTGAAGATGGCCGTGGCGGTGGGCACGTCGCCCGCCTCCAGCGCCTGCAACATCCGGCCGTGCTGGTCGGCCATCTCCGCCGAAATGATGGTCGGCGCGAACAGCAGTACATAGCGTTGGATCAGCGGCAGGCGATCCACCGATACCCGCACCAGTTCGCGGTTGCCCGACGCTTCCATCAGCACCAGGTGGAAGGCGTGGGCGGCGGCGACGGCTGCCCGCGGATCGGCGCGGGCTATGGCGTCGTGGTGGACGGCGCTGATATGGCGCAGTTGCTCCAGCTCCGCCGGGCCGATGCGCGGCGCACCCCAGGCATACCCCAGGGCCCAGAGTTCATTCTGCACCTGGAGCAGCTCCACCATGAGCTGGTGGTCGATCGGCGCCACCCGCTTGAGGCGGTTGGGCTCGATCTGCACCAGGCCCTCCGCCGCCAATTGGACCAGAGCCTCACGTACCGGCGTGGCGCTGAGCCCCAGTTGGCGGGCGACCTCCCCATCCTTGAGCAATGAGCCGGGGGCAAGCTCACCGCTGACGATGGCTTCCCGCAGCTGGACGGCCACCGCCCGGTTGAGGGTGACAGGGGTCGCCAGCCGCCCGAGCCCGATCGCCGGATCAGTAAAGCTTGCCATAAAGCTCCAGGTCGAAGGCATCGAACGCCTCGTTGCGTCGGGCCTTGATCGCCCACCGGGGGTCCATCAGCAGGGAGCGGCCGACCGCCAGCAGGTCGAACTCACCGGCTTCGAACAGCGCCATCGCCTGGTCGAGATTGTTGACGGGGACGGTGCCGCCGGCGAACGAACTTTGCAGGTCCTTCGACAGGCCGATGCCGCCCACCGCCATCGAGGGCTTGCCGGTGACCTTGCGGGCCCAACCGGCAAGGGTGGTTTGCCCATCCTCGAAGGCGGGGCGGGAAAACACCCGGGTGGACGTGTCGAACAGGTCGACCCCGGCGTCCGCCAGCGGGCACAGCAGGGCTTCCAGCTCCGCCGGGTTGCGGGCGAGCCGGGCGTCGTAATCCTGCTGCTTCCACTGCGACCAGCGCAGCACGATGGGCAGCTCCGGGCCGACGGCCGCGCGAATGGCCTTGACCACTTCGACGCCGAACCGCGCCCGGCCGGCGATATCGCCGCCCCAGCGGTCCGTGCGCTTGTTGGTCTCGGACCAGAAAAAAGTGTCGATCAGATAGCCGTGGGCGCCGTGGATGGCGATACCGTCGAAACCCACGGCCTTGGCATTGACGGCGCTGCGGGCATAGGCGGCGATAATGTCGGCAATGACTGATTCGGTCATGGCTTGCGTGGGCGGCAGCATCTGTTCCAGATAGTCCGGCGGCAGCATGGCCTTGCCCTCCGGGCCCCACAGGCCGGACGGGCGCAGCGACGGGGCGTCCTTGTAAAGCCCGGTGCCGGGAGTGCGCATCACCCCCATGTGCCACAGTTGGGGCATGATCAGCCCGCCGGCGCTGTGCACACCGTCGACCACTTTCCTCCATCCGGCCAGGGCCGCGTCGCCGAACATCATCGGGATATTCTCCTCGCCGAGGGCGCCAGGGCCTCCGCCGATGGCGGAGGGGTGGTCGATACCCACGCCTTCGGTGATGATCAGGCCCACATCGGCCTCGGCGCGGCGCCGGTAATAGTCCGCGACGTTCTGCCCGGGCACCCCCTGGGGTGAAAAGCTGCGGGTCATGGGCGACATGACGATGCGGCTGCCCAGAGTGAGTGGCCCGAGGTCGAAGGGTTGAAACAAGGGTTCGATGGAATAGCTCATAGTCAGACTCTGCAATAAAAAATGAAGGGTTCAGGGATTGCGGAAAAACATTTTCGACGCCTCGACCATCGCCGCCACGCGCTCGCGGCGGGCCTGTTCGATCTCTCCCGCACGGGGGGCATCGGGGCCGAAGGGAAACACATGGGTGGGGCCATCCGGCAGTCTTGCCAGCAGGGTGCGGACCACTTCATCCGGATCGTACAGCCCCGGCAGGGTCAGGCCATTGGCCCCCAAGAGGCTCTGCAGGGAGGGGGTATCCATGGCCGGGCAGACCGCCCCCAGCACATCGATGCCAAAAGGGCCAAGCTCCGCCCACAGGGCCTCGGCCAGATTGAGGTCGAAGGCCTTGGTGGCGCAGTACACCGCCACTCCCGGCTGGCCACCCAGCGCCGTGCCCGACGACATCAGCAGGATGCCGCCGCGGCCGCGCTGGCGCATGGTGGCGGCGAAGTGATAGACCAGCTCGGTGACGGTGAAGACATTGCGCTGAATCAGACCGCGCCAGGCATCCAGGGGAGCGTCCAGGAAACGGGCGCTGTTGGCGTCGGCGCCGGCGTTGGAGACATAGAGTCCCACCTCCAGGTCCCGGGCGGCACTGGCCACCTGCTGGCCCGCGCCGGGCTGGTAGAGGTCGACGCTGGCGGTGCGGGTAGCTATGCCGTACGCCTCTTCAAGCTCCTGCGCCAGCGCTTCCAGGAGTTCCCGGCGGCGGGCTATCAGCAGCAGGTTGAGGCCGTTTGCCGCCAACTGCCTGGCATAGGCCGCGCCGGTGCCGTCGGAGGCGCCGGTAATCACCGCCCAGGGGCCGTATTTTTCCCGGTATGCCCGGGCGTCGAGAGGATCGGTCATGGCCTGCTCCATCACTTGTTCAGGTGGCCGCCATCGACCACCAGGGTCTGGCCGGTCATCCATTGGGATGCCGGCGCCACCAGGAACAGGATGGCGCTGGCGATATCCGAGGTCTTGCCGGTGCGGCCGAGGGGCGGTGTCATGTGCTTGATCTTTTCCATATCGATGGGTGGCCCCGGCGAACGGGCCTGGCCCTCGGTGGTGACATTGCCCGGCAGCAGGGCATTGACGGTGATGCCGTGGGCGGCGAGTTCATAGGCGGCATTGCGGGTCAGCCCCAGCACTCCGGACTTGGAGGCGTTATAGGCCACCAGCCCTTCGAAAATCGGATGCACGGCGCCCATGGAGGCAATATTGACGATGCGCCCGCCGTTGCCGTCGGCCTTCATCACCTTCGCCGCCTCGCGGATGCTGAGGAAGGAACCGCGCAGGTTGACCTGGTGGAGCTTGTCCCACAGTGCCACAGAGGTTTCCTCCAGGAACTCCCGGTCCTGCAGGCCGGCGACATTGACCAGGATATCGAGGCGGCCGTGATCATCGCGCACTGACCGCACCAGATCGATCACCGACTGCTCACTGGCAAGGTCCACCTGATAGGCCCGCGCCTTGCCGCCCGCCGCAGCGAGATCTCCGGCGGTCTGCTCCGCCCAGGGCAGGTTGATATCCGCCACCGCCACGGTGGCCCCGGCACTGGCCAGGAAGCGGCAGGTTTCCCTGCCCATGCCCTCGGCGCCGCCGGTGACGATGGCCACCCGGCCGCCGAGATCGTACAGGTCACTGATATTGACCAAACCTGCCATGGTTTTCTCCTTTCAGTGTTTGAGCCTGTTCAAAGTCTTTCTGACAGGCGATATCCCTCTCATAGGGTGTGCTGAGGCACGAAGCGCACCGGGATTGCTGCCGGCCTCTGGTGCGCTTCGTGCCTCAGCACACCCTATGGGGCTTCACTCGATGCTTCCTTCAGCGCCAGGGGCTGGTTATTTCGTCGGCGGTGTCGCGCATCAGGTCGATCAGCGGCAGCGTCACGCCCAGTCTCGCCGCCAGTTCATCGGCAGCCTGGATGTCCTTGAGCATGACCCCCTGGACGTGGTCGTGCTGGGCCTGGGCGCTGCCGGGAACGGCGTCCCTGGCCGCCCAGCATTTCAGCCACAGGGTGGTGCCGCTGGCATCGGCTTCGCTGAGATGGTTGATCACCGCCATCTTGCCGATATCCACACCGGCCTTTTCCGCCAACATCCTGGCTTCGCATGCGGCGCGCCAGGTGGCGTAGTACATCATGTTGCGGACGATCTTGGTGGTCATGCCCACGCCCGGACCGCCCAGGCGCAGGGCCTCCTGGGTAAAGTCGTCGAGCACCGGCTTGATGCGGTCGAACACGTCCGCGTCGGCGCCCACCATGCCGACGATGCGCTTTCGGGTGTGGCCGCCGGGGGGCGAGGTCACCCCGCAATCGACAACGGTGACGCCCGCTTTCGCGGCGGTGTCACGCATGGCGGTCAGTTCGTCCAGGGCGATGGTGCTGCCGACGACCACCACCAGGCCGGGATGCGCGCCGGCCAGCAGTCCTTCGGGGCCGCTGAGAACGGACCATACCTGTTGTGCATCCACCACCAGGACGATGACGACATCCGAGTTGCGCGCCACCTCGGCGCAGCTGGCGGCAACCGGCGGCAGCAGATCGCCGCCCTCCCATTTCAGGGCCGCCCCGGGGTCAATGTCGTAGACACTCAGCGGGCGCCCCGCCCGCGCCAGGCACACCGCCGCGCCGCCGCCCATCTGGCCGAGACCGACCACACCTGCTTTCAACATGATTCGTTCCTCATCGTTATGGTTTGGCACCGGACGCTGGTTGACCAGGGCTCTTGAAAAACAAGCGCTGGAAAATTGAAGGCAAGCCACTTCCCAGGCTGGAAAGCGCAGTATAGGATGGCCGGGAGCGATATCACAATATAAGATACAGAATATATTCTATAAATAGAAACCCTGAACCGGAGCCAATGCCATGGGCGAGATCCGCGCCATCCCTCCCCTTCCCGCCCATGTTCCCCCCGATCTGGTGCGGGAATACCCCATCATCCAGGGGCGCTATGTGGAAGAGGATCCCTACAGGACCCTGATCCCCGCCATCCACGACTGGCCGCCGGTGTTCTACGCCACCAATGCCTATCCCGGCGAACGCCCCGCCTGGGTGGTCCGGCGCGCGGCAGACCTGCGCGACGCCTACAGCGACACCGAGCATTTCTCCAGTGAGGGAGGCAATCCGTTTGCGGCCATCGTCGGCGAGCGCTGGAACATGGTGCCCACGGAGCTGGACCCGCCCTTCCACACCGCCGTGCGCGGCCTGCTCAACCCGCTGTTCTCGCCGCCGAAGATGCGCGCCATGGAGGACAAGGTGCGCAATGCGGCGCGGCACTATATCGCCGCTTTCAAGGCCAACGGGGAATGCGATTTCATCCGCGATTTTGCCTTCCCCTTTCCGGTCTCGGTGTTTCTCGACCTGATGGACCTGCCGCACGACCGGACCGAACTGTTCATGCAGTGGGAGCACGACCTGCTCCACGAAGGGGACCTGGGCACCATCGGCAATGCGGTGCGGGCCGTGAACGGTTACATGAAAGATGTCATCGCCGCGCGCCGCGAAAACCCTGGCGATGACCTGATCAGCTTCGCCATCCATGGCGCCATTGGCGGCCGCCCCTTCACCGACAGCGAGTTGATCGGCTATACCTTCAACCTGTTTATCGGCGGGCTGGATACGGTGACCACCAATATGGGCCTGCACTTCCGCCACCTGGCGGAAAACCCCGACCACCAGCAGCGCCTGCGGGACGATCCGGCCTTTATCGGCACGGCGCTGGAAGAACTGCTGCGGGCCTATGCCGCCACCAGTACCTTCCGCACCTGCATCAAGGAGCGCACGCTCAATGGCGTCACCATCAAGCCGGGGGACAAGATCCTCACGTCCACCATCCTCGCCTGCCGCGACCCGGAGGAATACGACAGGCCCAACGAGGTGATCCTCGACCGCATGCCGCGCCAGATCCTCACCTTCGGCCACGGCCCCCACTTCTGCCTCGGGGTGCACCTGGCCAGGCGGGAAATGCGCGTCGCCCTGGAGGAATTTCTCGCCGCCATCCCGCCGTTTCGCATCAAACCCGGCGCCATCATCAAAACCCACCTGGGAGGCATGGTGCAGCCCACCACTTTGCCCCTGGTGTGGAATTAACCGGTAAAAACAGCCTTGAAAGGAATGACCATGACCAACCCAACCGCAGTTCAACTCACCAGCGCCAGCGCCGACCGCCAGGCCATCACCGATCAGATCTACAAATACTGCCGCGCCATGGACCGCATCGATCATCAGCTCGGCTACAACGTCTGGCACGAGGACGGCACTGCGGACTACGGCGCCATGTACAACGGCAGCGGGCGCGGCTTTATCGACTGGGTGTGCGAACAGCACAGCGCCATGCTCGGCCACTCCCACCAGGTGTCGAACATTCTCATCGAAATCGACGGCGACCGGGCCGGCAGCGAGGCCTATGTCACCGCCGCCCTGCGTATCCGCCAGGACGGGCGACTGGTCCAGGTCACCGCCCGGGGCCGCTACATCGATCGCTGGTCGCGGCGCGACGGCCGCTGGGGTATCGACCACCGGGTCTACGTGCAGGATTTCGACGAACTGCGAGAGGTGGCCGCGACCCTTACCGAAGGTTGGGGGCGGCGGGACCGGGAGGACCCCTCCTACAGGGTGCTGCCCGTCCGGCCCTGATGCCGCACGGAATCCATTGCCGTTAGGCCATTGCGCCACCGCTGCGCCAAGCGGTGGCGCAATCGGACAAACCCTGGCGGTTTCCCGGCAGTGAAAACCCCGGCAACATCGGCCCGCCGGTGCAACAATCGGCATATTCCGCACACATCAGGCAACCGTTCACCAATATCGGGCGACTCTTCGCCAACACCTGGCAACTATCCACAAACATCTGGCAACTAAAGGGGGAATGCTCATGGACCTTGGACTCGGGCGCAAAACCGTCATCATCACCGGCGCCACCTCGAATATCGGCCGGGCCATCGCCCTCAACATGGCGACGGAAGGCATCAACCTGGTCGCCGTGGGACGCGACCGGGCGGCCGGTGAACGGGTTCTGGCCGCCGCCAGGGAGGCCGGCGCGGCGGATGGGCTATTTCTCGCCGTGGACCTGCTGGACAAGGACTCCGGCACAAGAATCGCCAGCGCCGCCCTCGAGCGCTTCGACGCCATCGACGTGCTGATCAACAACGTCGGCGGCAACAACGCCATGGGCCTGTTCGCCGAATCGGACCCGGACAGCTGGCAAACGGACCTGGACATCAACCTGATGACGGTGCTGCGCGTCACCCGCGCGGTGCTGCCGGCGATGATCGATCGGGGCGGCGGCCGGATCATCAATATGGGCTCCACCGCCGGCACCGTCGGCGATCCCCTGCTGGCGGTGTACTCCGCCGCCAAGGGCGCGGTGCACGCCTTCACCCGGGTACTGGCCAAGGAAGTCGGCCGCCACAATATCACCGTCAATTGCGTGGCACCCTACCTCACCCTCCCCG